>Ga0302132_10001007_pt1 | contig 16060 bp, 18 predicted proteins | sample CB9_321_MG_FD_203113 | JGI IMG/M metagenome (GOLD analysis project Ga0302132, IMG submission 203113) | Marine microbial communities from Western Arctic Ocean, Canada - CB9_32.1 | ecosystem: Environmental > Aquatic > Marine > Oceanic | place: Canada: Western Arctic Ocean | collected 2017-09-19
GAAGTTAGGATCGTCCCTGAACCGTGCAAAGGGGGCGCCCTTCTTGAGGTAGGCAGGATCCGCCCAGTATAGAGCGGCCTTGTTATCGACATCCCAGGCCCGGCTGAGAATGAGCAGCACCGCGCCCGATGGGTCGATCACGAGCTCGGGGTCATGCACCCGAGCAGCTGATGTGCCCAGCCCGGTGAGCGGTGATTCATCTGGCTTGAATCGCTCGATGAAGGTCCAGCTAGCCCCGAGGTCCTCGCTCACATAGTGATCTACCTCGCGCTTGGGAGTCGGCGCGCTGTTGTCGGTGGCCTCCCGGACCAGCGTAATGTAGCCGTTATGGTAGACGGCCCTGACCTTGATAAAGCTCGAGCCTGCTACCCATGGGAAGTCGGTAGGCTCGATGCCCGGCGCGCTCCGCTTGTGAGAGCCAGCCGACCAGGAGGCGCCGTTATCGTCCGAGATGTAGGTCTCGACCACCGTGGGATCTGAGGCCCGCTGTTGTATCACCAAGAGCCGGCCGCCTGGGAGCTCGACGATAGCCGCCGGCCCATAGGTATTCTGGCCAGCTGCAGAGCTTGCAATGCTGACCTCTGACCATAGGCCTGTGACCGGGTCGAGGTTCCGACTGTAGAGGTGATCCACAATAGAGGATCCAATGTGATTGTAGACTACATGCACCCGCTCGGCGGCGGTGGTGATGGCATCAGGCCAGCAAGCGATCTCCGCCTTGCCAGCCCCGGAGATGTGGCGCAGGTACTCTGTCCCCGTGATCAGACTGTAGGGATCCCAGCCTCGCCACTTGGTAGCGTCTGCACTCTGAGCCGTAGGCCGCCAGGAGAAGCGGGCCCCGCGGTCCTCGCCCCAGGCGCCGCCGGGCTTAATGCTGCGCAGGTCATAGCTTGCAGTGGGTGCGCTGGTCCCGGTGGCCTGCAGATCCATGGTCCCCTGCTTGCCTGGCTGAGGCAAGGGCTCATCGACTGTCGGGCTTGCCTGGGTTGCGGTGCTGTCAGCGGCTGAGATATTGGCCGCCGAGAATCGGTCATCCCTGAGCAGGAGCCCGCGGTAATAGTCCTGGGAATAGGTGCCCATCAGCTCGCCCGCCTGCCATGAGGATTACGGCGGCCTCGAGGGCTCCGCCTGTTGATCGCGCTGCCGATGGGACCGCCCCGCCTGACACTGTCGGTTAGCACCTCATCGAGGACCCGGTGCTTATAGACCATCTGCACCACCATAGCCCCGCCGCCCTGGCCGCGGTTAGCAGAGGCTACCCCGGCCTCTCCTCCGATCGCGTTGACCCCTTGCCTGGTCAGTACTCCCTCGCCAGCTCGAGCGGTGATCGTCCGCTCATCTGGCCCGCCCACGATACCGCCGAGGTGCATAATGCTCGGCGGCTCCTGACTGGCGACCAGGCCCGCCTGAGTGGCACCGAGGGCAGCCACCACGCCGGCCATGATGAAGTTAGCAGGGGGCGGCAGCTTTAGCGCTGAGGCCACTGCCGCGGCTGTAGACATCGCGATATCTGCCAGGTTGAGGGCCTTGCTCAGGGCAAAGGCATCGCCCACCGCCTTAGCTTTGGCAGCCTCAGCAGATGCCAGGGCGGCCCGCTCAGCCTCGGCGGCGATGCTGAGCGTTGCGATCTTCGACTCCGAGGCGGCCAGCTCCCGGGATACGTCGCGCTCGGCGGACTCCTCGAGCAGCTGGTCACGGGTGGCCCGCTCCTTCTCGAGCATGGCTTCCCGGCTATCGAGCCCCTCGGCCAGGCGGTCTACTTCGGCGGTGGCTTCATCGGCGGCCCGGGTGGCGATCGTCGTCGCTATGTCCGCGCTCATTGACCCGATGTTTGCAAAGGTGGTAATCCAGGCGGCTTCGACCTTCTTGGCCTCTTCTGCTAGCTTCTTGGCGGCATCCGATGCATCCTTGGCCATGGCGTCTTTAGTCTTCTTGCTATCGGCCCTGATCGCTGTGTGTACGTTTGCCAGCTTGTCGCCGAGCTCGCCGGACTCATCGCCCGTTGACGCGATCGCATCGGTTAGATCATAGTGGGCCTGCGATAGCTGATCGATGCGATCGACCGTTGCAGCCGGGGCCAGCTTGTCGATCTCGGCGACCATGGCCGCCAGCTCATCGGCGGCCTTCTTGGCACTCAGATCCGCGATCGCACGCTCGACCAGGATGATGCTTGGCCCCAGCTCAGCAGCAAGCGCGCCGCCGGCATCAGCGGCTGCGGCCTTTAACCGGTCCAGATGCTCGGTTAGCTCTTCATATCTGGAGAGGTCGCTAGCGGGCAGCATCGCCTTGGTCTGCTCGTTGAGCTTCTGGAGCTCTGTTAGGACCTCCTTGGTGCTGCGGGTGCTGGCCTTTGTGACCTTGATCTCTGCCTGCCTTGTTTCAACCAGCTCGACCAGGGTCTCCACCTGTTTTTCCTGGCCGCCCCGCACCCGCTCATCGAGCTGAATCGCGATCTCCTGGACGTGTGTAGCAGACGCTACCGCCGCGGCCTGTTCGGTTATGGCCTGCTCTTGCACCCTGAAACCAGCGACCGAGCGCCGGGCCGAGGCCATGGTCTCATCGTTTACTCTTCCTCCATGCAGGACTACTGAGCGGGCAAGGGCCGCCTCCATTCCCTCGAGCTTGCCGGTCGCCTGCGACAGTGTCTGCCGCGCCGTGGTCAGGTTTTTGGTGCTGGCCGCTAGCCCTTCTGAAAACTCAGAAGCCGCCTGCTGCTCAGCATTAAACCGGGTGAGCTGCTCTACCCCTTCCTCCCCCTTGAGCACCGCAAGCTCAAGCTCGGCCCGGGCTCTGGCGGTCTTGATCTTCCCAAAGATCTGCCCCATCATCGCAGCTTTCTGAGATGCGGCGGCCATCCGCGCCTCGGCCGCTGCGAGGTCCTTCGAATAATGCTGGAAGGCTAGACCCGCGACCGCAGCAGCTGCAGCCACCGGGGCCAAAACCCCGATCAGCCTCGGGCCAGACCGGGCCACCATCTCCAGCCCACCGGATGCATCAGCTAGCCCCTGAGCCGCGGCGCCTGCCTCTGGGCTGACAAGGCTAAGAGCTCCGGCCACCCCGCCCAGGACCGAGGAGGTCTCGCCCCCTGCCCCCTCGAGCTTCTTGAACTTAGCCGTCGTTTTATCGATCGCCGGGCCCGTCTTCTTGAGCGCTTTACGCTGTGCCTCCCATGCCTTCTTGGTGGCGTTAGCTGCCTTGGTGCTGGCCTTCTCAGCCTTCTTGATCTGCCTCTCCAGAGAGGCGGCCATTTTCTTGGCCTCGCCCTCGGTCATGCCGGGCAGGCTCTTCATCTCAGATATCAGGTGTGATAAGTCCGCCCTGAACTTCAGATCGACTGTCTTGCCTGCCATCAGTCAGCCCCCGCCAGGCGGCCGAGGTCCGCGCTCATGGTCTCGATTAGCTCGGCTTCCCGGTCGGAGATCGCCGGGGTGGCTATGGTTTTAAAGTATGTCTTATTAGATATCGGCGGCGGGTTCTTAGCCATGTACGGATACCGAGACCCGCCCTTCGTCGCGGTGTTGATCATCACAGCTTCAAGCACTGGGCCAGCCAGAAGCCGGATCTCGGCCTTCCATGCTGCCTTGCTGGTCCCGGTCGAGCGGTATCCCTTGGGCGGGTACTGGCTCGGCATGTAGTCCCAGAAGCTTATCCCCTTGATCCGCTTGCCGGCCCGCTGCCCGTCTCGCCGGGCCTGGGCTGCCTTGGCTACTGCTTTCCGCTTGCTGGCCTCATAGGCCCGCCGGTCGGACTCATCCGGCCACTCGGCCTTGACCTCCTCGACCGCCTCTTTTATCAGCCGGTCCATAGCAGGGCGCAGGGTCGGCACCACCTGGTCAAGCATAGTGTCAACGTACCGGTGCAGGTCGTCCGACATCTCGAGCGAGACCGTACCGCTGGCCAGGCGTATGCTCGACATCAGGAACCACCGAGCCAGAAATCACGAGCGCCACGATCGGACACCTCGACCTGAGGGGGTAGCGCGCCCATCTGCTTGCGCTTCTTGGGCGGCGCGTTCGAGATTCGGTCATAGGCGAGCACGGCGATCTGTTCTCTCCTGGTGAGCTCAGCGAACCATGATGGGTCGCCGGCGTATTTTAGCCCAAGGTGCAGCCCGACTAGCTCGGCACCGCCCCTTGAGCCCCGGTAAAAGTTTCCGCCGTGCTTACCTCCTCCTCCCGCGGGAATAGGGACTCACAGATCAGGCTGAAGCAAGACACAGCCGCCGTGATGAGCTCGGCGCGCTTGTGACCATCTGCCATGCAGCTCGAATAGAACCGGCCGCCATACTTGACCGGGTCGAGATCTGCAGCCTCGTAGGCATCGAGCCCCCCCCCCAGCTTCGGAAGACACAGCCCGAGAGCTGCATACAGGATCCGCTGCTGGCGCCGTGGGTGCCCGTCCTGGTCGTGGTAGACAGTCGCGATATCCTCGCGCTCTGAAAAGCCCGGGAGGGTGACCGTTAGATCGTCCCCCTTGAGCTTCACACTGTGTGCCCCGTTTGTCATATGTCCTCCTTGTGGACTAAGTGAGCGTTATCGATCCAAAAACAGTTCCACTCACACTGAAGGAATTGGGATCTCCCTCGCTCATATCTATCGAGCAGTGGACATCATCGCAGGTCACCGTGTGAGTACCGCCGCCGGGCTCTGCGATCGTCCACTTGAGCGACAGGGTATACACGTCGGCGTTAGCTCCCAGGGTGCTAACCGCGGCCGCAAATGGCGATCCTGTGGTCCGCATAATAATATCGGGCAGGGTCTCACTCGCCCCGCCACCGGTGTCGCTAATGTCTGTCAGGTGGGCGCTAAAGCTGAGACTCGGAAACGTCTGGTTAGTATGACGCACCGAGAATAGATCGCCCCGGTCGAGATAGGTTGCAACGTCCTTGAGTCCCTGGCTGAGCCCGGAGATCGAGAAGTCGCCCGCCTCGTACTGGACAGTAAGGTCGAGCGCTGTGGGCGCGGTCCCGTCCTCGATGAGGAGGGTACCGTCCCGCATGTTTTTTGCTACAGATGAGATAGGCACGGGGCCTCCTGTTTAGCCCTTGGCGGGCTTCTTTTTTGGTGGGGTTTTCTTGGGGTTGGAAGCCAGCCAGGCCACGAGCTGGGCGGCCTCCTGGCGGTGCTTTGGGTCGATGGTCTTAACGTACTGCGCTGGCCGGTCAGAGTCTGCCCAGCCGGGGGCGATGGTATCGAGGCGGGTGGTGTATGTTTTGTGCATGGTATCTCCTATGCCATCGCCAGATAGTGCAGCGAGGAAAACTCGATATCACCGACGATCCACTCGCCGGCCTGGTCTACCTGCCGGGTCGGGATGCCAGACAGCGATAGCTGCAGCTCCTGCAGGCTGCCCGTGTCTGCCATCACGGCGACGATGATAGCGGCCTCGGCATCGAGGGCATTGTCGTAGCTGGTCTGCTGGTCCTTCGGCTTGACCCGGTGGGCATAGGTCACCGAGACCACGGTACGAACCAGGGCCCCCTCAGAGAGGGTCTGGCGGTCTCTGACCGTGGTGGTCCTGGGGCAGCCGACCGCGTAGCGCTTGTGCAGCACAGAGGCAGGGTCTCGGCCGAATACCCCCGAGGGCTGCTTCGACTCCGAGAAGCCCGCCACCGCATCGACTGCAGCCGAGACCCGCTGGCGTATGGTCTTGACCGCGATCGCCACCTACCACCCCCACCGGGTGCGGGGTGCATTGCTCAGATAGATCACCGGCTCTGCTGCCTTCCTGCTCTCGGTGCCATCGGGCTTGCCGTCGTGGTCTTCGTCATACTGGAAGGTCAGGGTCTGCCAGGCAAACGCGGCTTCTTTCTTATGGGACTCGGCGAGCTCCAGGTATTGACCCTGCCCGAGGCTCGATGAGAAGTCCCGAAAGATGATCGCAAGCGTTGTCTCAAGGTGGATCTCTCGGAGGCTGAACGGGTCCAGGATCAGATAAGGGAAGGAGCCCCGAGCAATGAGCCGGCCGAGCACCTGCCGCCAGGCCTCGTCGATGTAGCCCTGAAAAGAGGCGAGGGCGGCCGGGCGGAGGTCGCCCAGGTCGGTATAGAGCGCGGTCAGGTCGAGGTCTGTGATCACTGGATACAGGGTACGCAATACCAGAGAGGCAGATCGGCGAAAGGTATGCACCACCCCGTCGGGCATCAGCAGCGCCCACTCTTCCTGCCAGCCCTCGCCGACTGGCGTGGTAGTCGGCAGGGTAGCCGCGCCGATACTGTACTGGGCCACTGAGGTGGCGATCGTCACAGCTGCAGCCGATACCACCTCATCGCCATTGTCATCGAATAGCGTAAAGGTGCCCGAGCTGGGAGCTGCGAGCGCACCGTCCCGGTAGACCTCGAGCTTGACCAGCTGGGTGCGGGCTCGCTCGAGATAATCTGGGAACGGGATCCGCGCCGTAAAGGGTGCGGACCATGCGTCGGCGGCGCTCATCGGGCTATGCCGTCTGGCACTTCATAGCGACCCAGGCACCCGCGATCCGCATATACAGCGAATCGTCACCATTGGCGCCATTGGTCCGCATATAGATCGAGCCATTGGCCTCGGTCGCGGCTGGAGCTCCGGCGCCACTGGTCACAGTGGGGACGCTTGCGTCTGCGTCGGTCGCGGTTGAGCGCACGCCCAGCCCGACTGCTGCAATAGCCTTGCGATAACGATATGCGAAAGAAGCCATTGAATCTCCAATAGACGCGCTAGCGTCTGGCCTTTGTGGTCTCGGTCTTGATCACTGCTGCCCGAGCTCTATCCCGGGCTTCAGTCGGTGAAATGGTGCGGCCCGTCTTCTGAGCATGGTCTACCATCCGCCGCGCTGTGCGGTCGATGGCTGCCCGGGTCTCGGCTTCACTTGCCACTGGTCGCCCTCTTGCCCTTCTTGGTGGTGGCCTTCTTGGCTGCCTTCTTGGCCCCGTCCAGCTTGACGGTATCGGCATCGACCCGGGCCTTGACCCCTGGGATGTGCACGGACTTGCCTGCCCGCTCGATGCGTCGATCGAGCTGGTGTAGGATAGCCTCCAGGGCCTCGGGCTCTGGCGTCGGGATGGTGCCATCCTCGACCAGGCCACGCCTCCAGGTCGCATAGCCAACGGCGTCATGCCGGACAATGATCTTTCGGCCCATGACGTGGGGGCGGTCCCAGGTCAGATAGGAGGACTTGCCGCGAGCGCAGGGGTACTTTGTGACATAGCCGAGGTCCCGGTCGATGATGGTCCAGCCTCGATCCTTGAATGCCAGGCGCGCGGGGCTATCGTCGATGCCTCCCTTGACCTGTCGGACACCGTTAATGCCGGGGACCAGGTAGAGACACTTGAGACGGGGCAGCCACTCCCACTCCCCATCCTCGCGCTGGCAGACCTCCCAGCTCTCTGGGTTGTGCATCAGATGGAAGTCGTGGCGGGGCAGCTCTGGCAGCTTGGCCGCCCCTGGTCGGGTGCTGGCCTCCGGGCCTGAGACTACTGTTCCTGCGTTGCTAAAGTCGTGTGCCATCGGTCTGCCTTCCTTGGGTTGTGATGGTTGAATGAAAAGGGGGCGCCCTGGGGCAGAGGCACCCCAAGGAAGACGGAAAATACCGCCACCTCAGGGCGCCCCGGAGTCCTAGTTGTCGGTGACGATACCCACGCCCATACCGTCTTGAACGATGCTGCAACCCATGTAACTATGCGAAATCACTTCGGTTAGTGCTTTGCTCGCGTCCCTTTGGACTTCCACAACCACCGAGGAGCCAGCCGGCCGGACAGTCTGCCCGTAGCCGATCATCGGGATTGCATCGGCCCAGCCGAGCGCGCCTTGTGCCCACATCGCGCCGTGCTTGTTACCGCCCGCGCTCGTGATCTCGCTCGAGGTGTAGATGTCCACGCCCAGGAAGGAGCCAGCGTAGCCGGGGCCCTTGACCTTGAGGATCGGGTCATCAGCACCCGCCACCATGAACTGAAGCGCGCCGGCTTCGGCTCTAGCGCTGCTCTGGAGATCTGATAGCTGCTGCGGGTGCAGCAGCGAAAAGAATGGGCCCGAGTTGCTGGCGAGCTCCAAAGTGCTGATGCCGCTAAAAAAATCGTCCACGCTCATATCGACGCCAGAGGATCCGACATCGGTACCGAAGCCAGCGACCGCGGTGGCGACAATGCCCATGAATGCCTTGTCAGCTTCACCGACTGCAGAGGCTGCGAGGCGCTGCACCGTGATGTCACCACCACCGAAGCCGGAGAGCTCGGCGAGATCGCCCAGGTCACGGCGGAGGCTGTAGCGGGCCACGGCGATCGATGCGCTGGCATCGGTCAGCGCGGTCTCGGCCACGTCGGTATCCTCGGCGGCGGTGGCGCTCATCGCCTCAAAGCCATCGAGCCCGGCCAGGCGCACATTGACGGTATCAGAACCCGCCCCGTTCACTGAGCCAAAATAGGTGATCGCACCTGTCGTCCGAATGGAGGTGCGGTCTGCAAGCAGCAGCGCGATCTCCTGGCTCAGGACATTGGCGAGACGTAGATCTGTTTCCAGATTGGCATGAAGAATAGGCACGTAGGCCCCCTGTAAGGTGTCGGGTTGTGGTGCCGTTCACGCTTTTACAGGGGCGACCTGCGGCGGGTTGCTCTAATACTAAGCAGGTGGGGGGGTCTTCGTCAAGCCCGCGAGGATGCGGTCTCGATTCGCCCGATACTGCTCGGTCGTCATATTCGCGAGGTCTGCCGCGCTCGGCAGGGCCTGAGCAGGCGGGGTAGGGACCGCGCCGGTATTGGCCGCCGGGAGCGGGGTACCGTTCGCCACGGGGGCAGGGGCTGCCTCGGCGGCTGGAGCTGGGGCTGCAGCTGTAGCAGGTGCCGCCGGGGTGCTCATCAGGGCGGACACTGCCCGCGGGAGGTTCGCAGTATCGGCCAGCCAGTCACCGACTGTCACGCCCTCGGGGGCCCGCCTGCCGAAGATAGCCAGCAGATCGGCCACATCATCCGGGTCTGTGATGCCGTGCCCCATCACAGAGATCTGCGATGTGTGCGAGGCGGTCACCTGGGCGAGCTCTGCTTGCGCCGTCTCAAGCGCGGCCTGCAGGTCAGCAGCGCCGGCCGCCTGGCCGGTGAGCTCCTCGAGCTGGGTGGCTGCAGCAGCAGCCGAGGCCAGGGCTTCCCGCTTATCGGCGGTGGCCTTCTTTAGGCGGTCTTCAGGTATCCAGCCCTCGACAGGCTTGGCGCAGTGTGGGCAGTCAACGGGCATGGTTTGTGTCCTCCTTGGTGGTCACTCAGTAGAAGTGGGCGCGGACATGGCTGATGCGGCTGTAAAGCCGAGGCCCACTGTGCCCATGATACGGTTGGCAGCCTCAAACGGGATGCCGAAGAACTCGACCAGCATCGAGATCCCAGAGTCCCGGGGCAGCTCGCCGAGAGCTACCGCGGTGACGATGCCCTGGGCCGCGGTGACCTGGGCGCCGTTAAGCACCACCGTCTCACCCGAGCCCGGGTCAATGTTGCCCTCTTCATCGATGGTCGGGGCATCGCCAATGATGGCGCCGCCTGCAGCTGGGCCAGCTCCACCGCCACCGAGGGCGGCCGCCACGGGTATCGTTGCCGACTCCTCGAGCTTGATCCGCTGCAGCTCCTCGAGCGCGCGCTTGCGGGTGATGCCTGGGTGGAGCTCGAGGTAGGCATCGACCTTGCTCATCAGCCCGGCTTCGATCTTCTCGAGTAGGTCCTTGCGAGCAGAGTCCCGCTCGGCGTCCGACATCGGGATCGACTGGTAGCGGATAGTGTAGCCAGTCTCTGGCAGGCTCGAGCCCGTGGCCCGATTCAGCAGGATGGCCGAGATCCGCAGGAGCTCCACATCGCCCGCCCTGAACTGAGGTTCATACTTGCGCTGTGCCTCCCGCTGCCCGGATCTGCTGATGGCTATGGCGTAGCCGCTCTGAGCAGTACCGCCGCGGCGCTGGATGTCGGCGGGGCTCACTCCGGCCGCCTCAGCCACCCGATGCTCGAAGGAGCTCACCGACTCGAGGAGCCCGGCGGTATCGGCGCCGGCGGTGAACTGGCCAAGTTGAGGCTGGAGATCCCCGGCCGGTTGGAACATTAGAATAGAGGCTGGGTCGGTCGAGACCCCGCGGCGGCGGGCCTTGCCTGAGCCCTCGACGCCCAGGCCTGCTACCGTCACTCCGACCGCGTAGCGTTGCGGCCAGCTTGCGTCGCGTGCAACGTGCACGAAAAAACTGAAGAGGACGGCCGCCGTCAAACTCCCGCTGACCACTTCGGCGCCGTTGTAGGCGTCCCATAGACCCGCGTGGGCCTCGGCATGGTAGAGCACAAAGGGCAGCACGGGTGCCCCTGTAGAGTCGCGGTAGCTGTAGCCCTCGCCCTCATTCATGCCGCCCAGGTAGGCAAAGGTCACATCCTCGCCCTCTTCCCCTCGGGCATCGGCCAGCAGCACCCGCTCGTAGGGGTACGCAGGCTGTGAGATGTCCAGCACATTCCACGTCCATTCCATGGCCCCCGTGCTCGGCCGCTTCCGTAGGCGGAGCTCCTTGACGTAGACCGGCACATCGGGGCGCTCAGATGTAGCGCCGAGGATCAAGCGGTCAGGGCTCACCGGGCGGTATAGCAGCTCGCCCGACTCGGTAGCATGGACCCGCATTCCGTATTCTCTGCAGCCGATGACCCACGTACCCATCCGGGTCATCAGCGGCCAGAGCCCAGCCGCGCCCACCGCATCGACCAGCGGGGCCGCAAGCTCCGCCCCGTCGGGATGGTCGAGGACCGGCGGCCGGTCATAGAGACAGCTCAGCTGCTTGGTGACCGATCGGAAGACGTTAGAGCTCAAGTCAGGAACGCCCCAAGCTTCCTGCCTACTCGGATCGATGTGCATGGCTACAGCTCGCTCGAGGTCCTCAGACCACCGGCCGGCCAGCATCCGAAGACGCAAGCTCGTATGGTCCCACCGGGACGAGTCCTCAGCGGTCGGAGCTGCCGGGCGGGTGGGGTATGTCGAAGCAAGCAGAGATAGCGCCATGGGGGCTCCTGGTTATCAGTGTTCTAATACATCTTGAGGTTTTGGGGCTGATAGAGCTGCCCCTTGGTGATGAGCTCGAGACTGTACCTGGTCGCGTCGATCGAGTGTTTTGTGTGATCGTCTTTCATCTGATGGTGCTTTAATGACCGGATTAGCTGGACACAGCGCGGGTGGACTCTGAAGTTATCGCGGACCATCGCCTCGTGAATCACCGAGACCCCCTGATACACTGAGCCGCGGGGCTTCCATGCAGTCCGTATATTAAAGGGCAGCATGCCACCGCCGATCTGCATTGCAGATTCGAAAGCCCTACTTAAACGCGAGTTTGACATCGCGCCTCCCCAGCGCTTGCCACCATATCCCCGGTCCCCTACCCAGAGGTCTACAGCCTTCCAGGTCAAGCCGTTTCGACGGAGCATAGTTAGGATGCCCTCGGCATGAACGGCCGGCGGGACACTGCCCGAGGTGTACTCGTCGAGCACCCAGATCGCGGGGTGCTCACCATAGCGATCGATCGCAGTCAAGACAGCCACCTGCGACCCTGCGTCTGCACCGTGGTCCATGCCCACACAGATCTCTATCTTGCGGCCTCCCGGTGGTGGGTCCGCTGAGATGTGGGACTCATCGAACTTATCAAAGCAGCGCTCGGGATTGATACACTCCCAGGCGCCCAGGAGGCGGGCATCGCGGTCAATAGCCAGATAGCGGCCGCTGATGTCGTCGATCTGCTGCTGGCTCACCAGGGCCCGCCCTCCCTCGGGTGTACAGTTTTCCACTGTGAGCGGCGCCGGGTGATCGGTGATCGTGCCGTCCTCGACCAGGTCCCGAAGCCAGGAGAAGTCCCGCCGTCCCACTGGGGTGAGGGTGATGCCAATAGTCCCCGAGGTCCGTAGGACTCTAGCGGATAGCTCCGAGAAGACAGCTGGAGGACAGGGCTCATCGATGCCCACATAGTGGACCGTCGCAGAGGCCAGGCCTAGCGTGCCTTGATTCGTTGTTTTTATGCGGATGATACTGCCACAAATGAACCTGACAATCGGCGTTTTTCCGCGAAAGCCCTTGCCTGCGTTGTACTCGGTATCAGGTGTGAGGGCATCCTTGGGCAGCAGCTCCCAGAGCTTGGACTGTACAGCAATGCTCTGCTCCCAGCTGTGGGTGATTAGCCAGGCCTCGATCGGCGGCTCATGGGTCTCGATGAACGGGTGTGTCCCCATGCACCGCCAGATGACCTCGGCGCACTGTGCGTATGTTTTTCCGACTTGGTTGAAAAATGGTCAACCACCCCGCATCAGCTTGACTGCCGCGGGATCGCTTAACCACCTCCTCTGTGGAGGCGTCCACCGTACGAAGTCCAGCGGCCTAATATCGGCGCGCTCCTTGGCTGCTTGCACAGCTCCAGCGAGGTGGGCCAGATTCATAGCTTCGCACTCCTGGGCCGCTTGGCGGTGGTGGCCTGGCCGAGCTTGACGATCGAGCCATCACGGACCGCGGCCAGGGTGGCTGCCACCTGGTCCTGCACTCCCTGAGGCAGCTCGAGCAGGGTCTGCAGAATGAAGCCCATAAGCTCTTCACTGCTCAGCTTGGCGGTGTCCTCGCCCTGGGTGAGAAGGGCGGTCTCTATCTCGTCGTGAATCTGCACCTCGAGCCGCTGCAGCTGGCAGAGCGCGGTGACCCTGCCCTTGGCTCGGGCGGTCTCGACATCGGCGCGGAGCTCGCCGAGCTTGAGCCGCTTGTATTCAAGCGCGCCCATGTCGGCGGCCAGCTTGGCGACCGGTGGCAGGGCTGCCCGGCGAGCTGCAGCCCCGGCGGCGGGCTTGCGCTTCGGGGTCTTGCGCGCCCGCTTTACTCGGTGGCCAGGCTTCGGCATTGTATGGCGCTCCTATATGCAAAATCTGAGACGGATAGAGAAAAAAGACCGAGGTGTTGAGGACGGGGGGTGAAAAGTGTAGTATACACGGGCACTTACGGGCTCGCTATTGTATCGTCAAGAGCACCCGGCAGCGCCATTGTAAAGCGTTCACGCATAGTCGAGGCACCTCGAGCGGCGGTCAATCAATGAGAGCGCCGGCCCGGTTAGGGCCACGGGGGCAGAGCCTGGCCGTGGTGCCTCGATGTCAGTCTACCCTATGAGGCCTGGCCTCGCACCTCAGGCCTCGGCTGGGGCTGAGCGCTCAGCGAGCAGGGCGGCGAGCTCCTCAGCATCATAGACCTCGAGGCCAAGGATCTCACGAGCCACCGCCAGGCCAGCCGCGCGGAGGTACTCGGCGACCGTCAAGTCCTCGAGCTCGGCCGCCACATCGAGCAGAGCCAGGTCCCTCGAGCTGAGCAGTACCCGCTCAGTATGCGCGGTGGTGGTGGTCTCATCGTCCATGCCATGAGGCTAACCGATGGCCCGAGGTGAGGGCCTGGCCCGGTCTGGTCAGGGCTTGCCCCAGTCTGCCCCAGTCTGCCCCAGCACTTGGGGCGAGCAGTGGGGCAACATAGCCCGCCTTGCATGGGGACTATCGCTGGTTGCCCCAGCTGCCCCACTAGAATCGTCCCTCTTTAGGCCTGGCGTGTTCTGAATGGGCCTATTCCTAGGCTATTAGCTAGTGACTTCAGTCTTTTAAGTAAAAGTAGTGGGGCAAGTGGGGCAACTGGCGGTAACAGGGTTTCGCTGGGGGTTATTCTGCCCCACTACTTGCCCCAGTCTGCCCCAGTCGCTGGGGCAGGGTAGACGCGCCCTGGCCCGCGCTCATCGGGTCAGAAGGCAGGGCGGCCCTTGCTTATTCGGTAGGCAGCCTCTGACCCAGGGCCCGGCGCCTGAGGTACTCTGAGACGCTGAGGCCTCGGGCATCGGCCCTGCTGCTCAGCTCGGCGAGCTCCTCGGGTCGCATGTACAGCTTGACCACGCGGGAGCGCTTGAGCCCCTCGCCGAGGGCTGGCCGCCCTCTGCCCCTCTTGGGTGCCTGGCTGAGCCTGGCGGCCTTGCATGGCTTCAAGGCGGCCTGCATTGCTCGACTGGGCGCGACCACGCTGTGACGCTTCCCACAGTGGGGGCACATGCCTCTATCCATCTTGGGTGCCTGCTTAGTCATCCTGCTCCCTCAGGAGGCAGCCAGCCTCGGAGGCGGTCACCCGAGGAGCCGCGCCATTGGTGAGGCGGGCAGCCCAGGGCTGTCAGGACTCCGCGCACCCGGGCCTGATGATGCCGGTGGTGGTCCTTGACTGCCAGCTCTAGCCCGTACTCCATCACCTGGAGCAGGGTGAAGCCCTGAGCGCGCTCTGGTGATCTGACCCAGCGGCCCAGGGTCTCGGCCCAGGGGTCTTCGTCCTTGTAGTCTGCCTGGGCATCGATGAGGATCGCTTCCATCTCCTCAGTGAGCCACCACCGAGGCTCTGAGCGGTACCACTGCAGGGCCTCGGCCCAGAGCTGGTCTCGGTCCTCCTCGAGCCCCAGGACATCGACCTTGGTAACCCTCACAGGCCAATACCGGCGCTCCCCCGTGGCATCCTTGAGGAAGGTGTGCTCGTTAGTGGTCCCACAGAACACCACCTGTCTGGCCTGCTCTAAAAAGTTGCGGCCATAGGAGGGCCTGTAGCGGTCCACCTGCGAGCTCAGGAATGCCTTAGTGGTGGTCGTGTCTCGGCGCTTTACGCTGTCGAGCTCTGGCCACTCATAGAGCCACTGCCCCTGCAGGGCTGCCATGCTATCCGGCCGGCCGATGTCGAGGGCAGTATCGCAGAACCACTCCGGCCCACAGAGAGCCCGTAGCCCGGTGCTCTTCTTGATGCCCTGCTTGCCCGCCAGGATGAGGCAGGTGTCCACCTTGCAGCCGGGTTGCATGACCCTGGCGATACAGCTGAGCAGGAAGCGCTTGCCGAGCTCGCTGATGAGCACGGTATCCTCGGCGCCCATGTAGGCTGTGAGCCAGGCATCGACCCGATCTACCCCATCCCAGGCCAGGCCCTCGAGGTAGTCCCGCACTGGGTGGTAGGCAAAGCCCCGGGCCACCGTCTCGATGATGTCGTGCACCTTGCTCGGGCCCACTGAGCATCGGTAGTTCCGGTCGAGCCAGACCGATAGATCGGCCTCCTGATAATCGGATAGCAGCTGGCCATTGTGCTCGATCCTATTCGAGAAGAGGTTGTAGCGGGTGCGGCCTCTGAGCCTGCTATCGCCCTGCAGGATGTGTAGCAGATTGGATAGGGTGGGCTTCGGCGCCCCTTCCTCGACCAGCTTACGGGTCTGCTTGTCATACTTGTCTGCCCGCCGGTCGAGCTTGGCCCATACCTCGGGCTCATAGCCCCCTGCCACATCCACTCCAGCCAGGTCGGCCAGCTCCTGCTCAGTCATTGTCGATACTCCCTAGGTCATACAGTGAGCCCCACCACCCGCAGCTATTGCCGTGGTTGCAGCTCGCTGAGGTCTTCGTCTCTGGCTCTATCAGGAACCACACAGAGGCCCGGCCGCACTGCGGGCAGGGGATGTGCCTAACCCTGGCCCCGCTCACCTGACCGCCCAGGGCCTGGCCGAGATCGAGGCGGGCAGAGGGTACCGTCCTCAGCCGCTCGCGCACCTTGCGTCGGGCGATACTGGCGGGCACTGTTACCCGCCTGGGTGGCCTGGGCCTCGATGCCTTGCGGGCTCGCTCTGCCCTGAGCGCTTGCAGCTGCTTGGCCCAGGGTGCATAGGTGCCGAGGTACTCGGTGCAGGGCTGCCAGGTGGTGGCATAGCGCGGCGCCTTGTCTGAGCTGATGGCAGGCAGGTAGTACAGCCGGCCCGGGTCCTTGCAGCCGACATCGATGGCCGGGGTGTGCGTGGCCTTGGTGTAGTCCTCAGGGGTCTCGATGTCCTCAGGGTTGCCGAGGGTAGCGCTCCAGCGCTCAGCCCAGGCGTATACGGCCGGCCAGTCCTCCGCCGGGACCGGCTCTGCTAGTGGCATGATGACCCTGAACCGTGGCCTGGCGAGCTCGTGGGACCATGAGGTATGCAGCATGCCAGGACGCCAGCCCCAGCATTCAAGGGCGGTGTCTATCGGGGTGCCGTTGTCATAGTCGAGGACCAGGGCGGACAGGCTGAGCACCCCTGCAGCCCCTCTGCT
>Ga0302132_10001009_pt1 | contig 16030 bp, 22 predicted proteins | sample CB9_321_MG_FD_203113 | JGI IMG/M metagenome (GOLD analysis project Ga0302132, IMG submission 203113) | Marine microbial communities from Western Arctic Ocean, Canada - CB9_32.1 | ecosystem: Environmental > Aquatic > Marine > Oceanic | place: Canada: Western Arctic Ocean | collected 2017-09-19
TTTGCGCTACAGAACCGGAGGGCGTAATTTTGTTCTCGTCCATAATCAGAGATTTCAAACTGATTGTCCGTTCTGTAATAGTAAAAGCTGGATAGTAAAGACAGAGGGACAGGTTATGATAGGAGGGGCTGAGAACTCAACGTCCTATATAGGATGTGAGATGGGAGATCCTAATGATCCAGAAGGTATGTTTAATAAGGTACAAGTAAAATGAGCGATTTCGGTTTTAAGGAAGATAGCTACAGCACAGTTTTCTATAAGAAGGGTTTTGCCCTAGAGGATGATGTTAGAGTAAGCTTGATAGTAGCGGAAGAAGATAAAGAGTGTTGCGCTAAAGCAATACATAACCTAAAGAGAGACAGTGTCAGACACTTTATCAAGTTAGGTAAAGATGGCACGTTTGGCGATCCAGATAGCACAGATTTTGCTCGTGCTAGAAAAGGATTCTATTCGTGGACCAAAGTATCAGTTGATGCTTTTAGACTGTATACGAAATTTCTTCGTACAGGCAGTAGAACGTGTAAACAACAAGCAGAAAGAGAAAGATAATGGCTAATAAAAAAGGACCGTTGAGTATAGTAGAGAAGTTTTATATTGTTCAGAACCCACACAGTAGTTCAAACAAAGAGTTGGCTGCTGAATTGGGAAGGACGGTTAAGACTATTGAGAAGGTAATCAAAGAGGCAAAGGTTGAAGAACCAATCAAGGACGAGTCTGACCGTGTTATTGATCCTAAAGTAGAGAGTAGGACTAGAAAGCTTATGGGTAGAAAGACAGCAACAGGAAGAAAGGGAGTGTCTATTATGACCAAGGAAGCATCTGAATATTCAGATCATACTAGGTCTCAAAGGCTAGACAAGACTAAGTTGGATAGGCCGGAAAGATACAGTGATCCCGGTATCGCCAAGATTTTCCCAGATGAGGAATAACATGACACTAGCAGACAAAAGGTTTGAACAAATAGGATGGAGTGGACTATCCCATGAAGTAGACGATTGGCTGGACAACCACATGGTTACGAATGCTGTGTGGTGTGTAGTTCTCTCTAATGGAGTTAACATAATTGAAGATGATGGAAGACCGGGTGTATACCCGGCAAGCTCGTGGGAGAGGCTGAGATTCTATTGTAACATTAATGAGTTGTCTATAAAAGAAATGAAGATCAAATTTAGGACGAACGAGAGACATCTTGACGTAGATGGCGAAGCTGTTTTCTTCTGCAAGTCACTTTTAGCCGGAATTTCTTCAAAAAATACCTTTTCGTACTTGACAGGGACGCTCAAGGAGGGTATACTAAAGATAGTCAAGTGGCGTGTCCCAGATTTGTCACAGTCAGAATTCATTGATGGATCAATGGTGAGTTACCGCGATCCAGAAAAGTCCGAAGAGTGTTTGATAGGGAAGTGATAATGTATAAATCTCATTCGAGTGGTGAAGAATGTACTGCGGCTCAACTAATCGCTGAAATACTGATAACAAGACAAGAGCAAAAGAAAAAGAATATAGTGCCTCATAAATTTTGGAACCTTCCAAAGTATAAGAAGCGCTATATTTTTACTATTATTCAGGCCAATGGCCTGCTAAAGCTATATAGCGGTGATGCTATAATAGCGGCTCTTATGGCTAACAACTGGATAGCGTGGGCTAATGCAAATGCTCTGCCTCAGATGATTAAGAAGGAAGAGGCTAGGATTGCCAAGTTGAAGATTGATCTGGAATCCGTCACTGAAACAGTTCATAAAGAGACCAAGCCTATGAAGGTTTATGGAAAACAAAGCATGTTAAGTAAATTGAGGGATTTAGATGGCAAAAGAGAAAAAAGCGAAGAAGATTAATTACACAGAACAGGACATGGTTAAGGGTGGTCTGTTAATGGGGGCGAACTATCTAGTTGAGAATCCAAAACAAATAATCTCAGTAAGTCCCGCGTCAGATTTAGGATTAGGTGGAGGTATACCAGAAGGTAGTTGGGTAGGTTTATCAGGCCCGCCAAAATGCGGGAAGACAACGCTTGCGTTGCATATAGCTGCCAAAGCACAGATGCCAGAGTATGGTGCTAGACCTACGTTTTTGATTGACGTAGAACACAGGATCAAAGACCTTCATCTTAAAGGTATAAAAGGCCTTAAATTGGCCAAAGACGGAGAAGACGCCTCTGGTCTAAGAGTAATGAGATCAATCAAGGGAAATATTATTGGTGCGGAAGAGTTCCTTACGGGGGCTACGAACATCATTAAGAACAATCCCGGTGCAGTAGTCATCATCGACTCAACCTCAGCCTTGTGTTCAGCCAAAGAGTTGTCGAGCGATATTAGTGGTCAGATGAGATCGTTAGGACCGAAGATTTTGGCTTCGTTCTGTCGCCAAATGGGTCCGGTAGTTCCTGTCAATAACTGTATCGTTATATCCATTCAGCACTTGATTGCTAATACGAGTGGGTTCGGAGCGTCACAATACGAAGATAGTGGACGCAAGGTTCAATATCAGGGCGACGTTAAGATGCGATGTAAGAGTAGTCAGGCATGGAAAGAGTCCGAAGTTCAAATAGGTCAGAGAACTGAGTGGACCGTATCTTGGTCGGCACTAGGCCCACCGGGAGCAACAATCGTTAACTGGCTTAGATATGGAACGGGCATTGACGAGACCACGGAGCTTATAGACTTATGTCTTGATGTAGGTTTAATTTCTGCTGCTGGTGCTTGGTATAATTTCGACTATCTACAAGAACTTGCAGAAGAAAATCTTAAAGTTATTGAAGAAAATGAAAATGCACCTAAGTCTACCCTAATAGAATTAATGGGCGACAAGCCACCGGAAAAAGCATTCAAGAAACAAGGCAGGGAAAAGGTTTATAATTTCTTGGTTGATAATCCTTTTATAGAGACAATGCTGCTTGATGAGGTTAGGTCTATACTATGAATGTAGTCGGACTTGATGACAAAGAATACAGTTGGAACCTTTCCCTGTATAGAAATAATCAAAGAGCAACGGCGTCTGCGGGTCATAAAAAGGCCCGCACACTGCTTAAAGAGTTGTTTCCGTTTGACCCCGTCCTAGAAGAGTTGACGCTACCGGGTATTAGGCCCAAACTGTATGCAGACTTCTTTATAGCTGCACAGATGTTGATGGTTGAAGTTCAGGGAAGACAGCATTATGAATATGTGCCGTTTTTTCATAAGACTAAACACAATTATTTCAAGGCAGTAAGGCGAGACAATACTAAGCTGTCTTGGTGTACTAAAAACAATATATTACTAATAGGCTTAAACGATCAGGAGTCAGTAGATGAGTGGAGAGAACAAATCCTTCAAAGAAAGGCTTAAAGAGTATGAGTCGCTATTAGATCAGTACACAGTAAAGGTCGGTATTGCTCATATAATGTACAACACAGAGGTCAATGAGATCATGATGTATGATTCAGACCAACTACGTGGAATGTCTCACGAACAATGTGGAGAGGGGGCCTTTATCCTTTCCAACTATGCTACATTTATTCAAATGGAGTACAATAGACACAAGGCAAGAGTTAAATGGGCAGAGACTGAGTTGATGAGGATTATAGCTGGCACAGGAGACAGGTATGGTGATGGATACACAAAGTTTGAACTACGCAAGGCCAATTGTATGAATGACGACACCTCTGCTCAAGTATTAGGAAGTATTATTAGACACGCCGAAGGAAGGGCAATTCAATTAGAGGGTATGTGTGACGGCCTAAGAGACATGGCTAGATACTTAAACAGCCTACAACAAACAAAGAGGTACAAAAAATGACAATAGACGCACAAAAGCTACTTGAGAAAGGTATGAAGTACCAAGATTGGGAGCTAATAGAAGAAGCACAAGCATTACTAGCAGCACAAAATGGTGGGAAGCCACCCACAGAGATACATATACCCGAAGATACGTCTGGTGGAGTTACGCCTGTTGTGCCAACGCCGGATGAGGTGTTAGCTAGAGGTAAAGAACTTAAAGAACATCACGAACATCCAAACGGTGAGTTTGGGATGAATATTAGGTCTGCCGGAGGAACTAGAGATAGGGGAGACGGCAGCGGCACAAACGCTAGACGTGAGTCTATTAACACTGAGAGGGTTGGTGCATTTAACTACTTTGAAGACGACCTGTCTGAAATGACTCAACATACTAAGGCATCAATAGAAGAGTCTAGTTCAGATGGAAAGACTCCATATTCAAATAGAACTCCCGGCAGAAGAAAGGCTCCTATTAAGCTGGTTGAGGTTACATGCATAGGACACGGAGACAAGGGTTGTGGAAAGAAGTTTAAGGTAGCTCCGAAACATGTAAGGATTAAAGATGGAGAAAACAGGTACGTGTGTGAAAAATGTATAATGGGCAAAGGTAGAAGAAATAGGATGTAGAATGACAGACAAAATTAGAGAAGACTTGGCTTCGGAGAGAGTAGTATTATCTGGCATTTTTAGACACGGTAAAGAAGCGTTACTAGACATTAGTGATCTAATCTCAGTAACGGCCTTTACGCAGACAAACAACCAGATAATATTCAAGTGTATTGGAGAGGTATTAGAGAATAATAATACGGTTGATATTCCAGCGTTGCTGGCCGCGTCAGCGTCTTTAGGTTTATACGACGTTGTTAATACTAAGGATGAGCTAGAATATATTAGTTCTCTTGAGATTTTTCCCACCAATATCGAGAGTGTCAGACCTCACGCTATTAAACTGAAAAAGCTGGAAATCGCCCGAATTATTCAGGCGAGAGTAAGAGACGCCTTCACTTCATTGAATGATGTGACTGGAGACGAGAGTATTGACGAGATAATTTCTCTTGCTGAATCTCCTATCTTCGACATTTCAAACGATATTAATAAACAGTCTGATGAACGAACGGTTAAGATTTTTGAGGACGTTATTGAGTATCTTGACCATCTTAGAGAGAATAAGACAGAGCAAATTGGCATAGGGACAGGGTTTGATATTTATGACGAGGCTGTGGGTGGAGGGCAACGTGCCGGTTCTGTTAATCTAGTGGTGGCTAGGCCAAAAGCTCTTAGAGATAATTCTAAAGTTTATACAAACGTTGGCCCTAAATTAATACGAGATATAAAGGCTGGGGATGTTATTAAACACCCATTTAGTGGAGATACAACGGTTATAAAAATATGGCCACATAAAAATATAGATATTTATAGAGTACACTTTAGAGATGGAGATTTTGTAGATTGTTGTGAAGACCATATATGGCATGTGCATAAAAGATACGGAAAAAATAAAGAACAACTGAAAACAACCAAAGAATTGTTAAAAGATTTAACAACTGGAAAAAGAAAAGACTATAAATGGGATATTCCTTTACCAAATATTGTAGAGTTTGAAGAAAATGACGTAGCAATAGATCCATATGTGATGGGAGTTTTGCTTGGAGACGGGTCTGTATCAAATAATACGTGTGTTTATCATACGGCTGATGAAGAAATACATCAGTACATGAAATCATACGCAGAAAGTATTGGGTGTGAAGTAAAGATAGATCAAGACCCAGAAGACAATCTAGTAACCTCTTATAGAATAAATACTTTTCAAAATAGACTTAGAGAAACCGGTATTTTTGGTAAAAATTGTTATGATAAGTTTATACCAAATGATTATATTTATAATTCTGTTAAAGTAAGGCTTGAGGTATTGGCTGGTTTGTTAGATACCGATGGAGATTGTACTGTTGATAAAAGAAGCGAACAAAGTAGAACAAGGTTTTGTTCTGTATCTTATGATTTATGTGCTGGTGTTAAAGAAATTGTACAGTCTCTTGGAGGATTGTGTTCAATCAATCAACAAGAGACAACATGTAATGGAAAGAGATTCAGTTCATATAGGTGTGAAATAAGATTACCTTATGGAATTAATCCCTTTAAACTAAAAAGAAAAGCTTCTAAGTTTACAGATAGGGCGATTGGAATCCTTAAAAGGACAATTGTAAAAATTGAAAGGGTTGGAAAAGATGATGCTAGATGTTTGACTCTATCAGATGATGATGGATTGTTTATGACAGACAACTATGTAGTTACGCATAACACAGGTAAGACAACAATGGCTAAAGAGGTTGCTCTATACGTAGCCGGAGATGGGATTCCTGTACTCATGCTTGATACAGAAATGTCTAAGCATGACCAAGTCAATAGAAGCGTTGCTAGTGGAGCGAGCATATTAACGGGATCAGTTGAGACAGGAAAGTTCGACGAAAACCCAGAAGCAGTAAGAAAAGCATACGAGTGGGGACAGAAGGCTAAAGACCTACCGTATTATTACAGAAGTGTTGCTGGCAAACCTTTTGAAGAAATTCTTTCTATTGTTAGAAGATGGTTAATGCAAGACGTAGGCATAGATGATAATGGCAATGTTAAGCCCTGTCTAGTAATTTATGACTACTTCAAACTAATGGATGAGTCATCGCTTGATAAGATGCAAGAATACCAAGCTATGGGTTTTCAGATCAGTAAAATGACAGATTGTGCTAATCAGTTTAAGTTCTCTTGTTTGGCGTTCGTTCAGGCTAACAGAGACGGTATTACTAAAGAGTCGTCGGATATTGTCAGTCAGTCAGATAGGCTATTATGGGCTTGTGGATCTCTATTCTTGTTGAGAGAGAAGACAGACGAAGAGCAAATAGCAGACGGTGTTGCTAATGGTAATTTGAAGCTCGTACATATTGATTGTAGGTATGGACCCGGCCTAGATGGTGACTATATTAACATTTTTAGGGACGGAAACTACTCAGTTATGAAAGAGTTAAGTACGCAGAAGCAAGCCCTTAAATTACAGACCGAGGGCGTGGTTGGATATGAAACCGAAGACGCAACAGTTGAAGACGTACCGTTTGATTAGGAGAAGTTATGGCTAATTCGGCTTTAGTAGAGCTATGCGAGAGCGTAGTTGGAAACATTGACTTATTGTTTGACTACTTCGGAATTGAACCCGTAGTATATGCGGATAGACTGTCCTTCTGTTGCCCTATTCATGAGAGCGATAATCTAGAAAGTGCGAGCATCTTTGTCACGGGGCATACAAAGATTGGTAATTGGAAATGTTGGACTGCCTCTTGTGAAGAAGAAATTTTAGAAGACGACAAGCCTCGTGGAAACTCTCTTTTTGGCTTAGTTAGAGGACTTCTTAGTGTAAAGCTAGAAAAGCCAGTATCGTTTCGTGACTCTATTGTTTTTCTTCAACAGCTTTACAACATCGAGTCTGCCTCAATAAATACTAAATACCAAGATGTGAACTATAAGGAAAAAAACAAGTTCATAATGACATCTAGGATATTAGGATTAAAGGCTCCTGATATAAAAGGAACGCTTGAGAGAAGCGAAGTAAGAGGAAACCTTCAAATACCGGACCAGTATTTCCTTGGTAGAGGATTTTCGACTGAAATATTGGAAAAGTACGATGTGGGATACTGTGATACTTATGGGGACCAAATGTTCCAGCGAGCAACTGTTCCAATCTATGATGATGACCATAAACGATTGATAGGGTGTGTTGGAAGGACTACTAAACCTCTATGTACCATGTGTGAATTTCACCATGACTTTGACAGGAAATGTCCATCTAATGAGATAGAGAAAAGATGGGGAAGGAAGTGGTTAAATACGTCAGGATTTAGATCAGATACGTTTCTATACAACTATTGGTACGCTAAGGAACATATCAGTAAAACTGGCTGGGCCATATTGGTTGAAGGTCAGGGAGACGTATGGAAGTTAGAGATGGCGGGATACCACATAGGATTAGGCATCTTTGGAGACTCTCTAGGAGACAACCAAAAGAAGGCTATAGACAAGATTGGAGCGATTAATCTGTTAATATTAACAGACAACGACAAGGCTGGCCTAGAGGCCAGAAACAAGATCAGCAAGAAATGCTGTAGATACTACAATTGTTACTACATGGATCTACCTAAGAAGGATTTAGGAGATATGGACCCCGTAGATATTCAAAACTTTTTGGAACCAATGTTAGGTGGAAAACTATGACACAGAGAATTTTATTGTTAAGTGGAAAAAAGCAAGCAGGCAAGGACACTACAAATAATTTCCTACATGGATATTTAATGCGCAGAGCAGGAGTTATTAGTGCTTTTGAGGTTGATGAACAGGGAAGGCTTCTTGTTAATACGGAGTTTCTAAACGCTGCGGGAGAAAAAGAAGATGGAATGGGCGTTTTTGATCTATCTAGAACAGATGGAGAGTTCTTTAATTATATGGCTAATAAGGTTTGGCCTTATGTTAAATCATACAGTTTTGCCGACGAACTTAAGTCCATCTGTATGGGTTTGTTCGGACTAACTTATGACCAGTGTTACGGAGCGGATGAACATAAGAACTCGAACTCTAAGGTTAAGTGGTCTGATATTTCCTTTGCCCTTCCTCCTAGACAGGTAGGCGTGCTGAAGAAGATAAAGGATGGAGTTAAGAAGTTCGACCAGTTCCTTACAGCTAGAGAATTTCTGCAACAGTTCGGAACTAACTTTTGCCGCAAGGTTTATGGCGATTGTTGGGTTGACTTCTGTTATAACCAAGTGGTCGCAGAAGGCGTACCATTCGCAGTTATAACTGATGGTAGATTTCCAAATGAAATAGACGCAGGTAAAGCCCACGAGGTTAAAACCATTAGGTTCTTGAGAGATGTACATGGAGACAAGCATGAGAGTGAGTTGGCTCTTGATAAATATGAGTGGGACGAGGATAATACCTTCATTTTGGACAATTCCGAGATGTCAATCGTGGAACAAAACGAAGTCGTCTTAGCTAAATTAGCGGAGTGGGGCTGGATTACAGCCGAAGTTTGAGGGGTAAACAATGGGTAAAAAATGGTCAAAAACAGAAGAAGCCTATCTTAGAGACAATTTTGATAATTTAACATTGGATGAATTGTCTACTAATTTAGGTAGAGGTAGAAGAGGTACTCAAACTAAGCTTTATTCTTTAGGATTACGTAACTTTACTGCAAAACGATGGACAAAAGAAGATGAAGAACTACTATTAGAACTATATCCAACAAAAGGTGTAAAATATGTTGCCAAAAAACTAGGCAGGACTCTCGATAGTGTTTCAGGAAAGTGCCGTAAACTTAAAATATCTAAACAACACAAATGGCAAAAATTGGACCATGAATATGTTATTGATCAATATGTTATTAAAAATCGTTCTGTTAATGAAATATCTGAAGAACTAAATGTAGTGTTTTGGGACGTATGTACGATACTAAATAAAAACAATATACCTACTCAGAAAAAAGAACCAAAAGTTGGCAAGGATCATGGTAAATGGAGGGGTTTTGGAGATATTAGTAGGACGCATTGGAATGATATAAAATGGTCGGCTAAAGATAGAAATATAGTGTTTGATATTGATATAGATTTTGGGTGGAGATTATTTTTAGAACAAGAAAGAAAATGTGCTTTATCTGGCGTTGATATTAAGTTCTCTATAAAATCAGGGGGTTGGTGGAAGAATACTACTGCTTCATTAGATAGAATTGATTCATCTAAATTTTATACCAAAGATAATGTTCAGTGGATACATAAAAGGCTTCAGTTTGTAAAGGGAAGTCTTATGGAAGACGAGCTTTTAAGCTGGTGTAAATTAATAGTAAAACATAAAGGTAAAATATAGATGCTTACTACTTATTTTCGTAGTTCCTCATATAATAATTGGGACTTTTGTCAGATGCAATATTTCATGACTTATGTGCTTGGGTATGCTTACCCTGCTGGTCAAAAGGCAGAGCAAGGTACAATAGTACATAAGGTTTTGGAATGTCTTGCGGTGATAAAAAAAGAGATACAGGACAATCCCAGTTCTGACTTTATAGATGATCCCCAACTAGGAAAAATAGAATTCGATAGTCAGAACTGGTTGAAGGTTAAGTTTCTTACAAAATCAGAAGTAGCAAAAGTGAATCTTAGTCGCAAGGCCAAGTCTATCTATAAGAGTAAGTGTACTATCGAAGAAGGACATATGAGAAGGGGAATCGACCTCGTTGAATATATTTTTGAGAAGGCGTATAACTACTACAAGGATAAAAGCGTTCAGACGTGGAAGCCTGCACAACGCAGAGATTGCCATAACTGGACATGGATGGCGTTAGATTATAAGAATGGGATGTTCGACCCTCGCCAAAAAACGATTATGGACGCGGAACCACACTTTGACATAACGATCAATCGCCCTTGGGCCAAATTCGAGTACGAAAACGCCGCTGGCGAACTTATTTCTGGAAATCTGGCGATAAAAGGCACAATTGACTTGATTACTTCGGTCGGGCCGGGTATACTTGAGATAGTTGATTGGAAAAGTGGGCAGCGAGTTGACTGGTCAACTAGGACGATGGAAAAGAAAACTTATGAGAAACTGTGTAAAGACCCACAACTAATGTTGTACTATTACGCGGCTCGTCATATGTATCCAGAAGCCGAAGCAATCATCCTGACGATCTTCTTTATAAGAGATGGTGGACCGTTTAGCATGAGTTTTGACGATGCCACAATGATCGAGATGGAGCGTCTCTTAGAGAAGAGATTCAAAGAGATCGTTAAGAGTCAGAAGCCTAAGATGTTAGACCCTAGACAGGGAGTCTTTAAATGTACTAAGCTGTGTCCGTTCTTTAAACATAACTTTGAAGGATCAGACAAGAACATGTGTTTGGAAGCTAACGAGTTGATTCAACTTAAAGGTATTGATTACGTAACTGAGAACTATACTAAGGAAGGTCATAGTATAGGGACATACAACGCACCGGGAGAGTAAAATGAAGGACATTAAATTTGTAAGCGACGAGATCAAGGCAAGAATGGATAAGAGCGATGCTGACGGGGGAGTTTTTCTTAAGCGGCTGAAAGCCGGTGACGTTCTTACCGTTGATACTAGAAACTCCACTTATATTCTTGAAGTGGTAGACCCTGAAAAATGGGTTGTAAATATTCAGGGAGGCATCAGGTTTCCAGAATCAACTGAGGTAACTATCAATGGATCAACATGGGGAGGCTCTATGTTAAAGATAGGGTTTGTTGGTAATGGTATGTGCTTGGAAATAAGGATTCCATCAGAAAAACATAGGCTTAATACCTCTTGCATAGAAAATATCCACGTTAAGACTGATAAGTTTAGTTATGACGTTAACCCACAGGAGTTGAACTGATGGGAAAAGAATACGATAGCATGTATGATGACAATGATGGATGTGTATTTCATTTGATGAAATCGGGCAGGCCGGGACATTGTTTGGTCGCATGGGAAGACCCATTCGATATGGGCGTTTATCATGTTAAAGGTTCGATCAGCGAAGTTAAAGAGAAATATTTGGAAATAAGGCGAACAAAGAATGAATTGGACCCCACTACACTTACATAGCCATTATTCCTTGCTAGACGGTTTGAGTAAACCACACCAGATAGCCAAGGTTTGTGCAGATCAAGGATTCTCCTCATGTGCCTTAACGGATCATGGCAACATTTCAGGAGCAGTTCAGATCACTAGAGCCTTGCGAGATGTAGGGGTTAAGCCGATATTGGGTAACGAGTTTTACATTGCAAATCAAGACGCCACGGTAAGAGAAAGAGCAAGCCACCATCTTGTAGTATTAGCAAAAAACTATAAGGGGTGGCTTAAGCTTATTGAGGCTACGTCTAACTCCAATAGTAAAGAATTCTTCTACTACAAGCCACGCCTTGACCTAGAGAGACTTGCTGGTTACTGTGGCGATCTGATAGCGTTCTCCGGTCATCCCGGCAGTTTGCTTGGGAACCTTGTATTCAAAGACAATTCAGCCTACAACATGAAAAACCCACAAGACCACGTTCATGCTGATGCTGTTAATAGAATTGGAAAACAAGCATTATACTTGCAGGAAATATTTGGCAAAGGGAATTTCTTTATTGAAATCCAACTAATAGATCAGGACTCATTTAAGCCTGCGGGGGTTATTGGTAAGGTTCTACGTGAAGTTAGCATCAAGTTTGGTATTCCATGCGTTGCTACGGCGGATTCACATTATCCTACACAAGCTGACGCCGTAGATCAGCGAGTATTACTGTGTTCTTCTCTTAAGACAACCTTCAGTAAGGTTATGAATTCGATTGGCACAGCGTCAGAATTTGGTCTTAGCACCTTCTTTAAGTCTAAAAACTACCATATTCCATCTTATGAAGAGATGGCAGTAGCTCATACAGACCATGAGATTCAGACAGCTAATGAAATAGCTGATATGTGTGAAGAATATGACATTCTTTCAACGCCTAGAATGCCCCAGTTTGATTGTCCCGGTGGACTTAGCCAACCAGAGTATATGAAAGAGCTATGTCGTAAAGGATGGTCAGATAAACTCCACTCCTTTGGAGTGGTTAAAGATGATACATTAAAGGAAGAATACAAGGATAGATTTTTGAGCGAGTTCGGAGTTATTGAGAAAGCTGGACTATCTGGATACTTTCTTGTTGTACAAGACTATGTTAACTGGGCCAAGAAGAAGGGTTGGTTAATGGGACCGGGTAGAGGCTCGGCAGCCGGAAGCTTAGTTTCTTACCTGCTAGGCATTACTAACATTGACCCGATTCCACACGATTTGCTTTTTAGTAGGTTCTATAATGAGGGACGTAATACTGCTGACAGGGTTTCTCTTCCTGATATTGATATCGACTGTCCAGTGGAAAAAAGAGGAGAGATCATAGACTACCTTAAGCTTAAGTACGGTGAAAACAACGTTGCTCAGATTTGCACGTTCGGTAGACTACAAGGCAAGTCAGCACTTAAAGAGGTGTTAAGAGTACACGAGGCTTGTGGCTTCGATATGATGAACCAGATGACTAAGTTCATTCCTGCGGAGCAGGAAATTGCTGACTTGATGAAAGACTCAGGCGAGACTTCAATTATTAACTGGTCATTAGAGAACGATCCTCAACATTTTCAAGACTGGTGCAGAAAAGAAGACGATGGAACATTAGTCGGAGAGTTTTCTGAATACTTTAAACAAGCCATTAGGATTGAAGGTACATACAAGAGTATGGGTAAACATGCTGCTGGCGTGGTTATCTCAGTAGAAGACTTGAACACCGTCTGCCCCATGATTAAAGAGAAGAAGGGGTCAGATAAGATGACCGCGTGGGAAATGAATGACTTAGAGGCTGGTGGTCACGTAAAGTTTGATTTACTCGGCGTAGCAATTTTAGATAAACTAATGGGAGTCAATGAATTGTTAAAAAACGGCTGTTTTGACGAGTAATTTGCGATTTTGGTGTATAATCTCACTAATATGTGTCAAGAATTTGAAGACGCAACTGGTATAGAAGTGACAATAAAGTTTTATTAAGGAATGGGTGCTTTGATGAATAATTTAGTAAAAGGCGTTATACAAGACATGGTTGGAGACCTTCTTTATTACGATAGAAAAGAGGATGAAGAGCTTCCCGTAGGGAAGATTGAAGAAATCATTAAAGCAGAAGAAATATCTGTTGATGAAATTGTAGAGGCTTTTAGAGAAGCACTAATCAAACAAGGAAGACTAGGGAAATACATATGACACAAGAAGTAGAGACCGCGAAGCGGGTTAAGGAATTGGTATTAGATGGATTTTGTGTAGAGTATAAGGCTATTTCTATATGCCTTATTACAGAGTATTACAAACATAAGGGCATGTTGCAAGACTATGCTTTTCAGATACACGTTGACCACCATAAATTAGGTGGGACCGTTAGTGAAATAAACGAAAGCATTAACGAGTCAGTCGCAAGGTTTTTTGAATTAAGAGGTAAATGTTATGGGTGAAAAAACTGATTATCTACTGGACCACTGTGTTATTTATGACAAAATGTTGTGTGAAATAGCCGTTGAAAACGGACTAGAAGGAAGTAAGTCTCGTTTATACAGACACTTTAATGGGGCTCCAGAGTTTCAATTAACAATCGAAAGGTTGTTGAAGCAAATTGACAAGCAGGATAAATGGCTTAAGAAGCGTAAGGAAGAGGTTACCGTTCTTACGAATGCTATTACGGAGTGTAATAAGCGTAAGGAATTCTACAAGAGTGCAGCGGCAGATTCTAAGAGAGTTAAATGATCTTAAATTTCCCGATATAGAAGTTATAGTGCTATCGATAAAAAGGTTTGGGATTTTAAAAATGCTGGAAACTCTTAAAAAATCAATTATCAAATGTGACAAATGTAGCCTTTGTGGTGAATTACCTTTAGGTCCAGTATTTGGAATAGGAAAAGAAAAATCTAGAATTATGTTGCTAGGAGAGGCGGCTGGAAAAGATGAGGCTATACTAGAAGAACCTTTTGTGGGACAGTGTGGGCAACTTTTAGATAAGATGTTGTTTTCAGCGGGTCTAAAAAGAAGAGATCTATATATTACCAATGTGATAAAAGCTCGCCCAACCAAAAATGATGGAAGAGCGAATAGACCTCCCTCTGACGTAGAGATTGCGGCATGTAAGGGTTGGTTGTGGAAAGAGATTCAGCTAGTCCAACCTAAATGTATTATAACGTTGGGAAAAGTCCCCACGTATACGCTGCTACGCAGCCAGTTAAAGAAGTCGTTCAAACTTGGCGACTCCGTAGGAGTCGAATACGTTGTTGATTATTGTGACAGTAGGATATTTCCTAGTTGGCATCCTAGTTACTTGATGCTTCACGGCAAGAAAGAGGTTGATTCTACTGTGAATTTATTTAAGGAGTTGAAGGAAAGGTTTTATGGTCCACGTAAAGCAAAAAATTCATAAGTCTCATGCTAGCAAAAAAAAGGGAGACTGTTTAAGAGCATGTGTTGCGAGTATACTAAATAAAAAGCTAGAGGACGTACCTCATTTTTTACAGGTAGACTATGATCGCTGGAAACATGTTCTTTACAAATACATGGCTTCACAAGGGTACAGAATATACTGCAGCAGAAAAAAATTCACTAAGGGGTTTAATATTGGGGTTGGACCACCATTAGGATGTACTGAAACAGAAGCATTACATGCTGTTGTAACTTCAAATAATAGAGTGATTTGGAGTCCAAACCTAATGCCTATAAGATACGTAAAATACTACTTTAACATAAAAAGGGTGAAACCATGATATTTAACAACATAGCGTTTAGAGACTGGGAAACTGGCGGTAAGAACAAGTATTCATGTCAGCCAATACAGTTGGCATGTGTAATGATTGATCTTAAGAGACTTGAAGTCATTGAGGATTCATTGTTTGAATCAACACTTAAACCATTCTTTACAGATGAAGAGTGCGATAAACACGGTGTAGACCCAATTGAGGACGAAGCCCTAAAGAAGAATGGGTTCACTAGGGAAGAACTTCAAGACGCTCCCGATCCTAAGTTAGTGTGGCAAAATTACTGTGACTATCTTAAGAACTACAACCTTAAAGGCAAAGACGGTGGCAAGTGGGATGCTCCCGCTGTTGGTGGCTACAATAACAGCAATTTTGATAACGTTATTGATGTCAGAATGTGTGAGAAGCACGGACCCAAGCTAGACGAATGGGGAGGATGGTCGATGTATCATCCATTCTTAAACTTTGACGCAATGCAACAAGTACAAAACGTGTTCCATGCAAAAAAGATCAATGCCTTCAACAGCATGAGTATGGACGCCATGCGTGAATACTTCGGTTATTCTACTGAAAATGCTCACAAGGCTGACGTAGACGTTAAGCAGGGGGCCGACATGCTCATTAGATTCTTGAAGCTAAACAAAGCGTTAGTCAACGGAGAACTAGACTTGCCCAAAGGTAAGAAAATCAAGTTTAAAGGATGTGTAGGAGGAAAGCTGTGAAACGTAGATCATTTAAGACGCTGTCTTATATAGTGTCAGAATGTGGTTTTGTCAAGTTAAACTTAATTTAATGTAAATTAGATTTTAAAGATGGTTGCAAAGGGAGAGGAAACAAATAAAGATGGGATTGACCTATAATTTTGACTGCGGTTGTAAAATTCCCGTACTTGATAAAGACCTAAAGGAGAACGACGGGATTCCATCAATGGAGATTCCGTATGAGGAAAT
>Ga0302132_10001016_pt1 | contig 15986 bp, 26 predicted proteins | sample CB9_321_MG_FD_203113 | JGI IMG/M metagenome (GOLD analysis project Ga0302132, IMG submission 203113) | Marine microbial communities from Western Arctic Ocean, Canada - CB9_32.1 | ecosystem: Environmental > Aquatic > Marine > Oceanic | place: Canada: Western Arctic Ocean | collected 2017-09-19
ATCCTCGAGGCGTGCGGTGTTCGTACAGGTCGCAAGTCACCGGAGGAAACTCTGTTGAGCCGCGTGATGATGCTCGAGCAGCAGGTCGTCGGATTGGTTCACGCGATCAATTCAATAGAACGGGATGAGCCACAGCCGGTCAACGGTGATGGGCGATTGTTTCCCAGCTCCTTTAATGCTGAAAGCGAGGTCGAAAATGAGTTTTCCAGAAGTTGAATTAAAAGACAATCCCGTCCTTAATATGCTCCGCGTCAATAAATGGATTCGCGTCAATATTGATCGTCTATATCTGCTGACCAGAACGGTCGAGCATTGGCAGGAGTTAATCGAGGACGGGTCTGGCGTGCATGTGCCGCTGGACGTTGTTGAGAAGTTGTGTGAGATGAATAAACTGACGACTGTAATAATTTTGGAAGGGGAGATTTAATGTTGATAACTAAAGACTGGGCAGATGATGACAGCGGCGGGACGTTCCTGCTGCCTGAAGGGAAATATTCCTTTGAGGTTTCCAAAGCGGAGCAAAAAACTAGCAAAGCCGGAAACGACATGATCGAGATCACCTTGCACGTCTACGACGGGAAAGGCGGTGCGAAAGTGTTCGTGTATGACTGGTTGACATCAGCGTTCAAAAAGAAGGTGGTCGACTTCTGTCGCTGCGTTGGCTTGAGCGATCTGGTCGACGGTGGCGAGTTGACTGCGATGCGTTGCGTCCAGCGGACGGGTGAGGTTCATCTTATCCAGGAGGAGTACGACGGCAAGAAACGCAACAAGGTCGACAGGTACGACTATGAGACGCCGCAGAAGCTGCCAGCGGGGGACGACATCCCGTTTTGAGTTGCTCTAATTATTTCGGCTGCTTCCAGATGCTAGGAAGTCGACGCGATCGTATTATCGATGTCGTCGCGGACAATGACCGCGAAGCCTTGACGGAATACCGCCGCCACTGGGAGCGAGCGAAGGCGACGACGGACGTGACGAACGGCTGGCTATTTGAGCGACGCGGGCGGCTGATATTCAGGACTACAACGGCACACGATTACAACGAATGAGAGGCGGGACATGGACGGAAACTGGATCAAGGTCAACAGACAAATACTCGAGAGCAACGTCTTCGAGGACGCGAAAACCTTTAAGGTGTTCATGTGGATTCTATTAAATGCCAACTACAAAAAGCGGACGCTGCTCAACGGTTTAACGCTCAAAGCCGGTCAACTTTGCACGTCTCGCGAACGCATTGCGGCGGCTTGCAATATGCACCCTTCGAGCGTCTCACGCGTATTAACGCGGTTAAAGCGTTGTAATTCTATCGCGCAAAAAGCGAACAGCCGAGGAAGTGTGATTGAGGTTATAAATTGGGGGTTATTCCAGCACGTCGACTCGACACCCGAACAGCTAACGAACAGCAAACGAACAGCTAGCGAACAGCTAGCGAACACAGAAGAAGAAGGTAAGAAGGAAAGAACCTTAAATATATGTCCGCAATCCGATGGATTGCAGACCGTCAACGGGTCGAAAGGTCGAGCAGAATACTCGGAGGAGTTCGAGCAATTCTGGCAAACCTTCCCATCTCGCCGGAAAACCAAAAAACGCAAAGCGTTCGCAGATTTTAAGAAGGCGATCAAACGCGTTGACGTTGCGACCCTGATGACAGCCGTCGAGGAATACGCGAGATCGAACAAAGGACGCGGCGAGTTCTGCCAGATGCCGTCGACATGGCTCAATGGCGATTGCTGGGAGGACGACCGAGCGAGCTGGGACGAGGGGACGCCGATCCCAGCGGCACGCAAACCAAGGACACAGCAGCAAACGCGATTACAGGCAGCAGAGACGCGGCTGGTGGCGATGCGTTCTGAGTTCTCGATGATGCCGCAAGGCGACGACCGCGAAGCCGCTGTGGCTGAGTGGCAACGCTGCAAGGAAATCCTCGCAACGATGCAGGAGGGGACGCCATGCAAAGCAAGCTAACAAAAACACTACTCGCGACCGCGTTCCTGCCAGCGGCGATCGCCTCCTGGTTTATATATCGCGAGATGACCGCGACGGTCACGTCCTACGTCTTGAGCGTTGCCATTTTTGTATTTATCTGGCTCGCACTGTTTGCGGTGCAGGCTGCCGTCTTGATCGTCTGCGGGTACAACATCAACGGGTCACCAAATTAATTAATTGTTTTTTGAAAGGGTTGAAAAGATGAGAGCGAGATTTATCAAAGTTGGAATACGCGAGCGTATGATGGTGCGAACAAACAACACGGCGGCATTGTGTCACGTTGCGGACACGCTCAAAGGCGCGGGATTCGTCGAGGTGGGTCTGATCCGCTTCTGGCTGCACGTCGTGCGACCGCGACGCGTGAATACATACGAGCCAAAGGTCAAGATCAAGGCGAGCAAATGAGCGACCCTGTGAACCACCCGAGTCATTACGTCGTCGGCGGTCTGGAAATGTTTGAGACATTCCGCACCGTTTACGGCGACGACGCTGCGCTCGGGTTCGCGTTGGGCAATGTGTTCAAGTATTCATGGCGAGCAGCGAACCAGAACGCGAAGCACCAGGACAGTTCGAAGCAGGTCGAGGACTTGCGGAAGGCGGCGAAGTATATCGAGTTCGCGATCGGGATACTGGAGACGGACGAATAGTTATTAACAACTTTTTTATTTGGAGAATGAGCAATGGACGAAAACAATAAACCAAGACCACCATTAAATATGGACGTCGTAGACAATCCAATAAATACGGACTTCATAAACAAGCACCCCGACATAACAACCGGCAAAGAACATCACGTCGCTACTGCTCTCTGTCAGTTTTCCGGTAAAGATGCATATTGCAATCCATCTCGCGCGGCGATATGTAAGAGGACAAGATTATCCAAAACCGCCGTAAAAACCGCGCTCAATAAATTGCAGGAGAAACAAATAATAGAAGTTCTCCACGATTTTTATGAGGACGGCTCATGTAAAAGCAACACCTATGTGATTCTTGCACCAGCTAACAAGGCAATGACAGACCGGCTGAAAATCAATTTTCATAATCAAGGAGCGTATGACTATGACGATGACAATCATGGCGAATGAAAAGAACACAGTACCATATCGCGACGGCAATCAGCCGGAGGACTTGACGCCTTGCTGCGGCGAGCAGCCGCGACAGGGCTGGTCGTTTATGGGTTCTTTTATCTGGTGCAATCAGTGCGGCGAAAAAATGCACAGCAGCACGCTCGACCAGTGGCAGCTCGGCGAGAAGTGGAACGATGAACATGCGGAGACGCCAGAAGCCGAGTCGGTGATCTGTCGACAATGCAACGGCACAGGCAAGACGAGATTTTCGCCGAGGTCGATCACCGAGATAAAAGCACGATGCTCGTCGTGCGATGGCACTGGCGAGATTGAAACCGAAGGGGAACAAAATGGGTAGGATTTATAAGAATTGGTTTTTCCATAACATGTTTGCTCACCCTTTGAGCGAGGTCGCTTATTGGCTGACGCGACCGCTGGGGAAAACCAAAGCGGACGCGATCTCGAAATATATACATGACGCAACTATTCCGGAGGGGGACAGCGATGGGTAGGATGCAAAGGTCAAAAGGTGCTAGAGGTGAACGAGAACTGGCTCGCGAATTGACGCGGGTGCTGGGCGTCGAGACTGGTTCGATCTATCGGTCGGTGCAGCACGCAGGCAAAGAAGGGGCAGGCGACGTCCTCGGTGTGCCTGGTGTCCATATCGAAAGCAAACGCACCGAGAGCCTGTCGTTATATAAAGCGATGGAGCAGGCTCTCGACGACTGCGGTCGCGACATCCCGATCGTCTGCCATAAACGGAACCTCCAACAGTGGCTCGTGATCTGCGAGCTGCGTGATCTGGTGAAATTGTCGCGGGCAGTCGTGGCGATCGTGGGAGAATCTGATGATCTTAATGCTGGCGAATAACACCGGACGCAATGTTCGGAACCTGTGGAAGCAATACCCAGATCGATTCGCTTGTATGTTCGGGCTGACCGGATGGCGAAACGTCCCGATTCCGTACTGCTGCGACAATGGTCGTTTTATCGCGACGACTAAAAACAAGCCGTGGGTCGAGAAACAGTTTGCGGAATTGCTGGAGCGTTCGGCAGGACACACACACCCGCCGATCTTTGTGGTGACGCCTGACGTCGTGGCTGATCGAGATGCAACGCTCCGCGAGTGGGATAAATGGACGCATCCGAACAGTTGGTTTATGTCTTACAACTTCCCGCGAGCGTTCGTGGTTCAAGATGGCATGACGCCGGACGACGTGCCAGAAAATGCCGATTGGGTTTTTATTGGCGGCAGTCAAAAATGGAAGCGGCAAAACATCTATCGATTCTGTCGAGCGTTTGAGAATGTCCACGTTGGCGGCATCAATTCACCGCGTCGCCTGTGGCACTGTCACGAGTCCGGAGCCAAAAGCATCGACGGCACTGGCTGGACGCGTGGCGACAAGCAGCAATGGATCGGACTGCTGCAATATTTATACAGAAGTCAAAACGCACTCGGCGAGAAACAAGGTCGGCTATTCTCAATGTACGAAGCCGACGCAATGGGCGCGAGGATGGATCGCAAAAGCGTCCAGTGGTTGCAAGCCTATTGTATGCCCAAGACCCACGGCGACACGCCAGCAGATTCAACCGAGACTGGATTGATTGACGAAGCACTTACAGAGATCGTGGGAGAATCCGATGACTGATTTATGGAAAAAGACCGACGCCACAGTCGGAGACAATCGTATTTTTATTAGCTTCTCGGGAGGACGCAGCAGCGCGGTAATGACGAAACTGCTGCACGAACGATACCGCGCATCTAATGAAATTATAATTCTGTTTGCGAATACAGGATGCGAGCATGAGGAGACGCTGAAGTTTGTCGACGAGTGCGACCGTCGTTTCGGTTGGGGTGTGGTGTGGCTTGAGGCAATCACTCACCCAGATAAAGGGATCGGCGCGACTCATAAACTGATGGACTTTGAGAGTGCAAGCAGGAACGGCGAACCCTTTGAGGCGTCAATAAAAAAATACGGAATCTACAACTCGACGAACCCGTCATGCACAAGGCAGCTCAAGGTCGACGTGTTCCAAAGTTATTTACGCGGACTCGGTTGGGAGACTGGAATCAAAAACAAAACGCATTACACAGCAATCGGAATCAGAGCCGACGAGATGGACAGGATCAGCGAAGCACACAAAGAGCATAAGTATCTTTACCCGCTGGTCGATCTTGGAATCAGAAAGCGAGACGTCGCACTTGAGATAAAACGGTGGGACTTTGATCTGGGTATTCCGAGCGACGCTTATGGTAATTGTGTTTGGTGTTGGAAAAAGTCGTTGCGTAAATTAATGACGTTAGCAAACGAGGACAGCAGCGTCTTTGACTTCCCGAAGAAAATGGAAAAGTTGCATAGTGGGGTAAAGGCAGAATCAAAGTCAGCCGCCCCAGATGGCAAGCGGTATTTCTTCCGACAATATCGCAGCAGCGACGACATTATCGAAATGGCTCAAACAAAAGATTTTACGCCCTATCGTGATGACGAATATGAACACGGGATCGCGGCGGGCTTGTTCGACGCCGATGGCATTATCAACGATCTCGATATAGGCGGCGGGTGTGGCGATGGGTGCGAAATAGGTGCAGACGATACACAGTAACGGCTGCGGACTCTAAAAAGACGCCTAAAAGACGGTAAAAAAAAGACCGTTTTTCTTTATTTATTTATGCCCAACGGCATTGATGCCGATTGTATTAGTATGCCGCAGGGCATATAATTAGGGCATGAGAAACAATAACACTAACCACGAAAGCAGGAATCAAATGAGCAATTTAAATTTAACCAGCGTATTAAAATTAACAGGGGACGAACTAAGAGCAAAAGCTCCAGCGGAGCTTAAAGCGATCCATGAGTTTTTAATTAATGTAGACATCCGACCCATCTCATACGATGAATACTCAAAACTTATGTTGCGGATTGGTTACCTCGAACGCAACCACGCGGAAACAGTACGCTAGTCGAAACCGCTTCGGCGGTCTGGCAGGACTGGTCGCCTGTCACTGATGAGACAGACCAATTCAAACTTTAGAAAGGCAGGACGAAGATGAAAGTAGAAATATCAACATATCAAGCAGCTGACTTACTATTGCGAGACGATAACGCAAGCTGGTCACGACCGGCAGCTTTTGCAATCGTGGAGTACTTTGAAGAACTGCAAGAAGATTATGCTGTTGACTTTGACACCGTAGCTATACGCTGTGAGTTTAGTGAATACAAATCAATCCAAGAGGCAGCTAATCAATACGCGGACTCTTTACATATTGACCCGATGGAATGGTTACAAGATCGAACGACCGTGATATTGACCGACAGCGACGCTGTAGTTATTCAAGATTTTTAACGGGGGCAACCCCACAACCGAAAGGCAGGAATAAAATGAGCAAGTATAAAGTTACAATATGCAGCAACGTCGAACACCTTACCAGCGGCGTCGAGCTGCCAGACGAGGACAGAAAAGAGATCGCATTGATGGCAATTAATAAAGCCGTCGACACCTTTTGCGATGATGAGATAAAAATTCAGAAATGGCTGGCGGCTCACTCGAGCGAGATCGAAGTCGAATACCAGCAGTCTTTTCAAAAGTGGAACGGCGGGTATTTTTATCGGATGAACGAATACCGAGAAAAGGGATGGGGCAACGGGTTGGCGTTCGGGATCATCGCGATCGAAAGCGACGACAGCCTCGAAACGCTGCCGCCGACCGTCATCAACATCATGGAGCGAATGTCGCATACCTTGCGGACAGTCATGCTGACCGAGGAGGTGCGTCGTGGTGCTTAAAATATTTATCGGAATTTGGGTCGTGGCTGTGATTGCAGTTTGCAGGATGAGCGACGAACAGAACAAACAGATACAGGCGGCGATGCTTTGCGTGATCGCTTTTGCGATCGGCTGCGTCGTATTTTTTAGATAACACACCTATAATAAAGGCAGGTAATAAGATGAACAATATCGAACGAATACAGGCGATTATCGTCACGCTGCTCGGAGCAGCAGAACGCGGAGGACTAGATCGAGAGGTCGCGGAATCTATGCACGACGACATAATGAACCGAATCACAAATCAGAGCGACGAGGCGGTCGACTTGATCGCTCGGCGACTGGTTGAGGTGGCGAATTACGAAGAATAAAAAAACCGCGTCAATGTTGAAGCACTGACGCGGCTCCGTGATCGAAATTAATTACCAACAATCACAGAAGGAAAAAACAATGATACCATTATCACAAACAAAAGCGATAGGCTGGATTGGGGACGCCATGAAGAAATCAAGAGCGATAAAGATGATTAAAAAAGTGAGGCATCGCAAAGGCATCAGCAGCTTCAAAGCTGCCGAGGACGCTGGCATCAATCAGTCGACCTGGAGCCGCACCGAGAACGGACTGCGGGAAACGAGCTGGGACGTAATACTCAAGATGTCCAAGGCGGTCGGACTCGAGGCGACTATTACGATCCGCGATGGCGATTAATCCCGATCACTCCACACCATCGGCGTCCTGCGTCGGTGGTTTTTTTATGCGCTTAGTCAAAGGTGTCGGAAAGCCGACCGAGCCACCTCGCCCAAATCCAAGCTTTAACGCAAAGAATCATCAGGTAGATTGTCGCCATCGAAAAGAACGCAGTCCCCATCCGGTAAAACCATTTGTTGTCATCCATCAACTCAACTCCTCGACGGTTCGCTTCAACCCCTTTTTTTTGTGCATTGTAAAATTGACGAAATAACCACCGAGCGATCTGGCTCCGCGACCCTTCTCGATATGGAATCCTAGACCCTCGCTCGAGTATTCGTCCTTGTATGTTCCGAGCCTGAGATAATGGACGTCGACGAGTTCGACCTTATTGCTGCTGTTCAGCTTCGCTTTGCGAACTGGGACAGCCTCCTTCCAATGGGTGTGACCTGCTGCATAAATGTCAATGTTGCCGCAGGTCTGCGCCGAGTAGTGCGTCGTAAAATGATTTGTTGCTCGCGTCGACGGCGATCCACCGCCAAAGCCGTGATGGTAGTACAGCGTATTGCTGCGGTAAACTGTGCCGTACATTTTGAAATGAAAACGCACCCATCCACCGTAGCCGCCTTCTTGAGCGATGCCGCCGTTGCTGCGGATCAACTGACACAAACGCGAGACGAGGCAGGTGTCGTGTCGCTTGAGGATGCTCGTCTCATGGTTGCCAACACCGATGACCGCGATCTGTGAATAGTACGGTTTTAGCCAGGCGGCGAAGTCGTTGACGATGCTGTCGAGATAGTCGGGTAGCACATTTGACTTACGGAGATGACGACTCGCTCTCGCGTCCGCGCTCGATTCCATGGCACAAAACGAGTCACCGATTAACAAAACTGGCGCGTCTCGCCGCTTTGCTTCGTCGAGATGTTTCGCGAGCAAGTCGCGATCACAATGCGGATTATCAAAGTGTAGATCGCTCAACAGCATGACGCTCTGCACGTCCTTCTGCGTCTTGAGTTTGAACTTGAGCGAGTGGACGTTGCGAGCGTGTCGACGTAGTTCGAAGGTCATAGAGTCTCCAGCAAGTGGAACCCCACCGCTTTCATTGTTGCAAATAATCGGCACGCGGCAACAATGGAGAACATCGGGCAGGTAATTCGCTCCGACCTATAAACCACAAGGATCAAACGCAATGGCATCAGGCACTACAGACAGAGGGAAAAAGTTATTGCTCGATTACGCGTTCGAAGCGTCAACAGTTCCGACGACGTATTATCTGGCACTACTCACATCAGCAACGACGCCGACAAAAGCGATCAATACATTCAGCCAACTGACCGAAGTGGCTGCCGGCAATGGATACACGACAGGCGGCTCGAGTTTAACCGCTGCAACGGATTTCACAGTCACCGAAGTTGATGGCGCAGTCGGAGCGAAGGTGGTCGTCGCTGACGTCACTTGGACGGCAAGCGGTGGCAATCTGCCTGCAAGCGGGGACGGTGCGAGGTGGGCAGTCCTCCTCGACGGTGCTGTCTCAGGTTCGAACGTCCTGGCATACTTTGACCTTGTATCTGATCGCACTGTCTCGGACACACAGACGCTCACGATCCAAGCCGCTGAGATCGACGCCAACGAACCGTAAGCCTCCGAGAGTGAGGTAATCAATGGCGACAGTCGTCACAAGTATCGGAAGCAACTCCAGCATCGACACGGAAACTCCGTCGAGTTGCAGCGGTTCATACATATCCTACGACGTCACATTCTCAACCGATCCCACCGGCGTCAGTGTCGGCGATCGCGTTGAGATTTCAGACGAATCGATGTTCTGGGGTACGTTCGTTTATCGCGTGACGGCGATCTCTGGCAGCACGTACACGCTCGCCTATATCTCAGACGATGCAGGTGCGGGCGATACCTCGCCATGCGACTTACAGGATTCGTCGTACAGCCAAGCACCCGCGACCTTTAAGCGATTCTATTCGTCGATCACGAACTGGGAAGCAGGGCTGGACGACTCGGAAGTCTACTCGTCTTCAGATATAGCGGTCGGTGAGTGCCACAACGACTCGGTGTTTAGCGAATATGTCGCGATCAACGGAGGCGGAACAGTCGGACTCGCGTCGGTCACGTTGTCCGTCCACTCAGGCAGTCGGCACGATGGGACAGCGGGAACGGGTGCGCGGATTGTCCCAACGTCAACCCCGTCAGGCGTCGGCATCGTCAACATCTATCGCGACGACGTAACTGTCGAATGGCTCGAAATTAGTGGAGCATCAGCAACCAGTAACGGCAACGTTGGCGTCAGAATTACTAGCGATGCAGATTCGAATATATTTATTCGCAATAACATCATTCACGACATGAATGACGCTTCGACGGTTTCTATTGGCATATACGACGCGGGTGGAGGCGGTACGTCGCGTTATGTTATGAATAATTTTATTTATAATGTCAACAGATCAGCGGGCGACTCATTTGGAATATATGCCTACACGAGCAGCGGCTTCGGAATATATTGCAACACTGTTTTTAATGTCACCTCCGATACAGATGACGCTTCTGGCATATACGTCCGCAACTCAACATCGGGAATCGCTAAAGATAATATTTGTCTGGGCGTAACTGGTGGAGGCACTGGAAGCTGCTTTGAGATAGGCACTGGAAGCGCAAACGCGGCGAGCGATTACAACCTTTCAGACGATGCAACTGCCTGGGGCAGCAATAGCGTCACCAGCTCCGACGGTGCAACGGCAGCGAACACGATCGAGGATACGACCAGCGGCTCAGAGGACTTGCATCTCAAGTCTGGCTCGTATGCTATCGGTGCGGGTGTCGACCTCGGCACAACTCCCACAGGCGTCGAGATAGACATCGACGGACGCAACCGCGACACCGAAGGCGACACGTGGGATATTGGCGCGGATCAGACCCTCACGACAGGCGTGACGATCACACCCTCAGCGGCAGCGTTTGAGTTAGCTGGGATCAGTCCGACGATACCATCAAGTGGGGTCACCGTATCGCCAGCAGTCGCGTCTTTTGAACTGTACGTTCCTAATCCAATGACGAGGAACCCGTCGGGCATAACCGTCGTCACCAGTATCGGCAGCAATGCCAGCGTCGACACAGAAACGCCGTCGAGTTGTTCGGGTGCGGAGTCGCCTTATGACGTTACGTTCGTGACTACTCCGACAGGGGTCAGCGTCGGGGATATGGTGGAGATCGTAGACGAGGATTTATTTTACGCGACGTTTACTTATCGCGTTACTGCCATCGCTGGAACATCATTTACGATTGCATATATAACAGACGACGGTGCGAATGGTGACACATCTCCCTGTGATCTGTATGACAGCGAATCCGAACAGGCAAGCGCGACATTCAAACGATTCTATACGACGATCACGAACTGGGAGGCAGGGCTTACAGATTCAAATGTCTACGGGTCAGGCGATGATGCAGTCGGAGAGATGCACAACGATAGCGTTTTCGATGAAGCTGTAACTATTTCCATCACGGGAGACACGACACTACACACGATCAAGCTATCCGTACATGCTGATAGTCGACACGATGGCACGGCGGGCAGTGGTGCGCGCATTGTATACACTGGAACCGCTGCCACAATTTTTAGTATATTTGAAAACAATTGTACCGTTGAATGGCTGGAGATCGACGGAACAAATACGACTGCATCGATTCCGCTATATATTATGGCGATATATAACACAGCGTTTGCTAACGTCTTTGTAAGTAATAATATATTGCACGGTTTGACGTCGCCCACCTCTCCGGTCAGTGCTGTAGCTCTCGGCGACGTAACCAGCGCAGTTTCTACGCTTCGGCGATATGTGCAAAATAATTTTATATATGATATTCACAGCACCCAGACGGCGGTGGTCAGATGTGTCGGTATTTATGATCTGTCTACTGGTGCAGGTTCGCAGTTTCTAAATAATACAATTTTTGACGTTACCAGCTCTACAACATCGGGCTCGGCGTCCGTTGTCGCGGGAATCTATACGCTGTCGAGTACGACACTGGCAAAAAACAATATAGCAATCGGAATCACCGCTGGGTCGGCTGCATCTGAATATTGTTTTGTCGTCAAACCGACCGCAACCTTGAACCCTGCCAGCGACTACAACCTGTCTGACGATACGACCGCATGGGGCAGCAATAGCGTCACGAGTTCAGACGGTGCAACCGCTGCGAACACGATCACAGCGACGACCGGAACTATCGACCTGCATCTCAAGTCTGGATCGTATGCAATCGAGGCAGGTGTCGACCTTGGCACAACGCCCACCGGCGTTGAGATAGATATTGACGGGCGCAACAGGGACACCGAAGGCGATACATGGGACATTGGCGCGGATCAGAAACCACGGAATATAGAGATAACACCAGCAGTAGCAGCGTTTGAACTCGCAGGCGTCTCGCCATCGGTAACCAATGGAAGCCTGTCGATCACGGTCGCGGTCGCTGCCTTTGTTCTTGCGGGCATCACACCGACCACGCTCAACGGGTCAATAAGTTTATTACCAGCAGCGGCGACGTTTGAACTGGCTGCGGTCAGTCCGTCCGTGACCGCGAGGTTGCAGGTCACGCCAGCGGCAGCGTCTTTTGAACTCGCAGGGGTATCGCCCACCGCTGTCGCTGGGTCGCTGAGTCTCACAACGTCCGTTGCTGCTGTTGAGTTCGCTGGTGTCTCGCCATCGGTGCAGCTATCATCGATCAGCCTCACGCCATCAGCGTCAGCCTTTGAACTTGCTGCTATATCTCCAACTATATATCAACCTAGCATCACACCCGCCGCCGCAGTCGTGGAGTTCGCTGGTATCTCGCCGAGTGTCCTGCTGTCATCGCTGTCAGTCACACCGTCAGCGTCCGCGTTTGAGTTCGCCGCTGTCGATCCATCTGTCGGACTATCATCGCTCACCGTCGCTCCTGGTGCATCTGCCATTGAGTTCGCTGGTGTCAGTCCATCTGTCGTCATCAGTTCGCAAACGATCACGCCAGCAGTCGCGGCGTTTGAGTTGGCTGGCATCTCGCCGACCGTCACGCTCGGCGGTGTCAGCGTCACACCGGCAGCAGCCATCACGAACTATCGGGCAAGATATGGAGCCGTGATCTTCGGCGGTATCGTCGTGATACCTGTCACAGAGGCAGAATTTGCGTATACGGCGGTCGATCCTGCGGTCGGCATGTCGAGCCAAACCGTCGCCGTCGCAGCCTCAGCGTTCGAGCTGGCAGGCGTCACACCTTCAACGATTAATGGCAGCATAACAGTATCGCCAGCCGTGTCCGTTGTTGAGTTCGCCGCCAGCGTCGCGACAATACACGCAGGGGTCGAGGTGTCGCCAGCCGTCGCCGAGTTCGAGTATGTCGTCGGCGTGTTCACGCTTCACGTCACGATGGACTCTGCCTCGCTCGGTTACGACTGCGATGGACTCGTCGACTATCGTGTTTCGATACCTTGCGACTATGAAATCATTGGGGTCCTCGATTACATCGCGGGCGTATTACCAACCGACTACCAACTCGAAAAGAATCTGGATTACAGATATGACCATCAAAGCTAAACAAGTGCAGCGGAAAAGTTCAGGGGAAACGATGCAGGTGCGGGTCAGCTTCGACGAGTTGCTCGTTGACAGTGACGTCCTCACCGGCACGCCCACAGTCGTCGAGGTGACGACCACAGACCTGACGATCACAGAGGTCGAGACGAACGCGGCAGCCGTCACGATCCTCGGTAAGACTATCCCGATCGCCAACGCGGTGACGTTCCTCTGTGCAGGTGGGACAGCGGGGACAACGTACACGATCAAGATCACAGTGTCGACCGTCGGCAGTTCGATCTTCGAGCGGGAGATATTGTTGAGCGTTCAATAAGTATAGTCCGCGTGGCGATGACCTCGACGAGTATCCCCACCTTGAACGGGAAGTCGTCGCGTGGATTTTAAAAGGGGGAAGCATGGCGAACAAATGGACATGGGCGAACAAACAAGAGAAGCCATCGCAGCCGATGGTCAACACGAACCCAAGCGCGGGCGCCTATACCTACCGCTGGCAGAAGCGGCGCAAGAGCTATCTAGAAGAATATCCGCTGTGTGTGCTGTGCCTGGCACAGAACAAGCCAGTCGAAGCCACAGACATCGATCACATCAAAGCACATAAGGGCGACCTATCTCCTGAGGCGTTCTGGAACGAGGACAACTGGCAGGCTCTATGTCATCGCTGTCACTCACGCAAGACACAGAACGAATCACATCAGGGGCGGCGTGTGGTGGTGACGGGACTAATGGGTGCAGGCAAGAGTTTTTTCGTCGAGACGAACGCAGCGCGTGGAGATATTATTTTTGACTACGATTTAATACTTGCCACGATGGTTTATAAGCACACAGACAAACACCGGAACCCCAAGGACTTAATTGGGTTGATTGAGTCGTTTCGCTTTTCTCTGGTCGACTGGGTGAACCAAACAGCCACGCGTCGAAGCGTTTGGATCATATGCACCAACAAGAATACAGCGGCGTCAGTAGCTAGAAAGGTGGACGCAGATGTCATCGATCTCGCTTAAAAGGGGGGGTACTAAAATTGTTATAAATCGTTCATTTCTAGAAGGTCAATGAACCCTCTTTTTTGCGTCCACAGTATTAACCAAACCAGTTCAGCCAAACCAGTTCAGCAGGGGAAACCAAAAATGATCGCCGATAGAATAAAAACTTTCAAACGCGTAAAAGTCGCAGACCTAATTGACAACCCGCGAAATTGGCGCAAGCATCCCGACGCACAGCGGAACGCTCTGGGCGGTTTGCTTGAGTCCGTCGGCTGGGCTGACGCAGTTCTCGCACGCGAAACCGACGCGGGTCTGATGTTGATTGATGGACACCTACGCAAAGAACTCGCAGCAGATTCTAAGGTTCCGGTGCTAGTCCTCGACGTCACAGAAGCCGAGGCAGACTTGATCCTCGCGACCCATGACCCACTAACGTCAATGGCTGAGACAGACCAAGCCTTGCTCGATGAACTCGTGCAAGGACTAGACATCGACAACGACGAAACGCAGAAGATGCTCGACGAACTAGCAAGCGATCCGGTCATTGATGCGGAGGAGGACGAACTTCCAGAAGTGCCAGACGAACCAACGACAAAGACGGGCGACCTGTTTGCGTTGGGCGATCACCGTTTGTTATGCGGAGACGCGACCAGTGCCGACGACGTTGCGAGGTTAATGGGCGGAGCGAAGGCGGATATATGGCTCTGTGATCCACCGTACAACGTCGATTACACAGGAAAGACAAAAGACGCACTAAAGATTGAGAACGATGGGATGGAAGACCTGCGGTTCCGATCGTTTCTCGTGACAGCGTTTGATTTAGCGTTGTCCAACACTAAGGCAGGTGGTGCGTTCTACATCTGGCACGCAGATTTGGAGGGGTACAATTTTAGAGCTGCGATCTTTGACTGCGGTGAAACAGTGCGTCAGTGTTTGATCTGGGTAAAGCAAACGATGGTGATGGGACGACAGGATTATCAGTCGAAACACGAACCGTGTCTTTATGGCTGGAAGTCCGGTGCTGCACATAGTTGGCATACCGACAGAAAGCAAACTACGGTTTTAGAGTTTGACCGACCAAGTAGAAGCGTCGAACACCCCACCATGAAACCAGTTGAGTTGTTTGCTTATCTCCTGACCAACAGCAGCAAAAAACGCGACATTGTATTCGACCCCTTCCTCGGCTCAGGTACAACCCTAATCGCTGCCGAGCAGCTCGGTCGCAAATGCTACGGGATGGAAATATCACCAGCCTATTGCGACGTCATTATTCAGCGATGGGAAAACCTAACAGGTAAGAAAGCGAAGAAGGTGAAATAATGGTCAGAGGTAGAAAGCCGATGCCGTCGGCAATAAAAGAACTACGCGGCGACTATGACAAGAACCCGCAAAGGCGAAACAAAAAAGAACCGAAACCGCCGGACGGAATACCGAAGGCTCCGAGATACCTGGACAGACTCGCGAAAAACGAATGGCGGCAGACCTGCAAGCTACTCGCGTCGATGAATGTGCTGTCATCGGCTGACCGATCCGCTTTGACGTTTTACTGTCAGACTTATTCAGAATGGCGCAAGGCTATCGCGTACTGCGAGAAGTACGGCGCGTGGACTATCGGCAAGGACAGCAACGGCAACACCACGACAACGCGAAACGAATGGGATCGAATACGCGAACGCTGTGCGGACTCCTGTCGTAAATGGTTGATCGAGTTCGGCTTGACACCATCAGCGCGGACGCGGCTGCAAGTCACCGAAGAAACAAAGGACGAGTTCGATGTCTTCTTGTCGAGGTACACGAAAAACTAATGGCAAAGAAGAAACCAAAAAAGAAGACGGTCGCGATGTCGATGGCGACGCAGGACGACGCCGCGATCGCGGACGGCTGTTATTTTGACGAGCAGGCTGCCGACTTTGTTTGTGACTTC
>Ga0302132_10001021_pt1 | contig 15928 bp, 16 predicted proteins | sample CB9_321_MG_FD_203113 | JGI IMG/M metagenome (GOLD analysis project Ga0302132, IMG submission 203113) | Marine microbial communities from Western Arctic Ocean, Canada - CB9_32.1 | ecosystem: Environmental > Aquatic > Marine > Oceanic | place: Canada: Western Arctic Ocean | collected 2017-09-19
GCGCTTCGACCTTTGGAAGCTGGAAGGTATTTCCCAGCCCGTAGAGCCATATACGCAGTACTGGCTTTCAAAAACGAGACTGTAGGCTTGTTTTTTGGAAGATCGGTACGGAGGTGGGCGTCTGAGGAAAAACCATCTGCGAGGGTAGTGATTCGATTTTGGCAGGAGCCAAAATCTTCTATGAACGACCGAGCAACACGCTAAATAAGCCGCATTACTTTTAGGGGCAGAAGCCAAATAAGTTGCCGCTTGAGATAAGGGCAAAGTCCCTTCTGGCAAACCTAATCTTTCTAATGCTTGCCAAGCATCTAATGCCACAGACAGAGCTCTGGGGTCAGCATTACCAATATCTTCACTAGCAATGCATAACATTCTTCTTGCTAATACAAAAGGGTCACATCCACTTTCAATCATATTCGCCATCCAAAAAACCGCCGCATCTGGCGAGCTTCCTCGAATAGATTTATGGAATGCCGAAAGTTGATCGTAGAAGAAATCACCACCTTTATCTATTTTATGCGCATTATTGCCGGCTATATTTGAGATAGAGGTTTTAGTAATGGTAATCTTAGAATCACATCTTTCCGTGCTGTAAAAAGCAGACTCTAATAGATTTAAAGCAATTCGACAATCACCTCCAGAAATATGGTAAATAGATTCAAGTGCCTTAGACTCTATAATAATGTCAGCCTCTTTCAGCACTTCATCTTTTTCGCAGGCATTCAGTAAAAGTATTTCAATATCTTCTTTTAGTAGTGATTCCAGTCGAAAAACGGTTACTCGAGACAGTAGCGCATTATTCATTGAAAAAAATGGGTTTTCAGTGGTGGCGCCAATCAGTGTTAATAGTCCTGATTCTAAATAAGGTAATAAAACATCTTGTTGCGCTTTGTTATAACGATGGATTTCATCTAAAAAAAGTATCGTATTTTTTTGTTCAACCTCAAGTTTTTTCTCTGCGATATCAACCACTTTACGAATATCCTTTACGCCGGAGGTTACAGCTGAAAGTGCCTCTATATGACTATTGGATTCATTCGCAATAATATGCGCCAGCGTAGTTTTCCCGGTGCCTGGAGGACCATATAAGAGCATCGAGAATATGGCGCCACTTGAAAGTATCGTACTCAGTGGCTTGCCAGTCCCCAAAAGGTGTTTTTGCCCCACATACTCTTGAAGTGTTACTGGTCTCACTCTATAGGCGAGAGGCGAAAGCTTACTCATATAATCTCACTTGCTAGAGGGTTTAATAAGCTCATACAACACCCCTTCTCTCAATGCACCACTGGATTGCACCATACTTTTTATGCCTAAAACATCAAATAGCGCATACAAAACACAAAAACCGCCAGGAAGAATATTTTCACGATCTGCTCTCAACCCTTGAAAATGAATGTTTTTCACATTACGAATTTCCAAAAGAGATCTTGCCAGTTGCTCCATCACTTCTTTGGTGATTTCACCATCACTCCAACCATTTGCCTTTGCTAAGCCTGCAACAGAGCATATCGTCCCAGAAGAACCCACACAAGCCTCCCAACCAATTTGTTTATACTGCCCTGCAATATCTAGGATAACATTTCTGGCGGTTTGTACGCCAAAAACGAAATTAGAAAGCGTCAATCTCCCGTCAGAAAAACACTGATCCTGTATGCTAACACAGCCCACTTCAAGGCTGGCAAGAGATTTTAAATCCTGCCCCTTTCCGATCACAAGCTCTGTGCTGCCACCACCAATATCAATGATAAGCACTTTTTTCTTTTCAACATTCGCACCTGCCAATGCCCCAATATAGATCAGCCGAGCTTCCTCTTCCCCAGAGATGATTTGAATTTTTGTACCCAATATTTTTTCAGCTTTACTGAGAAAGTGATCAATATTTCCTTGGGCCTTTCTTAAGGTATACGTTCCTACCACTTTCACTTCTTCAGCATTATAGTGTTTCAATGAATAAGAAAAGTTGCTTAGGCAATCCAATGCTCTTTGTTGAGCGTCTTCAGACAAAGAGTAGTCTGTTTTTAACCCAGACCTTAATTGAACCTTACTTTTCCCTCTATATAACTCTTTCGTTTTCCCTGTTTCAGAAACAGATGAAATAAGCATATGGAAGCTATTTGACCCAAGATCAATGGTCGCGATGACTTTGTCAGACATGTTGTATAAAATAACCAAATAATATAAGTGATGTCATGATAAGAAATTTATCATGTAATTGAAATTCACGTCAGTTTTTTTTTCTGCTACAATCCATAATTGTTAATGTAAATTTTAATTGTTAATACAAAGTGAGAAATAAATTATGAGTGAAAAAGAATTAGTCTTAGACCTAAATGATGATCAATTTGATGCAGAAGTTTTAAACTCTGACGTTCCAGTGATGGTTGATTTTTGGGCTGAATGGTGTGGACCTTGCAAAATAATTGCGCCTACCTTCAAGCAATGTGCTGAAGACTATAAAGGCAAAGTAAAATTTGTCAAAATTAATGTTGATGATAATAGTAACACACCAACAAAATACGGTGTGAGAGGCATCCCAACACTGATGTTATTTAAAGAAGGAGCTTTAGAAGCAACGAAAGTTGGCGCGGTCACTAAGACACAGCTTTCTAGCTTTATTGACAGCAATCTATAATTAAGCTATCTTTCAAATTATCTTTATTCTTATAAATCCCCTCCTCCCATTCTTTTTTGAAACCCCTTTAAAAATCATGTTTAACCCATAAGAGATATTTCATGAACTTAACCGAACTTAAAATGAAATCTGTTCCCGAACTTGTTGAACTGTCACAAACCCTAGGTTTAGAAGCGCCAGGTCGTGTCAGAAAACAAGAACTTATTTTTTCAATCTTAAAAGCCGAAACTGAAAAAGGTGCGGACATTTATGGTGAAGGTGTTCTTGAAGTGCTTTCAGATGGATATGGATTTTTAAGATCTGCTGACAGCTCTTATTTTGCAAGCCCCGATGATATATACGTTTCTCCGACATTTATTCGGAAACTCAACCTCAGAACAGGAGATGGGATTGTCAGCACTATCCGACCTCCTCGAGACAATGAGCGCTATTGTGCAGTTAAACATATTGATACGGTCAACTTTGACTCGCCTGAAATGGCAAAAACTAAAATCCTTTTTGAGAACTTAACGCCAGAATTTCCAAGACAACATTTATCCATGGAGCTTGGAAATGGCACGACTGAAGATATCACCGCAAGAGTGATTGATCTTGCAAGCCCAATAGGGAAAGGACAGCGTGGGTTAATTGTTTCTCCACCTAAGGCGGGTAAAACCTTAATGATGCAAAATATTGCAGCCTCCATTGCTAAGAAATACCCAGAGTGCTATTTAATTGTTTTGCTAATTGATGAGCGTCCTGAGGAAGTCACAGAAATGAAACGCTCAGTACAAGGCGAAGTGATCGCCAGTACTTTTGATGAGCCCGCCTCTCGTCACGTACAACTTGCTGAAATTGTTATCGAAAAAGCAAAACGTCTTGTAGAACATAAACAAGACGTGGTTATTTTATTAGACTCTATTACAAGATTAGCACGTGCTTACAATACCGTATCGCCTTCATCTGGTCGTGTTCTATCTGGTGGTGTGGAGGCTAATGCATTACAAAAACCTAAGCGCTTCTTTGGTGCAGCACGAAATACCTCTGAAGGTGGATCATTGACCATCATTGCAACTGCCTTGGTTGAAACAGGTTCCAAAATGGATGAGGTGATCTTTGAGGAATTTAAAGGTACCGGTAACATGGAGCTTCATCTTGATCGTAAGATTGCCGAAAAACGTGTTTATCCTGCTATTCACTTCACAAAATCTGGCACACGCCGTGAAGAGCTATTGACCACACCAGAGGATTTACAGCAAATCTGGATTCTACGCAAAATTCTTCACAATATGGATGAAGTTGCCGCAATGGAGTTTCTAACAGAACGACTTAAAGTCACGAATACAAATGCAGACTTCTTTAAATCGATGAAACGTGGATAAGGATAGCGCCGTAAAATATGCGGATCTTCGTGAGTTTCTTGAGTTATTAGAAAGCCGAGAACTTCTTAAGCGCGTCACACAAGAAATAAACCCTATTTTAGAGATGACGGAAATATCAGACAGAGTACTAAAATCTGAGGGCCCAGCATTACTATTTGAGTCACCTAAAAACCATACTATCCCGGTACTAACCAACTTATTTGGCACAACCGAGCGTGTTGCCTTGGCAATGGGCGCAAGTTCCACAGATAAGCTTCGAGAAATCGGTAGTTTATTGGCTTACCTTAAGGAGCCTGAACCACCGAAAGGCTTTAAAGATGCTTGGGATAAACTCCCTATTTTTAAGCAAGTTCTAAACATGTCACCTAAAGTTGTCAAAAAAGCGCCCTGCCATCAAGTCATACTTGAAGGAGAAGATGTAAGTTTATTTGATTTTCCTATTCAAACCTGTTGGCCAGATGATGCCGCGCCCTTGATTACATGGGGTTTAGTGACCACAAAGGGTCCACATAAAGAAAGACAAAATCTGGGAATCTATCGTCAACAACAAATGGCTAAAAATAAATTGATTATGAGATGGTTATCTCATCGAGGTGGTGCTTTAGATTTCAAAGAATGGCAGGTAGCACACCCTGGGGAACCCTTTCCAATAAGTGTTGTCTTGGGCTGTGATCCAGCCACCATTCTAGCGGCTGTCACCCCTATTCCAGATACACTTTCAGAATATGCTTTTGCAGGGCTCTTGCGCGGTTGTAAAACAGAACTGATAAAATGCCACAGCAATGATTTGATGGTACCTGCTCGCGCAGAGATTATTTTAGAAGGCTTTATTTACCCTGATGAAATGGCACCTGAGGGTCCTTATGGCGATCATACTGGTTACTATAATGAAGTGGAAAATTTCCCTGTCTTTACCGTGGAAACCATCACTCACAGAAAAAACCCTATTTACCACAGTACTTATACCGGTCGCCCACCAGATGAGCCAGCAATATTAGGTGTGGCGCTCAATGAAGTTTTTGTGCCAATTTTACAAAAGCAATTCCCAGAGATCGTTGATTTTTATCTTCCTCCTGAAGGTTGCTCTTATCGTATGGCCATTATTAGCATTAAAAAACAATATCCAGGACATGCCAAGCGTATCATGCTAGGGCTCTGGTCTTATTTGCGTCAATTCATGTATACCAAGTTTGTAATTGTTGTGGATGATGATGTGAATATTCGAAGCTGGGAAGATGTAATCTGGGCAATCACCACTCGAATGGATCCCACTCGTGATACAACTTTGATTGATAATACCCCTATTGACTATTTAGATTTTGCGTCTCCGGTGTCTGGCTTAGGCTCAAAAATGGGGATGGATGCCACTAATAAATGGCCTGGTGAAACCACGCGTGAGTGGGGAAAACCTATTACGATGACAAAAGAAGTTAAGGATAGAGTGGATGATATTTGGAGCTCTTTAGGGATTGATTCTTGAATTAAGGAATCCTTTAATGACATCAAAAGTTACCTCAATCTCTTCAAAGCCATGCCCCTGCCCTTTTCCAAGATAAAATTCTGCATTAGGTAATATTTCTCGACTATCTTTCCAATAACATTCCTCATCATCTTCTTGGCAAAGCAATAAATATTTGGATTCATCTTTTGTGCCATCACACATCAGCGCTTTCACATAATTTAGGTCTGATTGTGCCAAGGTGTAATGTTTATCCAGATAAGTATTGTATTGCTGTAAAGGAATATGCTCAATTAATTTATCTGCACGCAAGGCAGGGTTTATCAATATAGCGCCTGCGATATCCGTTCTTGTTTCCATCAAATTTCGTGCCATTAACCCACCCAGTGATGAGCCAATGATAAATTTATCAGATCCTAATTTATCGGGGTATTCTTTATTTAAAATCTTATTTAGTATCGCAGAAACTTCTATTGGATCAATGCTGAGCTGAGGCATAATCACCGTAGCTGCTGGGTAAATCTCTTTTAAAAAATGGTGTAACTTTTTTGCTTTGATGGATTCTGGTGAGCTGTTAAAGCCGTGTAGATAGAGGAAGAGCATCTATATTCATATTATGATAATGGAAGTTGAATGCGAATATAGCAGATATAGTTTACGAACGCATTGAATTAGTCCTCAAGGAGGATCAGTATCAATCGTTTAAAAGCAGCACGCTCTGGATGTATAATGGGATACTCTTTAGCTCTTAAACCTAGCTTCATCATTAACACAAGCCTATTTGCAAATATTCCATCAAGCAGCTATTCTGGTTACTATGGCGAATCTGGTTGAGAAATAAGAATCATGTTTACCGTTGATTTAAATTGCGATATGGGTGAAGACTTTGGCGTTTATAACATTGGAGCAGATGAATCTAAACTTATGGATCACATTACCTCTACTAATATTGCCTGTGGATTTCATGCTGGAGACCCAGATTGTATAAAAAAAACAGTACAGCTTGCTATCGATAAAGGCATTTCAATAGGAGCACACCCAGGGCTACCTGATTTAGTCGGCTTTGGTCGCCGCAATATGAATATAACAGCACAAGAAGCATATAATATGGTGCTTTATCAAATTGGAGCGCTCAGCGCGTTTGTGCAGGCAGCCGGTTCAAAGTTAAATCATGTGAAGCCACATGGAGCGCTTTATAACATGGCAGCAAAGGACGTCACATTGGCAAGAAGTATTGCTCAGGCAGTCTTTGACTTTGATCCAACTTTGATTTTATTTGGTGCTTTCAATAGTGAACTTATCAGAGCAGGAGAGAAGATTAACTTAAAGACAGTCAACGAAGTCTTTGCTGACAGAACTTACCAAGCAGATGGATCACTCACACCGAGGACGCAACCAAATTGCTTTGTAACTGATGAAGTGCTGGCATTTACCCAAGTGTTGGAAATGATTACCAGTTCTCGTATTAAAACTACGGATGGTGAGTATATTGCAATAGAAGCGGATACTGTTTGCGTTCATGGGGATGGACCGCATGCGCTCACTTTTGTCAAAGCACTAAGGCAAAAACTAACTGAACACCATATTGTTATCCAACCATTTGGGGCATTGCCCTGATATGTCTCATCACTTTAACTTTACAATTATGCCCATGGGAGACTCCGCTCTCATCATACAACTCGAGCCTATAATCAATCTTGAAATAAATAACTATGTACACCAAATAGCAAAAGATTTAATAGAAACCCCATTAATCGGAATGATTGAACTTATTCCAGCTTATTGCACCTTAACGGTCATATACAATATGCTGGAAGTATATAAACACCGTAAATCTGTTTGCCCATATGAGACCATTAAATTTGAATTAATGCGTCGCATGCTAAACTTACCATTGAATAAAAAAATGAAATCAAACCTCATTAAAATTCCTATTTGCTATGATGAGATATATGCACTTGATTTGATTGAGTTAGCTGTACACCATCATTTAGACCCTAATGAAGTCATCGATATTCATTCCTCACCAGAGTATCATGTTTACATGACTGGATTCGCCCCAGGATTTGCATTTTTAGGTGGGCTTTCTGATAAAATTGCGACACCTAGACGATCTGCACCACGTTCTAAAATTCCAGCAGGAGCAGTAGGTATTGGCGGAAACCAAACTGGTATTTATCCAATTGCAACACCAGGAGGATGGAATATTATTGCTCAATGTCCAATTAAACTTTATGATTTTAACAAAACTCCTCCCATTCTATTAACCGCAGGTGATACAGTAAAATTTGAACCCATTTCTGTAGAAAAGTACGACCATATACAGGCAACGCAAATATGACTATTGATATATTGAAGCCTGGTATGCTTTCTACCATTCAAGACTTAGGTAGAGATGGGCACCAACAATATGGTATTCTTGCCAATGGCGTCATGGATCAATACTCCGCTCGCATGGCTAATATCCTTGTAGGCAATACACAAGACGAGGCCGTTATCGAATGTACACTAATAGGTCCTACCCTCAAATTTAATCAAGATACAACCATTGCAATCACAGGAGGCTCCCTAGGTGCAATTATTTCTAGCTACCCATTACCTAATTGGCATACGATACATGTTAAAAAAGATGCCATCATTGAGTTCAAAGGATGTAGAAGCGGTTGCCGAACTTATGTCGCGATAGCTGGAGGCATTGATATCCCAGAGGTGCTTGGAAGTAAAAGCACGTATATACGAGCAAAAATAGGAGGGTTTCATGGTCGACCTTTGCAAAAAAATGATCAACTTTGTTTAAAGCCTGAGAAACGTCATAATGTTTCATGGGAGTCCTTACAATCTAGACCTCATCACACTTTAGCTTCATGGAATATAGACCAAGCCATCATTCCCCATTACGATGCTTCCCTAAAAATCAGGGTCATCGCTGGAGCGCAATATGACTTCTTTTTTGGTGACAATCAAACGACCTTTTTCTCAAACATTTATAATATTTCAAATCAATCCGATCGTATGGGCTATATACTTTCAGGAATCCCTCTTAGTTATGATAAAGAATCCAATCCTATATCAGAAGCCATAACTTTTGGAGCGATACAAGTACCACCAAACGGTCAACCAATCATTCTGATGGCTGACAGGCAATCAGTAGGAGGATACCCTAAAATTGTTAATGTCATCAGTGCGGATCTTCCACTCTTGGCACAAGCTAAAAGTGGCGACAGTATAAAATTCCAGCTTATTGAAATCCGAAAAGCGCAATCTCTATATATTACACAGATCAAAGAACTGAATCGAATTGAGAGCGTACTAAAGTCTTATTTTACCGATGACTCTCGAATTAGTGCATTAATATCAGATAGATAAATATAGCATCAATCAACTCGCCATTGTTTTTGTGCGGTGCGCAATAAAAGGCTTGACAGGGGCAAAGCTTTCATCCTATACTGACAACGCCACAAAATATTGTGCATCACAACATAAGGAGTCAGACATGACAACAGAATACTTTAAAAAATTTAACGAACAGTTTGCTGCTATGACTAAAACCGGAATGGCGCCAATGGCTGAGTTTCAAAAAATCACAACCGCTGCTGTTGAAAAAGCGACTGAGCACCATATGACTCAAATGAAGTCAGTTATGAACACATGCATGGAAAACACAAAAACACTTTCTGGCATGAAGAAAGCTGAAGATGTTGCTTCATTCTGCACTGAAGCTTCAAAAGAAGCGGGTGAAAATGCGAAAACATATACAAAAGAGACCATGGAACAACTGCTTGAAACTACAGCTCAATACAGCACTTGGTTAGAAAGTGGACTTGAGTCTTTCAAGCAAAATGCTGAAAAAACTGTTAAAGCAGCTAAAGAAAGCGTAAAAACTGCAACAGCTAAATAAGCAATTATTTAGTTGTCATTCTTTAGACCAGATCTAAGGAATCTACTTTAGAAAAAGCCCTCGTTAAGTGATTACTTAACGAGGGCTTTTTTTGTTTCTTCAATTCCAATCCCTCAAGACATCATTTATCATAAGCTATACACAAATTATGGTGATTGACTTATAAATATGATAAATCAAGAAATTAAAAAATTTGACGTAATCTGCATTGGCGGAGGAAGTGGTGGTATTGCCAGTGGTGTTATGGCAGCGAGACATGGGCAAAAAGTAGCTATCATTGAAAAGCATGAGCTGGGTGGCACTTGCGTAAACCGAGGATGTGTTCCTAAAAAAGCCATGTGGTATGCGGCAAACCTTGCACACCAGCTTCAACATGATTACAAAGGCTATGGTTTTAACGTAAAGGACAATGGTTTCGACTGGAAAACAATTGTTGAAAAACGTGATCTTTATATCTCCAATATCCACAAATTTTACGACAAACTATTAGAGGGTCAGAAAGTGACTCATATTGATGCTTGGGGCAAGTTTATTGATGATAAAACCATCGAAACAGACGATGGACAACGATTAACTGCCGATCACATTATCATTGCACCAGGTGCCTACCCTACTGTGCCTAAAAATATTCCAGGTGCGATTTATGGGATTACCTCAGATGACTTTTTTGATCATCTTCCAGAGCAACCTAAAAAAGCGGTGGTTGTTGGTGCCGGTTATATCGCCGTTGAACTTGCTGGCGTTTTGCACTCTCTTGGAACTAAAACCACCCTACTTGTCCGCAAAGAAAAAGTGCTCCGTCAGTTTGATGATATGTTGAGTGATACACTTATGGAATGCATGGCTCAATTTGGGCAAGATGTACGCCCCCATACACAGATTACCCTTGTTGATAAACTGGCTAATGGACTGTTGAATATCACGTTAACCGATGGCAAGATTCTCAAAAATGTTGATTGTTTGATTTGGGCAATTGGGCGTGAACCAAATACCCATAATCTAGGATTAGAAAATACCGATATCCATATTACAGAAAAAGGCTATATCCCTTCAGATGAATATCAAGTCACCAATGTAAAGGGTGTTTATTCCATCGGAGATGTCACAGGCAATGCACAGCTAACCCCTGTTGCGATTGCTGCCGGTCGTCGATTAGCGCGTCGATTATTTAATGGTGAAGCAGGATTAAAGGCAAACTATAAAAATATTGCAACCGTGGTGTTTTCTCACCCTGCTATCGGTACCATTGGACTTTCCGAAAAAGAAGCCATTGAGGCTTATGGAAAGGATAATATTAAAACTTACAACAGCACATTTACACCACTGTATGCAGCTATTTCAGGGTTTAGAGTACCAACTGCGGTCAAATTAATTGTAGAAGGTGACAATGAAAAAATTGTAGGGTGTCATGTTATTGGTTTGAATGCCGATGAAATGATGCAGGGTTTTGCAGTGGCGATTAATATGGGAGCGACCAAAAAAGACTTCGATGATACGGTTGCCATTCACCCAACCAGTGGTGAGGAGCTCGTCACCCTAACATGATTTATACAACTTCAAGGAACCAGGTATGTTGAGTATTAGAACATTTAAAAATAAATCTCCTCAAATTGGCGAGAATGTTTTTATTGATCCCATGGCTTATGTATTGGGTGATGTTAAATTAGGTGATGAGGTGTCGATTTGGCCGATGGTTGCCATTCGAGGAGACCTTGAAAAGATTACCATTGACGATCGTAGTAATGTCCAAGACGGTTCTATTTTACATACCACCCGTAGGAATAAAACCTATCCTAATGGCTTTCCATTAACGATTGGAAAAGATGTTACCATTGGGCATTCTGTAACACTGCATGGTTGCACTATTCATGATCGAGTATTGGTGGGTATGGGTGCGATTGTCCTAGATGGTGCCGTGATACATTCTGATGTAATGATTGGCTCAGGCGCCCTAGTGCCACCAAGAAAAGTGCTGGAATCAGGATTTTTGTATTTAGGTTCACCTGTTAAACGGGCACGCCCATTGTCAGATGACGAAAAAGCATTCTTAAAAATAAGCATCCAGAATTATCTTAAAACCAAAGATGAACATTTATCCATGATGCCAAAATGGATAAACAAAAATGACTAGCCTTGCGTTTTACAATCTTAAAGCGCCAGTTAAATTCTTTTTAAAGTCATGGATTTTCATCAGTGTCCTAATTTTATCTGGATGCGCCACACTGAGTGTTCCACCGCAAGATGTGCCGCAAACACAAAATACCAAACAAGCATGGACAAAATACCAATCCATTCTCACGCCACTTTCTATGTGGACCTCTAAGGGTGTAATTGGCATTCGAATCGGTGATCAGGGTGAGTCTGCAAATTTTATCTGGAAGCAAAATCAATCTGAGTTTTATATCGAGCTCTATGGTCCACTAGGTATTGGCGCTGTTTCGATTGAGGGCAATAAAAAAGCAGTCAAATTAACAAAAAATAATGGTGATGTTTTTAGAGCAAGCTCTGCGGAATATTTAATGGACCAACAGCTTGGATGGCATGTGCCAATATATGGTTTATATTATTGGGGGCGAGGTTTGCCAGACCCAAATCAACCTTCACAAATTAAACTAAACAGCCTTGGCCTGATTGCGAATCTCAAACAAAATGGGTGGGATATAACCTATTCTAAATACATGATTCAAGGCAACCAATATCCCCTGCCTGGAAAAATTGTGATGGAACAGGATGACCTTAGAATTACGGCCATTAATAAGTCATGGGGATTTAAATGAGTGATTCTATAATACGTTTACCCATCACACTACCCGCCTACGCCAAAATAAATTTATTTCTACACATTACAGGCGAACGCCCTGATGGTTACCATAACTTGCAAACACTATTCCAATTTGTCGATTTAAAAGACACCATGACCTTCTCTAAAAGTTCTTCTGGTAATACTTCAATCTCATCAAATATTCCCATTTCAACACTTGAAGACAATCTAGTATACAAAGCGACTCAAGCACTTTTCCCTCATGCCAAAACACCTTCTGGTATGCATATTTATATTGAAAAAAACATTCCAATGGGTGCGGGTTTAGGAGGTGGAAGCTCAAATGCTGCCACCACTTTAATGGCAATCAATGAAATATGGCAATGCGAGCAATCACTTGACCAGCTAAAACTAATAGGCGCGGAACTAGGCGCTGATATTCCAATATTCATTCATGGACAATGCGCTTGGGCAGAAGGCATTGGCGAGCAGCTGCAAAGTGTTCACTACCCTGAACAGCATATTTTATTGGTATTCCCAAAATTACATATAAAGACTTCAGAGCTATTTAAAGATCCAGACTTAAAAAAGAATGCCGAGGCTATTTCCTTTAATGACTACACCTTTGCAAGCACTTCGAATGTTTTCGAGGATATTATTAGAAAAAAGCACCCCATAATAGATCAGACTATAATGCTTTTGTCAGATCATTTCCCGACACGTTTAACTGGCACTGGCGCCTGTGTTTATTGCCTTTCTGATGATAAAAAAGCACTGCTCGATTTACAGAAAAAAATAGATAAAGAGCTTGACACTTTAGTTACTAAAACAGTAAACTTTGCCGCAGTTAATCAGATGATGACAAATAATAATTGATGGAAAATTTGGGCTGTCGCCAAGTGGTAAGGCAACGGGTTTTGATCTCGTCATGCGCAGGTTCGAATCCTGCCAGCCCAGCCAATTATTTTTGTACCATGAGTGTATATCTCTCTTTTTTATCTGTTTTGATGAATGCTTGTTTTTTGGGCTGTCGCCAAGTGGTAAGGCAACGGGTTTTGATCTCGTCATGCGCAGGTTCGAATCCTGCCAGCCCAGCCAATTATTTTTGTACCATGCGCTTTTATTTTAATCTGCTGTATTCTTGCACAAACACACATAATTTAATGTATAATATACACGCCTTTCAAGTACAATTATTTCACCAACAAAGCAAGGGAACCTCTAATGTCTGATTTAATGCTATTTTGCGGTAGCGCCACCCCTGAACTCACTCAAGAAGTCGCCGAATTACTTGGCGTTGTCGTAGGTAGAGCAAAAATAGGAAAATTTAGCGATGGCGAAACACAAGTAGAAGTCTTAGATAACGTACGCGGGCGAGATGTCTTTATCATCCAGTCTACTTGCACACCAACCAATGATAATATTATAGAACTCATTATCATGGTCGATGCATTGCGTCGCTCCTCCGCGGGAAGAATTACCGCAGTAACTCCCTATTATGGTTATGCACGACAAGATCGGCGTGTTCGCTCTTCTCGTGTACCCATATCTGCTCGAGTTGTCGCAGATATGCTAACAGGCGTTGGCGTAAATCGTATGCTAACCGTGGACATTCATGCCGAACAGATTCAAGGCTTTTTTAGTATTCCTTTGGATAACGTGTATGGAACGCCAATTTTGATGGATTATATTAAATCTCTTCGATTAAAAAATCCGATTGTGGTTTCTCCTGATATTGGCGGTGTCGTTCGCGCAAGAGCCATGGCAAAAGCACTCAATACAGATCTCGCCATCATTGACAAACGCCGTAAAAAAGCAAATGAATCCGAAGTTATGAATATTATTGGTGATGTTAAAAATCGTCATTGTTTGATTATTGATGACATTGTGGATACTGCTGGTACAATGTGTAAAGCAGCTGAAGCACTCAAAGAAAGTGGCGCTTCAGCTATTTCTGCATACTGCATTCACCCAGTTTTATCAGGGAAAGCCGTTGAAAATATTGAGAACTCTGTAATGGAAGAACTTGTGGTCACAAACTCTATTCCACTTCAACTTGCGGCTCTGAAATGTAAAAAAATCAAAACACTTTCTTTAGCCCCGATGCTTTCAGAATCTATCCGTCGAATTAATAATGAAGAATCGGTGTCATTGATGTTTTCAGAACTTGCTGTCTAGAAAAAAGTATATACGTTATTTATAGCGGATCCCTTAACATCAACAAGCAAATATGATAAGCTCGCCCGATCTAATGATTACGGTCGCATAATCAGCTAGATATTCAAAAAAATATATAAATAAGGATAATAAACATGACAGACTTTACATTCAAAGCTCAAACTAGAGAAAACATAGGGACGAGTGCGAGCCGCCGCCTAAGGCACCAAGGAGAGATTCCAGCTATTTTAATTGATAAAAAAGAAGGAACTCAATGCTTAACCGTCTCGCACGACAAAATTTTCAATGCTTTTGAAAATAACGATATTTTTTCATCCATCGTTAAATTAAAAGTTGGAAGAAAGTCACACGACACTCTTATTAGCGATGTTCAAAGACATCCATATAAACGCAAAATTCTTCATGTTGACTTCACAAAAGTAGACGCAAAACAGGAGCTTTCTACCTCTATACCGCTACACTTTATTGGCGAAGAAGATGCGCCTTTCACAGAGGATGATAGACACCTTAATGCAATCGTCACTGAAATTGAAGTCTCTTGTCTTCCAAAAGACTTACCACATTCTATTGATGTAGATGTTTCTGCAATGACTTCTGAAGACACGATACAACTCTCTGCTATTGTAGTACCAGCTGGTGTAACGATCACAGGACTGGATTCTGAAGATCCAGAAAGCGATATTACGATTGCAATGGTTTCTGCTCCCCAAAAGGAAGAAGAAGAAGAAGAACCAGAAGAAACTGTAGATGCTGATTCAGAAGATACAGATACCGAATCTAAGGAAGATACAGACACAAAATCTGAAGAAGATAAAAATAAATCAGATGGTGATGAATAAAAAGTCACCACTTTAAACTACCATTTATTGAGTCTCTTTACCTAAAGACCCATTATATCGATAGCTAAATATCTTGTAACCCACTCTAATCACTTATATGGTGGGTTTTATCTTTTAATTATTCTATCTATTTTTTTTACCTCCATTATAATGTCCTTTAATAAATTTAATTGGGCATTGATGTGTCAAAAATTCGCTTAATTGTTGGTCTAGGTAATCCTGGAAACAAATATGAATCCACTCGCCATAATGCGGGCATTTGGTTCGTAGACGCGCTTGCAGAGAAATTCAACGTTAAATTAAAGCCTGAAGCAAAATTTCATGGAAATGTCGCTCGAATTCAAACTTCAGATAGTGACACGTTTATACTCTTCCCAACAGGATTTATGAATCGAAGTGGGCTTGCCGTAAGGAGGCTTGCAAAATTTTATAAAATATTGCCAGAAGAAATACTGGTTGCACATGATGAGCTAGACCTTGATTGTGGAATGGCTCGCCTTAAACAAGGCGGTGGCCATGGTGGACACAATGGATTGAGAGATATTCATGCTCAGCTAGGAGATAAGAATTATTATCGCTTACGTCTTGGCATAGATCATCCTGGTGATAAAAGCATGGTGGTTAACTACGTGCTTTCTAATCCATCAAAAGATCAAAAAAATAAAATTAATATGGCAATTGAAGATACATTATTTGAGATTGAGCCAATTATGCAGGGTGACATCGCAAAAGCAATGAACAACCTTCACCAAAAAAAGTAGAATCATTATTAAAATAAGGAACAGTTATGGGTTTTAAAT
>Ga0302132_10001031_pt1 | contig 15862 bp, 3 predicted proteins | sample CB9_321_MG_FD_203113 | JGI IMG/M metagenome (GOLD analysis project Ga0302132, IMG submission 203113) | Marine microbial communities from Western Arctic Ocean, Canada - CB9_32.1 | ecosystem: Environmental > Aquatic > Marine > Oceanic | place: Canada: Western Arctic Ocean | collected 2017-09-19
GCAAACTACTTACAATATTTAACCTGATTGAATCGACGCCCCGTTCATACAGTGAACGCTCTTGCGGTGTCAGGCTCGCAATCTCTTCGGGACTCAGAGCAGGAAATGGTTCCCCACCGCCATAGGTGCGGGGAGAGCCGTGTATGATTGACCCATCTGGGATTACGTGACGTGTGGCCGCACCTCCACCGAAATAATCGCCCGTGATGCGATAGTTCTTGTCGCCGTGTGTTGCTACTGATGGCACCCTTTGCGAGGGCAGGCTATATGAAGACCCTGACGGCCCCCCACGGTTGTACTGTTCTCGCATTTGAGCAATCAACCCAAGAAGATCCCCATACTCATCACCTTGAAGGAAATCGCTGATTCCCTCTTGGCTGATTTGGGTTGTATCCGCACCATACCTAGCAAAATAATCCATCATGTCACCGCGTTCGTCACCCATTAAGGTGTCGGGCCTAGAGAACGGCAAGCCCTCTGTGTAGTCTGGCCGCCACGGGGCTCTCCGCTCTGCTCTCGCCTCTGCCATAAGCTGCAACAGTCGCCGTCTCTTTTCTTCCTGATCTGGATCAGTTGAACCGCCCCGCTGATAGCCACGCAGACTAGCTATCCCCCTATCTCTCATTGTCCGCACCCCTGACATCCCCCATCAGTTCCAGCATCTCCGACAGTATGTCATCACGGTCCTCAAACATCCGATACAGCGTCCTGCGTTTGTCCTGATCAGACAAATCGTTTCTCGTGAACAAGCGGTCACGGTCTCTACGCCAGTGATCCATGCGTTTCTCAAAATGTTTCAGGCGTTTACCAGCGACGAGGAGAGGCTCATGCTTGTCTTTGTACTCATCCTCTGCCGTGCGGTCACGGTCTTCGCGTCCCTCCATCTCCCCTATGGTACTCAAGACTAAGTCGAGATCCTCTACCATCTCGTAGAAACTTTCTTGGTAGCCGCCGCCGCTCTCCCGGTCATAGAGCAGATCACCTATCATGGGCATCTTGTCCAGGGTATCGAACCCGAAATCTGCTGGTGTCCCGACAATGTTCTTGTCGCCCGCCTCGCGAATGACTCGGTCGGTCAAGACCATGACGTAAGTTCCCAGTGTACCGCCGTACTGCCTCAACATATACTCCATCTTCATCGGGCTGGTGAGGAAGTCCATGCCCCTGAGAAGCGGTATGCTGTCGAGACTTTTACTAACGAGTCGGGCGACCTCGTTGGTCGCGGGGTCGTACTGCTCGCTCGCCGCCACGCTGTTGTTCATCCATGTCGGCACAATTTGACCACGAGTCCACACGCTTCGGTTGGACGCTGCGTCTATCATCGGCCTTATCGCCTGCGGCCTAAGATCCAGCCACAGGGTGTTGAACACCTGACGCTTCACTGCGTCCGTCATGTCCCCGAAGTCATGCTGATCTTCAGAAATCGTTCGCAGTATCTGCTCAGGGATGACCTTGTAAAACAATCCGACTTCAAACGGGATCGGGATCTTTAGGCCCAGACGACCCTTGGGCATTGGGAGAAGCCACCAATCATCCTTGAGATTTTCCGGCGTGTTCTTGTATTCCTCCTCGTCGTGCATGGCGAGCCAATACAAGAATGTGCCAAAGGCGATGTATGATCCACGCGCAGCGGCGGTCCCCGCCCGACTGAGCCTGCCCGCCTTGGAGTCGTCAAACTCTTTCCCGTATAGGCCGGGCGCATCCGCTGAACCAAGCTGGGTGCGTAGGAAGACATCAAGGCCCTGCATCCTACCGTTAATGAACGGGGACATCGCGGCCAACGTCGTAAACATTGAGCTTGAACCACGCCTGCTGTAGTTCATTATCTCCATCGCCTGATACATGGCCTCGGTCGTATTCCCCCCGGTGTCTTCCATCACCGCATCGTAGACCGCCATGCGTGTCGCGACTTCAGATTTTTGTGAGATGTGTCCCAGCCAATCCCACAGAGTCGTGACGACAGGTATCGGACCCTCCGTGAGACCACGGATGTCATCCTGAGTAAGAAGTTTTTCCGCTTTGGCAGCCGACTCTTTGCCGGGTGTGTAGTCGATAGGTTGAGAGAGCCCGCGCTGTTGTGCTTTCGCGAGGAGTCCCGGCGTAAATACGTTGCCAATCGCCTTCAACGTCATTAACGGACCACCACCAAACAGAACGCTCGCCTGCATACTATCGCGAAGGACGTTCTTTGCGATGAACGGTGGGCTACGTGTAACCAACTCACGCAACACAGTGGATGGCCCCACAAGAAGTTTCGTTAGCCCCTTCGCAATCGCCTCGTTCTTTACGCCCAGGGTAGTGCCACCGGCCATGAACACTTTCCCGAAGAAAGTTTCAATTGACGCCACCGGGTTGAACCCCGACATCATAATGGACTGAGACAGCAGGGGGTCCTTGAGGCGGAAGACTTTAGTATTCCCGTCTACCTTCAGCATCACGACTATGTCGGAGAAGCCTGCCTCGTCCAACTCTCGCTTGCCCTCACCACTTCTATTCTTCTCGGTGATCTCTACGGCTGTCCCCACAGACAATTCGTCGCGGACACTGCGCTGTGCGGCAATGTTCCATAAGCCGTCTCTGGTAACTGCTGAGATGTTGGAGATTATACTACCCATCAGGTTCGGATCTAGCTTGTCCCAGCTTCCTTCTAGCGACCTGTCAATCATCATCTCACCACGGGAACCGTCGCTCCTGCTGTTAACAAGTGGCTGAGACTGCTCCCAGCCCTGATCCCGCATGAAGGGGACATACGACAGCCTCTGTAGCGTTTTTCTTTTTGCGTCGGTTATCTGCCCTGTCTTAAAAAGAAACTGAATCAGATGATGATTGAAGTCGCCATACTCTTGCTTGAAGTTGGCGATTATCTGTGAGTTGGCGTCCCCGTTTTTAGCCCCTACCTCCACTGCGCTGATTACCTCCCGCATTTCCCCTATGGTAACCCTCCGTGGCCGCCCCTTTTTCCCCGTATCCGGGTCAGCTTTCGTCCTCTGTGGATTGAGCTTATCGTAGCGTTTACTCCATGTGGAGACTTCGCCCTTTAGCCTCGCCACCGTGGTCGGGGTAGCGCCCGTGGCCCGTGCTGTCTTTAGCGCGGCTTTTGCCGCAGCAAGCTCATTGTGTACATCTACAATGCGGTGTGCGGCAAGGAACTCATAAGCCCGTGCTATGACCTTCTCGCCAGCCTTGAGGAGCGGGTTAGAAATATCCCGAAACGGCTTGACTCGTCGCCCGTCAACCTCTAAGTCAGTCCCAAAACTTATGCCGCCCGCTGAGGGGTCGTCCGGGTCAGTACTGTCCCAGACGATAGGCCCATCCCTCATCTGATTCGGTAGATAGAGTTGGGCAGCGTCCGCCATTCTCCACGCAGCGATAGCAGATAAGTGTGCAAGCTGTTTGAGGGCTCCGTTCCGTCCCGCTGCCCGCTTTGCAGAGAACCACTGGGGCAGACGCTTATCTAGGAGCTTCATGCGAAGTATATCAGACGCTTTATACGTTATTTGTTTATCAAAATCTTCCGCAGTTGCTATAGGACGAGACTTACCACCCTCCTCCTTGACACTGTTGTGTCCATCCGGCTGCGTCCCGCCTAAAGCCTCAAGCATTTGTCTGGGCGAATCGCCCATGTAGCGTGTGCCCTCAAGGAAGTTGTATGGCCTTACGCTGGCATCATTAAATTCAAAGTAGGCATTCAACGCAGCGGCACTTATCTCGCCAGCTTCAATAGCCTGCTTACTGAGGACCGGCGTGACGGAGTCAGGTGTCCCCTCTATCTCACGCCGTGCCCTTAGATCGTTGAGCAGAGACTGCTGTAGGCTGACCGTGGGGCCTTTGGCCCTGGATCTCACGATCTTTCTAGCGGCAGCCTCCACCTCAGTCTCGCTACCAGTTTCTGCGGCCTGACTCAGTTCTTCAAACTGCTCCGGTGTAGAACGGTCGAGTATCTGTACAGTTGACGCGCCCCCAAATTCCAGCGTCTTGGCCTCGCTACGACGCTTTAGTTCTCCTCCCTGTATCTTCTCGTAGATGTCCATCACCGCCAGGACATCACTGTCACGGGCAGCACTGACTATCCCCTTCGCCCTAGCGCGTAGATCGCCCGCGATCTTGGACATGAACCCGGCAGATTTCGCCTTGGGGATTTGACCCTGTGCCAGTGCGTCTAGGATTCGCACCGAAGTCTCCTCCACGATATTGGGATCTGTCGCCCCGTAGATGGATTCGGTCCACTGACGCCATGTCTGGCCCTTGTCGAAAGCCTCCTTGTTCACAGCCTCCGGCACCCTCTGCCTTTTTCCGTAGCGTTCTAGGCTTCTCTGCTCTCCGATGTGGAGATCATCGTTCATGTACCAGAGATGGGCACCCTCATGGAAGGCACTGTCCTTAACGAGCGTATCAATGTCGGTTTCGATGCCGTCCTTGTACCTGCCCTCCATCTGGGAAAGGTTGAACAGCACCATCGCGCCGTGGCTTCGCACTGAGGCGGAAGGACCAGTGTCGAATGACCTACTGTCTTCTATGACATCGGGATCAAGATAGATGTCCTTAATGTCCGCGTAGATACTGTCAGCGGCAACCACAATCTTGATGCCGACATCCGGCTTGCCCATGCGTTTAAACTGGGCGCGGACCTTTTCCTTGAATGACTCAAGGCGAAGCCTGGCGTTGTTGATAGTCTTCGCGTCTCGTGCCACCTGCTCTTCGGAACGCAGCTTGCCATCAAGCCGGATCTCCTCTTTTATACGCTCTACCTCTACAGATCTTTCTGTAGGCTTAGGCGCATACTCTGCCGCTTCTTGAGGGGATACGAATTGAACCTGCGTCTTCGCCGCATTTGTGTACTTAACAAGCCCCGCAGCTATCGTGCGCTCTATGTAATCAACTACCTGTTCGGGATCGACATTCAACTCTGTAGCTAAATCTTTAACCGCCTTGGTTCTTCTGTTCGGCTGCCCAAGTGATATTTTTTTGTAAGCCTTGGGTTTCTTAGTAGGGAGGGAGTCTTTACTAGCCTCACTAATGCGGGCGAGGGTCGCCGCTGGGTCTTCTAGCCCCTTTCTAAATTCAGTGCTTTCTTGCCCAGCAAGGGGAAGGTCCACAGGTATCGTTCTGATTGGTTTTGTTAGCTCGCTGGGTACTACCCTAACGTCGGCTGCCCCTTTCTCCAGTGGTCCGTAAACAAAATGCTTATTAAACGCCTCCTCGTAACCAATATCAGAGTCTTTCTGGGGCACCCCAAGGTGCTGATAAAGACGTTTCTCTGGATACCATATGATGGCCTGTAACGCAGCGTTATCGTATTCTTGACCAGTGTCTTCCTTCACCTTCTGCCTGACAGCATTTACGATAGCCCGAAGGGGACCGCGCTCAGAAGATTTGGGGGCCTCACGAATCTGGGGGCGTACATGAGCCAGGTGCCTCTCTGCCGCCAACGCCCACTCTGGCTTCACCAGAAAGTCAGGCACGGCAGTTTTATCAGCCTTAGCCTGCGCCCGTAGAGCGGACCTCTCACGGAATAGCGACTCCCAGTGCTGTAGATATACGGCGGCAGACGCCTCCATGTCCGCATCTGAGGCGTTCTTGTAAATCCGCATTGCCTGCCTCTGTTTCGGCGTCAGAAGCGATGGCTTGCCCTCCTTTTCAACGCCCTTGAACGTATACGGCGGGGGTTTTTTTAAGTTTTCCAGCAGCCCGGCTCTACGCAGTCTCTCGCGCCCATCAACTATGGTCTTCGGCTGGAACTTCTCTATCATGTCGCCTGTTATGCGCCCGATAGTTCTTCTGAACCACCGATCCATCGTGACAGGATCGAAGAACCCGCCAAGATTTTGATAAAAAGCACCGCCAACTTTCGGGCCGAAAATAATTGAGCCCGGTAAATTGGAATCAATTGCCTCCCCAGTAACCGTAAAGCCAGCGGCCTTCAATTCCCTAATTGAGTATGTGGTGTCGAGGAAACGGAGTGCGTCTTCTATACCAATATTCTCAATGAGTTGGTTCATCGTTATGAACCCTTTATTGATCGCCGCCTTTTCTTTGCCTCTTCCCATACTCCTTGGGAACCGCCCGTTTTTGACATAGTAGTCAAATATCTTGATAGCGTTTTCCGCGTTCGCTGGGACCGCTGCGCCATTAGATGACACGGCCAACGCCAGACGCGCCACATCCACATATATCGGATTGGTCAGCATCACAGGACGATGCTCCGCCCATATCTGGAACGCTGCCTCTAGATTTGTCTTATACCAATCGGCTGCGTTATCAACCTTGGTTACCCCTCGCTTGACCTCCTCTACCAGCACACGCACGATCTCGTCCTTGTCTGCCCTGAGATCAAGGAGACGCCCATATATTCTCTTTGCTCGCGCCTCTAGGGCATGACCAAGTTCAGCAATCGTGGGTCCAACTTCTGGCAACCCAGCGGCTGTTCTGGCGGTGGCCTCGTCTACGTCGAGCAACTCCCCAATAAACACGCTTTGGGCACCCCTCTCTGGAAGAGGCGCAACGGTAGGTATGGGTGTGGGTCGCGTGGTAGGCGTAGCCGGGGTCGGCCTCTCGGTCAATGCAGCTAAGACACCCTGTTGCGCTTCGGGCGGCAGAGTGGTCGAACCGGAGTGAGCGGCACCCTCAATGCTCTGAACTTCACTGCGTAGGATGCGTGAGAAGACCGCGTGTCGTTCGCCTTCCTGTAAGCTCTCCCAGTCTACGTCCCCCGGCTCCATCTCCAAGGTTGTCGCTGTAAAGGACTTGAGGTCTTGGCGAATCTCTTTCGCATCCAAGGCTCTCTGCGCTAAGTCCTCTGTGACCCCCCCCTTATCTGCCCTAAAGTCATCAACGATACTAACCACGTCCGGCTCTGCGACATGAACTGCCAGTCCCTCTCTACCGGCATCAGTGGTCTCAGTGCCCTTCAACTTATCTGTCACCTGTGTGCCCAAATCAGCCAGCGCGTCAAACGACAGAACAGCGTTTATTGCGTTGCTCGCCCTGTCCATTCCCTGCTTGGTTTCCTGCACAGATGGCTCTATTTGCTTCCTACCAACTGCTGGCCCCTGTTGCGTCCACGCCTCCAGACGCGAACCCAAATACTCACGAGCATCTGCTGGGGGTGTGCCCCTCTGCGCCATCCGCTCTAGAGTAACTTCGACCAAATCCCTATTGGTGATTCCACGCTTAACTGCTTCGGCGTGTACACGGCGTAACGCATATTGAACCCCAAGGTCGTCAACTGCACGTGTGCCACCTGCTAGGTGCTTAAAGCTATCAATTATTTCCTGATCACTTTCTTGGGCAAGCTGAGACGGCTGATAAATATCCGCGTTCTTTGCTAAATCTCTAAGCTCCTCAAAATTCAATCCTGTTTCACCAATACCGAAAAGAAGCCGTTCCTGTTCTGGGGACAAACCACTTTCCATACGCTCTATCAGCTTATTCGCTTCTATGTATTCCGTACTAGAGGAATCTACATATGTCTTATTTGAGATACGTTGGGCTCGTTGATACGCTTTCGCGCCCTCCTCGCCAAACACCACAACGTCAGCCCGACCTTCCTTATCTTTCTCTCTATCTCTAGCCTCAATCAGATCTTTGTCAGTCATCTCCAAAGCATCTTCTTCACTGACAACATCAAGATCAGCTACCCTACCCACCCCAGTTCGTATAGTGGGGACGCCTTCGGGGGTGATGTCCCAGGAGACATCCTTCAAATCGTACACACCACCCTGGAACACACCGTTAACAATGCCCCTGAGTTGGGTGGGGCTTAGTGCGGGGGCATCACCCTCCGCCATCTCCACGAGGCTTGCAAGGGCATCTCTCTGTCCCTGTGTGGCAAGTAGTCCAGACAGGGCCAGCACATCTTCTTCGCCCTGAGTGAACGCATCCACCGAAGCAGCTACTTGAGCCTCTATCTCCGCCTCATCAACGCCCTCTTTTTGGAGCCTAGCTCTTTCTGCGGTCCCCACCTCTTCCTGGGTAGGACGTAGGTTTTGCCATACATAGCTGAGAGTCTGTTTCGCATCGTAAGCGTCTACAGGCGCGACACCCACCATAGTGGCAGCGCCAGCATCGGCAGCGTCCTCTCGCGTAGACTCCCCACGGAAGGCTCGCTCCACTATGCCAGCCTGATCTGGAGGACGCGCCCCCTCTTCGATAGAAACAGCTACTTCAGGCAGGGCTTCCTCATCGGCAACTATTTCAGACGCTAGTTCATCGGGGGCGAGATTTCCTGACCTGACAGCCCCAACACCAAACTTCATTACTTCGATATGCTCAACAATCTCCGCTGCCTTCTTTACTTCTTCCTCTAACTGCTGGTCTCGCACCCCTTCCTCAAGCTCAGGATCGTTGCGTATTTCCGTTTGCTTTGCCTCAGACTCGGCCTTTGCGTTCTCAGTAAGACTACCGTCCATAATGGCCTCAATGAACGCTTGATCATTCGGGTCTGTGCTTTGAACTCTCTCCGTGAACACCTTCCTATCTAGACGGATATTTCCTTCCCTCATGTCCGTCCACGCCCTAGCCACTTCTTGTTCTACGGCGCTCACCATCCTCGCTTCTTGATGTTTGCGGTACCTCCCTCTGCGTTTAGCGCCTGCCATCCTCATTAGGACATCAGCCACTGCGCCCACCTCACCACCGATGATGGCTTCCTTCAGGGCGTTGGGGCCTGCGTCGGCCATAGCATCCTCATCGTACAGCCACAGACCCAAAGCAGACTGCCCGAATCCTGCCGAGGCTTCCTGTGCAGCCTCCCCAGCACCCGTTATGAGCGCACTGGCAGCGTAGCTACCTACGTCCTCAACCCCTCGCTCTAGGGCGCTTGTGGCTGATCTTCTTACCGTCCGTGCCGCAAGAGTCTCCGCTGCCTGTCTGCCTGTGGAAGGCAGTAGCCCCCTCGCATACTTCGCATAGCGAGCGGGCACACCAAACGGCATCATTTCAGCCAGACCAAGACCAAGGCCACCGGCCAGCGCCAGCCTCTCTTTGCCGGTCGCAACGTCCTCGCCCGTTCTCTCCTCGTACTCAGCGATTCTACCGGCTGCCTCACCAGCACCCATCAACGCGGCACCGCCAAACGCAATAGGCTTACCGACAATCGGGATCATGCTCGTGCCGATCATCGCCCCAACTTGACCCAGGCCCATGCCCAGTTGGGCTAGATTCGACTCGCGATACCTTGGGTCTTGTGCTGCGTAAAGAGCATTAAGCTTACGCCTAATCTCTTTTTCTTTTGCGGTGTCTTCATCGGGGGTGCGGATAGCTTCGATACCCTGACGGGCCATGAGCGCATACTGCTGCGCGCCTCTGGGGATGTTCTTAACGCCCTGCCACGCGGAACCAAGGGTGGTGCCCTCGTCTTCCCCACGCCTAAGCGATCCTATACCAGCGTCAAGACTGGACCCTCGTTGCCCGAATTTCTCGCGTATCGCCTGATCTAGAGCGAGGCGCTCTCCGCGAGACATATCCGATGGCACCTGTATAGTAGTGCCATCGGGCAGACGAATGGTTTCCATTTAGTTGGATATTTGGGAAGTTGTCTGGGTTGGGACCAGGCCCAAGTAATTACCCGCTCCTAGATTAGCTGAACCTTTGTCTATTAAAAGCGTCCCAAACTTCACTTTTAATTTTTCTAGGCGAAGAGCTTCATCTAAGTTGTAGTGAATGCTGCCCGGATCGTTTAGCTCCCCTATCTGATCATCGAATAGAATCTCCCACTCCGTCCAAAGCCTGGGATCAACCTGTCCGCTGGTTAATTTTTGATTTAACATCTGAGCTTCCAAAGACATACGACTTCCGTATATTTGACTATCTGCTGCCATTTGCCTGCCATACATCTCCATCATAGCCTGATAGGCCGGTCCTTCCCCAGCAGTTTGTTGCGCGATTATATCGGCAAATCTCTTCTCTCTTAGGGAGCGGATACCTGCGCGTCCAGTCCTCTCCGCGCCAAGACCCCGAGTACGTTCGTTATAGACATCACCAAGATCGCGGCGTCTTTCTACCCGCAAGTCCTCGTCAAGGTCTTGAAGGCCCGTTGTGGTACTCTGGAGCGCAGAGCCAAGACCTCGCGGACTGCCCATGAGGGCCGCCCCTAGGCCCGACAAAAGCCTGGCCTTTCTGGTATGGTCAGTCTCTTTTTCGGTACGCATTTCCCTTCTTAGTTCCGCGACCCTGTCTGTGCTAAGTCCAAGCTCTCTCGCCAAAAGGTCCGTCTCTCTACTTGCCTCATCCTGTCTGAGTTGCGAGAGATCTTTCTCATCCTGGCTAAGGGTATTTGCAACGACACGAGCAGCCTCTATCTCTGCACGACGTTTACTCGCGATAACCTGGGCACTGGTACGACCCGCACCAACAGCTGCTAGTTCATCAGCCGTCACATCATCACTACTCGCGGACAGGACGTCCTGATTAGCCTTCCATGCGTCATAACGCAACGAGGCGTCACGTGCAGCCGTTCCATCAGACCCAACGTCCTCATCATCATCTCCCCTGCGACCCCGCGCCCAGTCTCCAAACCAAGTATCGAATGGGGAGAACCTATCAAACTGACGAAGACCAAACGCACCTACGTCCGCAAACCCCTCACCCAGGTGTTCAGTAAGAACCTGTGCCCCAGAAGGCTCGTCTTTACCAAACCAAGGATCGCCTCCAGGCTCGTCTCCTCCCATGTAAGCGGCTGAACCCAATGCCGCACCGCCTGCGATCACTGGATGGCGTCGAGGATTGAAGAGACTAGCTATCCCACCTGCGGCTGTACGCAGCCGCCCCGGAGTAGCTGCGGGGCCTACCGCGTCCGCAAGAGCCTTTGCAGCAGCCGCCGCTTCATCAGCGGTAGCCTTAGCCAGGTCGGCAGCAACCTTGGAGCCGGTGCCGCTGGGAAGGGCTGCGGCAGCTTCTGCGGCTTCTCTGGCAACCGTATTTGCCTGTTCCACTTGCCGCTCAAGACCTTGTACCGTCCGACTGCCTGGCCGAAGCCACGATGGCCGCAAGCGCCCCAGCCCACTCGCAAAATCAGCCGCTGCTCGTTCCGCTTCCCTCAATACAACCTTGGCAGCACGGATATCCTTTGCGCCTTTCGCGGCCACCACGCCTGCTCTAGCGGTTTCCACCGCCTGTGCAGCAGACCTTCTTGCAACACCAGGCATACGGCTGCCAACAGCCTTAACTGGGGCTCCAAGCTTCGCACCGAGTGTGCTAGTCGAGCCCACTACGCCCATACCCATTTCCCTAAGAAACTCCTCTCGCTCTCGCTCATACTCTGGAGTTCGTTCTTCAAGCGGAACCAAGCTCAGGGGACGAAGGAATCGCGCACGCCTCTCACTGACCTCCCGTCTCCTCGCAGCGGCTGCCCCCGCAGGGCCGAAAAGGCCTTCTCGTTCGTAATCATCAGCGCCCGGTAGGTTCTGGCTATACAAGTCCTGATCAGGGTCAGGGTATGCCCCGCCATTCTGGTAGCCAGGAATTAGTCCGCCATAGGCCATCATCGGGGGCGGTCCACCCATGTCCGGGGGAGGACCACCCATCTGTTCCATGCCCGGAGGCGGACCTCCCATTTGTTCCATGCCCGGATCTGGCATACCTTGGGGTGGCGCTCCCTCGCTCATGCTTGGGTCAAGACCAGCAATACCACCCAACTCATTCATACGCTGAGTCGCGATGTCCGGCGGATTAGCAGCCTGATGTTTCTGCACTTCGGCCTGATGCCTCTTCCGCATATCCATCCTGCGCTCAACCTCAGTGACAACTAGGTAGGACGGATACTTCGGATCTGGCTCTTGTCCCAACTGTATCAGCTTCTGATCTGACTCATTCTCCAGATCCTGCTGTTTATCGAATAGACTCATCTTGATCCCCTCTACGGGTTTCTCCTACGCGGTCCTACGGACCCAGGAGTCCAATTTGTTTCTTGGCGCTCCCAGCCCGATCCGCCGAGATCAACAGTGCTGTCCGTTGGGGATGTCAGGGCTTTCTGTTTCGCCTGCCACGCCTGCCACAGACCAGCGCCCTGTACACCAGCGCCAATGGCGGTCGAGATGGGACCGGCCTGGGGGCTATATGATCCCTGCTGAACGATGTTCTGGTAGGGTAGCTGCCCCAACTGCTGATTCATCCAAGCGGTTTGCCGTTCTGGACGCTGCTGCTCCTGCTCCCACTGTCGCTTCTCCATATCAAGCCGGGCTTGCTCCAACTGACGCTGGCTCGCTCCCGCCTTCTGCATTTCTGTAAGCCTCTGCATCGTCTGGGCCTGCTGCCGTTCGCCCAAGGTCGTTTGCGCCTGCCCAATACTAGACAAGTCCCGACTCGCGGACAGCATTTGGTTTTGGGCGGCGGCCTCGGCTGAAGCAGCCTGCCCCTCCGCAGCGAGTTTCCTACTGTACCCCTGCTCTGTGCGCCGGGCATCCTCTTTCTCCCGGCCAACGGCGCTCTGGAAGGCTTCCTGCTGTCCCCTCCCAATAATGTCAGCGGCCTGCTGTGACGCATCCTGCGCTTGTTGTCCCTGCATGATCCCCTGTCGGTATCCACCAAATGCACCGGCACCGGCAGCCTGTGAGCCCAACTCCTGACCCTGTTGCTTCTGGAACTCCATCAACTGCTGCAACTGAGGATCAGTAACATTCTGCGTATAGTCAGACATATATTTAGTCATGTCGGCAGCCGAACCCAGCGCAGTCGCCGTCTCACCAACTGCTCGCGCTTTCTTAGCGGATGCTGCCGCGAGATCCTGAGATTCTACTCCAGTTTCCATAAGCGAACTAGCCGCCTCGTCAAGTGTGGACTCGGCCTGACGGGTGCCCTGTGGCCCCTCGCCTGTACCGTAAGCGCCAAAACCACCCTGCGCGGCCTCTTCCATACCCGTGAAGTCTGCTAGTTGCTGCCCCTCATACTTCTCGTATGGTTTCGTCCCCACCGCCATAATGCTGTCAGTCAGGTCCGCGTACTGTGATGCGACCTCCGGGGACACAAACTCTTGACGAGAACCGAAACTCTCGGGGCCTCCATATCCTGCATATTGGGTTGGTGAGCCATATCCCTCTGGCAGGGGCTGCGCCTGATAAGTCATCTGGCTAGGTGGAGCAGCCTGCGAAGGGTCGTTCTGTGGCCCAGAGCCAGCCGGGGTATTGCCATAGGTAGGTAGCGGTGGAGCAGCTTGATACAACTGCTGCGTCTGCTGTGCTTGGAGATAGCCCTCAAACCCCTGCGGATCACCCAGAAACGGATCAGACCGTGAACCCCCCCCGGCAGCACTAGCAGAAGTACCAGGCCCGAAATTGTACGCCCCCACGGAGGCGAGCGAAGGGTTTTTCCTAAGCGATTGAGCGTTCTGGAGATTCTGCTGCTGCTGCTGCTGCTGCTGCTGCGGCGTAGGCGACATCTGCTGTGTCTGCTGTTGCCCTCGTCCTATCTGAGCCTGTGTTGAATCATATGTGTTTGACCAGGACGGGCCGCCTTCTTCTGATGAAGGAGCCCGCATTCCCTGCTGTGGCTGGCCGTACTGTTGCTGCTGCTGCATGATCCCCTGTCCCATCCCCAATGGCTTACCACCCATCTGTGCGGGCGCTATGGCCGCACTGCCCCATCCGCCAGCCGGTAGAAACTGACTCTTGCCACCGCTCTGCCCCGATATGAATCCCGTCTGTGCGGGGGCCGTAGGCGTACTGCCCCAGCCGCCGCCTTTCTGTCCGAATGGCTGGGCAGCAGCAGATGCAGCGTTTGCACCTGATGCTGCTTTCATTGGTGAGCCACCGTATGCACCAGCCATAGAACCGCCAAATGCGTAACCCGGAATCATGCCGCCGGAGGCTCTGCGTAGCGCAGCTAGGCCTCCTCCGTATAGCATCATTCGGGGTGGCTCTTCAGTTTCGTTTCTCAAAAGGTCACGAGCGACTTGATCCCTAGCTCTCTGCTCAAAGGACATTGTGGGGCTCGACCGGGTCAACATCTCCAGCAGTCCCCCAGCTTCATAGTATTTAGGACGATTGTTACGACGCATATTATTCACCATATGTCCTAGGTAGGACCTCTGAGAGATCTATCGGTGGAGGCTGCCGCGAAGAGCCTGTCCGACTCCTCCTTACATCCTCCTGCAACTGGTCCAAGACTTCTGCACCAGCGCCGGTATTGCCGCTTCCCAGCCCACTCACTACGTCTCCGGCCACCACATATTCACCTGAAGAGATCGCCACCTTTTGCTGTCCCGGCGTTCCCCCGTCAGCCATAGTAATAATATCGTCGGCCATTGCGTCTCCGTTACCGGAGATCAGGCCACCCAAGTTCATGGGGGCTACTGGCGGAAGAGCGGCGGGTGCTGCCGGGGGCCTTTGCATCATTGGACCCATCTCAGGAGCCACAGGCGTTTCATCCATAGCACCGCCACTCATAAGCTGCACCAATTCCATCAACGCTTCCTCGCCAAACGCATCCTTGAATCCAGCGATTACTTCAGCGGACTGAGGGTTGTTTGGAGACTGAAGGGCCTGGGCTACTATCTGGAGGATTTGGCTAGTCGTTTCGTCTTGGCTCAATTCCTCAATAATCCCACCCTCCTGCCTAGACTGTGAGGGTTCGGGGGTAATCGGAGGAGCCTCCACTGGCGTATACTTTTTAACCTCTGCGGGAGCCGCGTTCATTCGTGCCAACATATCAGCGGCACGTTGTTTAAACGGGTCTGGCGGAGGAGGCTCCGGCGGAGGACCGCTCTGTACGCTCGGGCGTATACTAGGCCGCTTCCTGAAAAGAGGCTGCGGAGGAGGCATCTGCTGCGGAGGTATCTGCGGCGGAGGCATCTGCGGCGGAGGTATCTGCGGAGGAAGCATCTGCTGCGGAGGTATCTGCGGCGGAGGCGGGGGCGTGAAAATTGGCGGCGGAGGCAAAGGGGGACGCTTGGTAATGGGATCTCCCAGGTCATCCCTCTCATTTTCAGGAGGCTCAAACCCACCTGGGCCAGGTCTCCGCTCCATCCCCCCCCGCTTATCATCACTCACCTGCTCACCCTCACTCTCACCCCCATCTGTGTTGACAATCCTTTTGGTGCCTCCATAGTTATAGTCGAGCGTGGGCGGACGAGGCTGCTTACGCTCTCCTTCAAATGGCATAAACTCGTTACGAGTCTCATCTATGCTGTCTTCGTCAGCACCCTCACCCCCATCTGTGTTGACAATCCTCTGGGTGCCGCCATAGCCACGGTCGAACGTGGGCGGACGAGGCTGCTTATTCTCTCCTCCCTGTTGCACGTCGGCCACCCGCCTAGCCATGATATCTGGAAGAGCCTCTTCTATACCTCCACCGCCTTCTTCTCCTATACTAGGCGGCGGCGGCATCATTGCTGGCTGCGGCGGAGGCTGATATCTCGACATTGTGTTCGGCAACAGATTGCGAAGATCCTCACCACCTTCATTCTCAGGCGGGAAGTCGCCTCCAGTGTCAGTTATTTGCGGAGGCATTACTGGTGGCTGCGGACGCATAGGCAGCATATCTGGTGGCCGAATTGCACTGCCCTTGTCAGTTATTTGCCTGTCGAAACGCGGCTGCTTAGGCGGACGCGGAGAGGGGGGGGGTTGCTGCGGCCTTGCTACTGGAGCAGGTCTTGCTACTGGAGTAGGTCTTGCTACTGGAGCAGGTCTTGCTACTGGAGTAGGTCTTATTGCTGGAGGAGCAGGTCTTGCTATAGGAGTAGGTCTTATTGCTGGAGGAGCAGGTCTTGCTACTGGAGGAGCAGGTCTTGCTACTGGAGTAGGTCTTATTGCTGGAGGAGCAGGTCTCGCTATAGGAGGAGCTTTCCTCTTAGGAGCAGGTCTTATTGCTGGAGGAGCTTTCTTCTTAGGAGCAGGTCTTGCTACTGAAGGAGCTTTCTTCTTAGGAGCAG
>Ga0302132_10001040_pt1 | contig 15786 bp, 9 predicted proteins | sample CB9_321_MG_FD_203113 | JGI IMG/M metagenome (GOLD analysis project Ga0302132, IMG submission 203113) | Marine microbial communities from Western Arctic Ocean, Canada - CB9_32.1 | ecosystem: Environmental > Aquatic > Marine > Oceanic | place: Canada: Western Arctic Ocean | collected 2017-09-19
AGTCCGATGATATGCCGAAGGATAGCGATGGCAATCAAGGAGGATCAACTGCCGGCGAAGATGGTACAGGCGGAAGCGGCGGTACAGAGGGTGAAGCATCCGAGGGCGAGGGTGGCAGCGGCGGTGATGGCCAACAAACCGATAAACCGGAGGATCCCAACGGCGATCAAAATGGTCCCAAACCCAACGCCCAAGGCGACATGGGTAATCCCAGTGAAAATCCAGAAACTGGAAATCAGTCTTCGGAGTCTGGTGAAAATGGCGGCGAATCCAAACCAACCGAAGGTGAACCAACTGGGGAGAATATGAACGACCCAACCAATGGTAACACCGGAGACCAAGGTAATCCGCAAGAACAAAAGAATCAGGGCGATCCCGACACTGGTACGGATACTGAAATTGGCTCGGGTGACAATTCCCAAGGTACACCTACAGGCGAAGGAGATCAATCCAATCAAAACGGCCGTCCTGAACAAGAAACGCAGGGCGGGAAAAATGAAGACTTGCATGACGGTGAGATTTTCGAACGCATATTGAAACACATGCGCGAAAATCAAACTCCCCAAAATAACAAACCACCCATCAACCCAGACGTGGAAGATGGTGCGAATTCGGACAACACTCAAATTCAAAAAGACCCTCAAACACCGAATGACGCGGGCGACAATCAAAATAAACCGCAGACACCTACCGAGCAAGAGAACGTCAACCCCAATGGTCAAGACTCTCCTATGGAACCCCAACAAGGTGAAACAGCGGGTGAGGATTCCAATACCACCAACCCAGCGGAAGCATCAAACAATCCAGAGGCGTCTCAAGGCGACGCAAATAACCCTTCCACTGATCCCGCCACCGGGACAGGAGGATCCGGTACATCCGCCAAGACGCTTGGTGAAACGGATGGCCCGGAAGAATCACCGGACGGGTCTCCCAACCAACAAGATAACACGGGGCAACAAACATCCAACGGATTCGCTCAACCCGAAGGGGCGACCGGAACTCAACAAGAGAGTCAAACCAATGGCGGTCCACTCAATGACCCCAACAATCAACTTGAACAATCAAAAATGGAAAAGACGCTTACGGAACAAGAATTGGCCAATTTAAAATACACTCGTAAAGCGACCGACTTGGCACTGCAATACTTAAAAGACAAACAGCATGACCCCGATCAAAAACTCCTTGATGACCTAGGTATCACCGCCGAGCAAATGCGAGAAATGATTGCTCGTTATGAAAAACTAAAAACGGACAAAACTCCACAAGGCAGTCAAGCCTTAGAAGAATCGTTACGAGCATTAGGTTTGCGAAACTCTAAAAACCTGAATCCTCGCACGGTAAACGTGCAGGCTGAAAATGTGACAGGTGTTCGTAACGCGGGTGTTGTGTCAGGACTACCCGCTGATCTACGCCAAAAATTTCGCTCGTTCCGTAAAGGCACAAACGTGTCGCACGAATAGAGGCACCGCCCTTTCAGCGGTTTAACTCTCACTGCTTGAAATTACGTATAATTTCGACTGTCGACCGTGTCTGAAGTACGCCAGAGGATGTAAACTTACGTATATTACAAATTGACTAGATTTTGATAGTTCCCACCTTCCACGCACCCTTTCCTGCGCGTTTTCATCAACATGACCGACAGTCAAACACGGTACTTAGTTCCATTTGACCCCAAAAAATTGATCCATCGATTTACGGATGTGTTAATTATTGGTGGTGGATTAGCTGGCCTGCGGGCGGCCAATGCGGTCGCGCCCAAAAACCATGTAATCTTGGTTACCAAAGAACAACTGCAACAATCCAACAGCAACTATGCGCAGGGTGGAATTGCCAGTGTCACGCACCCCGACGACCATTTTGACAATCACGTACAAGATACGCTAACCGCTGGTGGCGACTTATGCGACCGTGATGTTGTCGAGATGGTCATTCGCGAAGCGCCTCAACGAGTCGCTGAATTAGTGAGTTGGGGAACCGACTTCGATCAAAGCGATGGCAATCCGTTACTAGGTCGCGAGGGCGGACATAGTCATCATCGTATTCTGCATGCACTCGGAGATGCCACTGGTAAAGAAATCGTCCGCGCAATGATTCAATGGACACAAAAACAGAGCAACATTCAAATAAGCGAAAATGCTTTTACCGTTGACTTACTAACTCACAACAACTCATGCCGTGGCGCTTTGATATGGGAAAATAATCAATTGGCTATGGTCTGGGCCAAGCAGACAATTCTCTGTACTGGTGGATGCGGTCAACTTTATCGCGAGTCAACCAACCCCCAAGTTGCAACTGCCGACGGGCACGCCATGGCTTATCGCGCAGGAGCCGAATTGGCCGATATGGAGTTCATGCAATTCCACCCAACCGTTTTATATATCGCTGGTAGTAGTCGCAGTTTAATTACCGAAGCAATGCGTGGCGAAGGTGCCCACTTGATTGACCAAGATGGTTTTCGCTTTATGCAAGAATATGACGACCGTGGCGAACTAGCACCACGCGATATTGTATCGCATGCAATCGTTTGTCAAATGAGCGAGAAACGACATCCCTGTGTCTATCTCGACTTATCACATCTCGACGCCGATACCGTCTTGAAACGATTCCCAGGGATAGCTGAATCATGCCGGCAATTCGGCATCGATATTACTACAGATAGAATTCCAGTCCGCCCTGGTGCACACTATATGATCGGTGGCGTCACTGTCGATCAACAAGGGCAAACCAGCCTAGATGGGTTATGGGCAGCGGGTGAAGTTACCAGCAGTGGGCTCCATGGGGCTAATCGCTTGGCATCCAACAGTCTGCTAGAAAGCCTTGTCTATGGCGCTCATGCAGGCGACGGTGCATCAAAACACGCAGATCAAATGTTGCAACAATATGAAGTGCTGCCGATTCACAATGCCCAAGTCGAAGCTAATTACGAATCGTTAGACGTTGCCGATATCACAAATTCACTAAAGAGTCTGATGTGGCATAGCGCTGGGGTATTGCGAAATGCGACGGATTTAGAAGATGCCCAAGTGACTATAAAACAGTGGGAACAATATGTGTTAGCGGTACAAATGCCCGACAAAATAGGCTGGGAGCTACAAAACATGCTTACTGTCGCCCGCATAATGGTACAATCAGCTCTTAGCAGGAAAGAGTCTCGTGGCGTACATTTAAGAGTAGATTTTCCTGAAATTGATAATTCCCAATGGAATCAACATATTCAAACTTCTCGAAACATCTAAAACCGGCAAACTAACTGAGATTTGAGAACCGTTTCCTCTCCGTAGACGTATTGAGACTTTGGCAGTTGCCTGTTTTAATAAGAATAGATAGCAAACCGTCGTTCACGGTACATTTCAACTAAGTAGCACTGTTTTTCAACAAGAATAACCAATGACAGCAGAATCAACAACAATCGATGAACCAGCCGAGTCCACAGCAACAGAGAACACAGACACAACCCCAATCGCTGCTGAACCAAACACAGCGATGATTGAGGCCATCGGGCTTTCAAAGTTTTACGGTGAATTCGCAGCTTCGCGCAACGTGAACTTCAAAATCAATAAGGGTGAAGTTGTCGCCTTTCTAGGGCCCAACGGTGCCGGCAAAAGTACCACGATGAAACTGCTCACCGGCTATCTTGCACCATCTGAGGGTATCGCTAAAATCGCGGGCTGTAATATGGCAAACCAACGAATCCAAGGACTTCGCAACCTTGGATACCTGCCGGAAAACGGTCCTTTATATCTGGACATGACTCCCCATTCCTTGCTGACCTTTTTTGCAGATGCTCGGGGTATGTCACGCAGTCGACGTAATGACCGAATTGAAGCGGTTGTCGACCTTTGTGATTTAAGCAGTGTTATTTATAAAGCCATTGCAAAACTATCCAAAGGATATCGTCAACGTGTTGGTATGGCTCAAGCGCTGCTGCACGAACCCAACGTATTAATTATGGATGAACCGACTGCCGGCTTAGACCCAAATCAAATCCAAGAAGTTCGCAACACGTTGAGTCGTCTTGGAAAAGATCGTACGATTCTATTGTCAACACATATCATGCAAGAAGTCGAAGCGATGGCCAGTCGCGTCATTATGATTAATGAAGGCGATCTCGTTTACGACGGCGCCATGTCCGCCTTAACCAAAGACGACGAAACACTCGATCAAGCCTTCCGTCGTTTGACGATTGCTGCCGATCGGATTTAACGCCTCGCAATACGCTTGTAGATTGACTTAGCTACTTCAACAGGCATTCAATCACTCGTCCGAGTCAAGCTTCAGCAAAACATTTTCAACAACCAGCCAACTACACCAAAACCACAAGAATATAAGAACTATGGAAACCACTGGTACAAATCTATTTTTAGCACTGTTTGATCTTCTGTTTCGCGATTTGCTAATCGTCGTGGTACTCGCAGCAATCATCGTGCCACTATATTTCACGCGAACCGCCGCGATTGCTGTCGTCCGTCGCAACTTCAAAGGTTACTTTAGCAATCCTACAGGCTATGTTTTTCTCTGCGTGTTTGTGCTGCTTACTTCCTTTGCCGCATTTTGGCCCCACCAGTTTTTCAATGCAAACCTCGCTAACCTCAATCAGCTCAATCAGTTCTTACCGCTGATTATGCTCATTTATATTCCAGCAATTACAATGAGCATTTGGTCAGAAGAACGACGCGAAAAAACTGATGAATTACTGCTAACACTACCAGCGCACGATTTCGATATCGTGATTGGTAAATTTCTAGCTGCCTCATTGATTTTTACAGTCTCCTTGTTGTTCTCTCAAATCTCGAACTTCCTCGTGCTAGCGTCCCTAGCACGCACTCCTGCAACTTATATCGTCGATCTAGACACTGGACTTCTCACCACAAACTACTTTGGCTATTGGTTAATTGGACTTTCCATGCTGTCGCTAGGAATGGTGGCTTCGTTTTTAACTCGCAACGCAACCATCGCCTTTGTATTCGGTCTCGCATTTAACATTCCTCTTGTCGCCGCTGCGTCTGCGGATGTCATTGCACAATCATCGCAAATTGCACAAATCATTTCTCGCTGGGGCATCTATTCGCAGTTCGATGATTTCCAACGCGGGATACTTAGCCTGTCTTCCACGATGTACTTCTGCATGATTATTTCCATCGGTCTGTACTTATGCATGGTCCTGATCGGAAAGCGACACTGGTCCGGTGGTAAAGATGGAGCCTCGCTCTGGTGGCACTATTTAATTCGAACCGTAGCCTTAGTGGTCGCCATGCTGTCGCTCACAATCGTATTTGATCAACGCGACTTAGTACGATTTGATACCACACGCGGTAAAGTCAGTTCCCTGTCGGATGACTCACGAAAACTCATTGCCGAGCTTGACCCAGAACACCCTGTCTACATCGAGGCTTTCATCAGTAGCGAAATTATCACGGAGTATGTCAAAACGCGCTATGACTTAATCTCGATGCTCAAAGAGTTCGGTAGTCATGAAGACATCCACCTCACCATCCACGATAACCTTGCTAAATTTGATGAAGCCGTCGCTACCGCTCAAGAAAACCATGGCATTCCGGTAGTACCCGTATCCAATAAATATGAAAGCAAAGAGATTATCATGGGCGCGGTATTCCGCAGTGGACTACAAAAAGTTGTTGTGCCGTTTTTTGCAGGTGGAATTCCCGTGGAGTACGAACTTGCTCGCAGTATTGCAACCGTGGCTAAGGGCAAGAGAAAAACCATTGGCGTAATCGATACGGATGCAAATATTATGGGTGGCTTTAGCTTTGCCGGCGGTCAACCCAATCGTATTCCACAACAAGCAATCATCACGGAATTGCAAAAACAATATCAAGTGGAAAACGTCGATGCCTCGCAAGAAATCTCAGCGGATGACTACGATATGTTGTTCATCGCGCAACCCTCGTCACTCGAAGAAGAAAAATTAACCAACGTTATTCGTGCCTTGCAAGCTGGTATTCCAGCAGTCGTTTTCGAAGACCCTCTGCCATATTTTATGCAACAAGTCCCTGGCACGGGGCAACCACGCCCACCCGCTGGTGGTGGAATGATGGGAATGGGCGGACAACCTCAGCCCAAATGTAATCTAGCACGGTTATGGGATATTCTTGGAATCCAAATCCCAGGTGCCCTGTCACGCACCAATCCTAGTTTGTACGATCCCGACCTAGTATGGCAATCCGACAATCCTTACCCGCTGCTAAAACATCAAGGCATCCCTGATACGTGGGTCTTTACCACAATACTCGATACAGAACATGCAACCACCTCCGGCTTACAGGAACTATTGTTTCCCGTCCCCGGCGCCATTGAAATCGATGAAACCAAAAGTCATCTGGAGATCACCCCACTGGTAACTTCATCCAATCGCGATGCTGGAACCATTAAATCTGCAGATTACATGATAGAAATGCAAGCCTTCTCCCGCGGTGATCGTGGCGCCCTAGACCGCATCAAACAAATGCAGTCTGAAGGTGACCGAGGCAGTAATAACCTTGCCGTCTATATCGAAGGCGAACCTGTGGGTGCAGTGGCCAGTGATGACGATGGTAAAAAACCTGTTATGAAGGTTGTCTATATTGCCGACGTGGATGTTATGGACTATAGATTCTTATCAATCCGTGCCAGACCCGCAGCACTACAAGATATGACCTTTAAGTTTGAAAACGTCACGTTTCTACTAAATGTGGTTGACTACTTAGCTGACGAAATGGACTACATCGCCATCCGTAAACGAAAACTACGGCACAGCACGTTGAAAACGGTGGAACACCAAGTGGGTATCGAACAGGGTTTGCAAACAGATGCTATCTCTAAATCTCATAAGCTAACCAATAGCAAAATTGAAACTATGGAAGAAGAACTCGAAAAGGAAATTGAGGAATTTCAAGAAGAAGTGGTGAGATTACAAGATCCAACGAGTACCGAACGACCCGACCCAGGCATGGTGCGAGCAAAGTTGATTAATCTTTCGAGTCGCCAGCAGGAAAACCAACGTAAGGTTCGGGTTACTCGTATTCAAGAAGAGCGCAGCCGTGATAAAAAAATCGCGACCATCAAACGTGAAAGCGAAAGTAAACTAGCCGCTCTTCGTAATCGCTACAAACTTGCTGCTGTACTTATTCCACCCATTCCTCCGCTACTCATCGCAATCATTGTGTTCTTTGTCCGTCGTATTCGGGAACGTAAAGGGGTTGCGAGCGCACGGTTACGGTAACCACTGTAGCAGGGAAACAACAATTAAAGACGACACTCGTCACATTATTTAAACTTTCAAATATTAAAGTACCGATAATCATGAACAATCTTGTCCAAACAATCATCTACGTTGTACTCGCAGCCGGCGCAGTCATTGCCGCTATTTTCACGGGAACCGTGAACACCGGTGGGAACCAGGACCAACTTAGAATAGCGCGAGAAGAAATAGGAAAGGAGGTCTTCACAGGCTTCACCGCCGATAATGCGGTCGAGTTAGAAATTACGACCTATGATGAAGAAGCCGCTCGACTCAAGTCCTTTTCGGTAAAAAGAGATGATCTCGGACAATGGGTCATTCCATCACACAATGATTACCCAGCGGATGCGGAACAGCAAATGTCCCTTGCCGCCACTGCATTTAACGGCCTCAAAATCGCCGACCTAATCGGCACAGAAACATCGCTACACACTGAGTTCGCCGTTATCGCACCAAATTCCGAAACACTCGAAGTCTCCAACACCGGTGTTGGAACACTGATCACCGTCCGCGATGACCAAGGCGAAGAATACTCGTTAATCGTCGGTAAGTCCGTCGCTGTCGGAAACGAAGCTGGTGCGGATCCAAGAATGCAAAAATTGTACTTTGCAGCCCGGCGACCGGATGACGAAATCACGTTCACTATCGAACTCGATATGGATGTCTTTGATACTGATTTCGCCAAATGGATCGAGAATAATCTATTGGATATTAGCGGCTTAGATCTGACCGCCATCGACATTAATGACTACGCCATTTATCAAACACAACAAGGACTAACTCTCGCACCGCGGTCCAATTCCAGCCTCTCACTCGATGAGACCGATAACATCTGGCAACTAAACTCTATGCTGCAATACGATGGGCAATCCGCCGAACCCGCTGTCATAACGCTGACGGACGAAGAAGAATTGAACAGCGAACGTATCGAGACGTTGAAAACAGCATTGGAAAACCTTGAAATTGACGATGTAGCACGCAAACCAGAGTATCTACGATCTGATCTGCGAGCGTCCAATGAATCATTATCCACACCTGGCGTGATTTCCGCGCTCGGCCAACTCGGGCTCTATGGAGACCCCAGTACCGAAAAAGATGGCTTGATGGAACTCAAAAGTGCCAACGGTGAAATTCACGTCTCACTGAAAACAGGCGTAAAATATATATTGCGATTTGGCGAAGTCGACACGAAAACCGCCGGCGATGAAACGGTAAAGCGATTCTTGTTCGTAACCACTCGACTTGATGAAGCGATAATCCCCCAGCCAGAACTTTCTCCATTGCCTGAAGGACCAGCAAATCCAGCGGCCACTGAAAAGAAAGACGAAGAATCTACGGACAAGCCTGAGACCCCAGCAAACCCAGCAGCCGCTGAAAAGAAAGACGAAGAAGCTACTGCCAAGCCTGAGACCCCAGCACCAGATGAAGGCTGTCAGGATGAACCGCTTGCGACAACAGAAACTCCCGCGGCCGCTGCGGATGACACCCCGCCGCAGGAAGGCGAGCCCGCCGAAAAACCTGTAGAACCACCAACCACAACGGAAAAAGAAGACGAAGGCAAACCTGAGTTAGCACCGGTGCAATTGACACCGGAACAACTAAAAGAACTCCGCGATCAAATTACCAAAGAGAACGCTCGTAGAACACAAGAATACCAAGATAAACTGGAGGTAGCTCGCAATCGAGTTCGTGAACTCAACGAGCGATTTGAGAAATGGTACTACTTGATCGACGAAAAAGTCTACAATCAAATCCATCTGTCAAATACCGATTTAATCTCAGCTAAGAAATCAACGCTCGAAGACATCAAAGGACTCGACGAAGGTGGTTTAAACATACCTGGCCTGCCGGGACTTCCAGGTATCCCTGGATTGCCCAGCCCAACCACTCCTCAGCCTTAGTCAATCGCTGTTTGCAATCTGCCTAATGTTCGTTGTTTGACATAATAAAAACTGGTCGTGTTAAATGTCTCAAGCCACTTGCAACTTACAATCGGCAACTCGCTCAGAAATCGAACAGCATCAGCTACAGCGACTGAACCATCTGTTGGCTGAAATCTTACCGGCAAATAATTTCTACCATGAGAAATTTGGGGCACACGATTTACAACTCAACGATTTATCCGAACTTGCCGCTTTACCCTTTACGACGAAGCATGAGTTAATCTCCGATAATTCAGAGAGCAACTCCGTGGTCAACCTTTCCTACGCCACTGATCAATATGTTCGATTCCATCGCACTTCGGGCACAACGGGGTCGCCGCTGGTCATCTTAGACACGGCCACGGACTGGCAATGGTGGATCGACACATGGCAATACGTGCTCGATGCCGCCGGTATTACAGAACAAGATCGAGCATTTTTAGCATTTTCATTCGGCCCTTTCATTGGATTTTGGTCTGCTCATGATGCGATCGTCGCGCGGGGCGCAATGTCCATTCCGGGAGGTGGCCTGCGGTCCTTAGCAAGATTGGAATTAATCGAATCCAGTGGTGCCACGCTCCTTTTCTCGACCCCCACTTACGCGTTGCATCTGGCCGAAGTTGCTAAAAATCACGGCATAAATTTACGTGACAATAGCGTTTCGAAAATTATTGTTGCGGGTGAGCCTGGTGGTTCTGCTGAGACAATCCGAGCACGAATAGAAGAAGCTTGGGGCGCAACCCTGTTTGACCATGCAGGCGCATCTGAGATCGGACCTTGGGGTTTTGCTAGCGTAGATAGAACGGGCATTCATGTATGTGAAGCAGAGTTCATCGCTGAATTCATAAACGCCGAAACAAACTTACCAGCAAAGACCGGAGAATTAAGTGAACTGGTCCTAACTACACTTGGTAGATCTGGATGCCCTGTTATTCGATATCGAACTGGTGACCGTGTCATTCACGAATTCCAAGAATCCAATAGCTTTGTGCATTTAGCCGGAGGAGTGCTAGGACGGGCCGATGATATGTTAGTCATCCGCGGCGTCAATATATTCCCCGCTGCCCTTGATGAAATCATGCGTAGTTTTGATGACGTCATCGAATACCGCATTACAGCGACCCGTAGCGGCGAACTCGATCAACTCGCAATCGAAGTTGAAGATACGACAAATGGCGCTCAACGGATTGCTGATAAGATGGAAACTTCTTTAGGCCTACATGTGCCGGTTACCTGTGTCGCCGCAAACTCGCTGCCGCGATCCGAAGGAAAATCCAAACGGTTCATCGATCTCCGTGAATCCACGACTTAGTACATTTTTGTTTTCTGGGATCAATCAAACTTTCAGACAACTTTTCCAATCATCATGACAACACCCAAACCCAGTTTGTCGACGGCTCTCATTGAGCATTGCCGCTCGCAATTTCCAGCACTATCTCGACAACATGGCGGCCAAAAGGCCGTCTACCTCGACGGCCCAGCGGGAACTCAAGTTCCGCAATCGGTCATCGACGCAATTTCACACTATTTTTCCACCTGCAATGCAAATCACGGTGGACTGTTTTCGACAAGCCGCGAAAGTGACACGCTAGTCTCAGAAGCTCACCGTGCCCTCGCAGATTTTGTGGGTTCCGACGATCCGGATGAAATCATATTTGGCGCGAATATGACCACCATCACCTTCGCCTTTTCGCGAGCACTTTCGCAACAATGGCAATCCGGTGATAACATTGTCGTCACACAGCTCGATCATGACGCCAATGTCTCTACGTGGGCACTTGCGGCCCGAGACCGAGGAGTTGAGGTTCGCTATGCTCAGATAAATCCTGCCGATTGCACTCTGGATGTCGACGATCTTAAAAGCAAAATCGACCAACGTACCCAATTAGTCGCCGTCGGGCTGGCCTCGAATTCATCTGGGTCAATCAATCCAGTTGCGGAAATCTGTGAATACGCGCGGCAATACGATGCATTGTCCTTTGTTGATGCTGTCCATTATGCCCCGCACCGACTGATCGATGTCCAAGAAATCGGCTGCGACACGCTTGCCTGTTCAACCTATAAATTTTTCGGGCCACATATCGGAGTTCTCTGGGGCAAGAAATCACTACTGACAGAACTGCAGCCATACAAAGTCGAACCTGCAGCAAATAACACGCCAGACAAATGGATGACCGGCACACAAAATTTTGCTTGCTTATGTGGTGCTCGAGCCGCCGTTGATTACATCGCGAACATCGGACACAGTATTGCTGACGATGGGGCGCTGTCACGACGAACTGCCTTGCAAATCGCTTATAACGCTATCGAAGATTATGAAAATACGTTGTGCCAACAACTATTGGTGGGGTTGGAAAAAATCGCAGCGAGTAACGGTATTACGATCCATGGCATATCAGCCAGTGGCGACTTGAGCAATCGAGTGCCCACCGTTACTATCTCGCATCCGACTTGGACATCCGCACAACTTGCTCAAGCGCTCGGTGATTATGAAATCTACGCTTGGCATGGAAACTATTATGCTCTGCAGTTAACCCGAGCACTACAACTTGAACCGGAGGGCATGCTAAGATTGGGACTCGTACATTACAATACAGCACAAGAAGTTGAACGCTTATTATTAACGCTGTCCTCCATCCTTGAAGGCGAACCACCAGCATGAGTAACTCGCCTAGCGAATACCCTACCGCGTTGGAGTTAACCTCCGACTCGCATTTACACATTACTTGGAATGATGACAGCGAATCACAAATTGCCTTCGCGGTATTACGCAAACACTGTCCATGTGCTCATTGCCGAGTTGCCGCTCGAAAACCAAAACCTGTTGAATTATTGCCAGTGATCAGTGCCGCAGAAGCGCAACCTTTAATCATCGAGTCGATGAAGCCGCTTGGCAATTATGCCTATGTCATCGCCTTTAGTGACGGTCACAATAGTGGCATCTATGAATTCACTTTATTGCGCGAACTTGGACAAGCATCGGCAGCATCCTAAGAACATTCGCATCGTACCTTGGCCGATTAATCCAAACATCACCGCAGCGCAACTGCAGAACAAACCGCCTCGCACATGACCGACCAACCCACCAAAGGTTCACGCCTCGTAATTTTCCTCGTCGTCTTCATCGACCTACTTGGATTTGGACTTGTACTGCCATTATTACCCGTCTACGCCAAAGCCTATAGTCAAGACGAAACGGGAATCCAACTTGGCATGTTGATGGCAAGTTTTTCGATCATGCAATTTTTGTTTGCTCCATTCTGGGGAAAATTATCCGACCGCTACGGCCGCCGGCCGATCTTAATGGTCGGTTTGTTTGGATCGGTCGTGTTCTATTCTCTGTTTGGATTTGCGACCACACTCGATGACCCCGAAACAGTGCTGATACTACTTTTCGTAACTCGCATCGGGGCAGGAATCTCGGGAGCAACAATTTCCACCGCTCAGGCCTATATCGCCGATACAACAACACCAAAAACACGTAGTAAAGGCATGGCGCTGATCGGCATGGCATTTGGCGCTGGATTCACATTCGGGCCACTACTTGGCATGGTCGCCCTTATTGGAAAAGAGGATACACCGGGTCCTTGGCCAGGTTATGCTGCGGCTGTGCTCTCAGCATGCGCACTCTGCCTTGCTATTTTTAAACTTCCGGAATCACGCACTATCGACAGTGCTTCTGCCGCGCGTAAGCGATTTGACTTGCAAGCTTTTAAAACGGCAATCGGCATCCCCTCGATTGGCTTGATACTGTTAGCAAGTTTCGTATGCATATTCTCATTTGCAAATTTTGAAACGACATTGTCTTTGCTAATCAAAGGAAACGACAACAAAATCACCACGGCGCCGTTCCAATTTACAAACATCCAAATCTGCGCGACCTATGCATTCATCGGCGTCATGCTTTCGGTGGTTCAGGGTGGCGTTGTTCGGCAGGTAGCGGGTCGTTTTAAGGACGCCACGATGGCCACCGGAGGTGCGATGTTACAAGTCCTTGGGTTTGCCGTGATGTTACTTGCTATGAACGTAGCAAATGCTTCGATTCTGTTTGTCGCACTTGGCATTGTGACCACCGGTTTTGCCTTCATGCAACCTTCCCTGTTGGCCCTGCTGTCACGACGCAGTAATCCAGAACAACAGGGTGTTATTATGGGTGTGGGCCAAAGTGTCAGTTCGCTAGCCCGTATCATCGGATCTGGAATCGGCATCCCCCTACTTACTATTCATCTGAATCTACCCTACTTCGTCGCCATCGGATTAATGACATGTGGAGTATTGGTCATCATCAGCGCCGGACGCACCGGAAAGGACTATGGCGATTCACCTCAGCTCCTCACGGGCGAGTAAAATATTAGGTAAACTAGTAGAAACCGTTTCATAACAACATTCATAGGATTCCACACTATGCGCTGCTTTGCATTATTCATGATTGCCTTGTTCTTTAATCAACCTGTCCACAGCCAAGAGTGGACACGCTTCCATGGTCCCAATGGCCAAGGTGTTGCTAAGCTAAAAACATTCGTATCTACATGGTCCGGAAAAGAGACACTCTTTAAAGTCGCGCTACCTGGAATCGGTCATTCGTCACCCGTTGTCTGGGGTGAAAAAGTGTTCTTGCTCAGCGCGGACCCCACGACCGCCGAACGTCATATTTTGTGTCTTGATGCCGCTACTGGAGAAATACAATGGCAGCGCGATTTCAAATCAACGACTCATAAGCTGCATTCCAGATCCAGCTATGCGTCGAGTACTCCAACCGTCGACAAAGACCTCGTGTACTTCGCTTGGTCAGATCCCCAACACACCTTTGTAAAAGCGTTCTCTCACAATGGCGATGAAGTGTGGACGCGTGACTTAGGCACCTGGTCGAGTCAACATGGATTTGGCACTTCACCTGTCATTTATAAAGACATGCTGTTCCTGAATGCTTCACAAGCTTCGAAACAACTGCCCGAGGGAATTGAGCCCGGCGATAGCTTTGTCTATGCCTTAGATAAAAACACTGGTGAGCAGCGCTGGAAAACACCACGAGGCAGCGCCTCGGCTAGCTACAGTGTGCCGGCAATATACTCGGGACAAAACGGGGATGAACTGATTTGCACCAACACCACAGATGGAATGTATAGTCTCAACCCGTTCACTGGGAAACAAAATTGGGGCATCATTGCCTTCAATATGCGAACGGTTTCCTCACCCATTTTTGCGAACGATCTCATCCTAGGTTCAACGGGGTCCGGTGGTGGTGGCAACTCCGTGGTCGCAGTGCAACCTGGCGATAAGCCAACAATACGCTTCAAACTCGAACGCGCCGCACCCTACGTACCCACGTCCGTCATTAAAGATAATTTGTTGTTCTGCTTTTATGATAAAGGCATCCTGTCGTGCATCGATCTAAAGTCTGGAGAGACCTTGTACCAACAAAGACTGGATTGTGCATTTTCAGGTTCGCCAATTCGCGTTGGTGATAAACTTTTTTGTATCGACGAAGAAGGTGTCGTTCATGTCATCGCAGCGAGTCAAGAATTCAAAGTATTGGGGAAAAATCCTTTGGGTGAGGCAAGCCGTAGCGTTCCTGCAGTGTCTGGCGGTCGCATGTATTTTCGCACCTATTCGCACCTTATCTGTGTTGGCGCAAAAAAGAGCTAATTCAACGTGACTGCTGCCCAATATGAGTTTTCGATCGATGTCGGTGGTACATTCACCGATTGTATTGAACACTCATCATCAACCATTAAACGTCACAAACTGTTGAGCTCGAGCCGCACACTAGGCAGAATCACAGCACTTACTGCAGCGGTTATCCTCGACCCTCTGCGAGTTGACGATCCAAGCGGGTTTTGGGTTGGAACTCAATTGACCGTTATCAATGACAAGGACTCAGCTGAGAATAATATAAATGGTATCGGTAATGACACCCAACGAACCATTATTGCCTCGGACTCTAGCGGCACACTTACGCTCGATTCTCCACTGCCGAGCTCAGTGATCGGGCAATCCTATGAAATTCGGGCAGAATTGTCGGCGCCCATTATTGGAATTCATCACGTATTAGGGATTCCTCTTAACGAGTCACTCCCGCCTATTAATCTGCGACTCGGCACTACGCGTGGCACTAATGCACTATTGACTCGCACCGGAGCCAAAACGGCACTCGTAACGACGGCCGGATTCCAAGACCTACTTGAAATCGGAAACCAAAACCGGCCGCAGCTCTTTGAATTAAACATACAAAAAACCGTTCCACTTATCACGGCTTCAATCGAGATAAATGAACGTATTGATACGCATGGCAATATTTTAAACCCCATCGATCGAGATCAAGTACGGCGGCAGCTAGCTCAGTTATTTACCGAGGGAATTGAATCGCTAGCCGTTTGTTTACTCAACAGTTTTATTAATCCAGAACATGAACGAGTGATCGCTGAGATCGCCAAAGAATTTTCTTTCGCGTCAGTCTCTATTTCATCAAGTGTCAGTCCTCTCATCAAGTTGGTCCCCCGCGCAGATACGACCGTACTTGACGCTTACTTAAATCCCGTACTAACCAACTATCTCCAACAACTTCGTACAAACCTTCATGCTGATTCTAATGTGCGTTTGCTGACTTCCGCCGGTGGTCTCATAGCA
>Ga0302132_10001044_pt1 | contig 15737 bp, 12 predicted proteins | sample CB9_321_MG_FD_203113 | JGI IMG/M metagenome (GOLD analysis project Ga0302132, IMG submission 203113) | Marine microbial communities from Western Arctic Ocean, Canada - CB9_32.1 | ecosystem: Environmental > Aquatic > Marine > Oceanic | place: Canada: Western Arctic Ocean | collected 2017-09-19
CATACTTAGAGGCACTATAGAAGATGGAAATTCTTCGAAAGTTGTAGAAGGGCCATACTCTGTATCCTCATGAACCAAAGAAATCAAGCTACCACGATTACGGAATGTACTGTATTCGCCATCACTATTCTTTGATATATCTGGATCATTAAAATATTTATGCCATTTATGGTCATTTTCTTCTAATTTAGCGATCTGGCCTTGCATTTTAGTAACATTAGCGTCCTTAGAAACATGGGCGCTGCTGTGCGCCACAACGGGTGTTTGTCGAGCTTTTGCCTCGGCTTCTAATTGATCAATACGTTTTTGCATCTTGTCCAAACGTTGCTCAACGCTCATAGAATTTTTATTGGTTGTGGCAGTCGTTTCAGCCTGTAGATTTATAGACAATCCTACTGTTACGGCAAGAACAGCCAGTACACTTTTTTTAATCATTGTTCTTCCTTTTTTATAATGATTGATAAACTTAAGTCACCGAGCCTATCAGGAAAAACTCATTACAAAAAGAGCCAACTATAATTATTTTGATTTTTTTGCACCGAATTAAGATTACCTTAATAAATATGTGCTAGTTATCCTCGTTTAAAAGATACGATAATGACTAAAATCGCACCAACACATATCGAAGAGTCTGCCACATTAAAGGCAGGCCAATGATAATTGTTAACATAAAAGTCCAGAAAATCAACAACATAACCATGGGCGATACGATCATATAAATTACCAACCGCCCCACCCACGATCAAACATAAACCTATGGGTAGAATATGTTGTGTTTTCGGTATTCGAGATACCCAAATCAATAAAATAGCAATCACAATTAACGCAACCGCAGCAAGGAAAAAAACTTGCCAGGTTTTACTGCTGTTATCTAGAAAGCTAAAAGCGGCACCATAATTATATAACAACGTTAAGTTAAACCCTGGAAAAACCTGTTCTGGCACGGCATATTTTAGATTATGCACTGCCCACATTTTGCTGAGTTGATCTACAAGCATGATCACTGCCGCGACCCACAACCAACGTAACTGACCTTTTTTAACGTTCTGTGACTGTTTAGGTGCCAATTTAGACATAATAACGCACCTCACCAAAAGTAGATTCAATATTTTCCACACAGCGTTCACAAATTTCAGGGTGCTCCTTATTTTGCCCCACATCCTCACGACGATGCCAACAACGGGCACATTTGGGTGCTAAGGATGCTTGTACTTCAACGCGAAGCGCTTCATTCTCGGTGACCTCCGCACTTGCTGGCGCCTCAGATAGTGCCTTCAACTCAGCACCTGAGGCAATTAAGGCAAAGCGGAGTTCATCTTTCAATGCTAAGAGTTGATGATATACCTCACCATCTGCATATAAGGTTATTTCAGCTTCTAGTGATGAACCAATAACCCCTGCAATCCGTTTTTGTTCAATCAGGCGATTAATCTCATCTCTCACCACCAAGAAATTATCCCAGAATTCAAATCCCATTTCATCGTTTTCTGCAAACGTTGACAAACCATTATACCATTTCGCTGTAAAGACATTTTCTTTGCCCTCACCTGGCATTGCCGCCATAATTTCATCTGCTGTAAAACAGAGAACGGGCGTCATCCATGCCGTTAAGGCTCGAATAATATGGTACATCGCAGTTTGTGCTGACCGACGCGCATGACCATCCGATTTTGCTGTATATTGGCGATCTTTTGTCACATCTAAATAAAAACTGCCCATGTCTATAGAACAGAAATGGTGAATCAACTGTGAGACAACATGGAACTGATAATCATCATAGGCAGTGATAATTTCTTTTTGTATTTGATCAGTTTTTGCAATCGCCCACTTATCCAATGCCACCATATCTTCAAATGCCACCATATCCTCTTCTGGATTAAAGCCATTAAGATTGGACAATAAGTATCTTGAGGTGTTTCGAATTCGACGATAGGTGTCAGCAGTACGTTTTAGGATCTCATCTGAAACCGTCATTTCTGAACGATAGTCAGTGGATGCCACCCATAGGCGTAAAATATCCGCCCCCAATGTTTTCATAATATCTTGAGGAGAAACGACATTCCCTAAGGATTTTGACATCTTTTTACCATGCGCATCTACCGTAAACCCATGGGTTAATACTTGCTTGTATGGCGTTTCCCCTTTTCGAGCTAACCCTGTCAGCAATGAAGATTGAAACCAACCACGATGCTGATCAGAGCCTTCTAAATACAAATCGGCAGGAAAACGCAAAGCCTCATTTTCTTCTAGCACACAGGCATTTGAAGCACCTGCATCAAACCAGACATCTAGGGTGTCTTTCACCCGTGAATACTGATCAGTTTCCGTGATAAACTCGCTATCTTCTGCATTAAACCACGCTTCAATACCACCTTTTCCAATTTTTTGTGCCACTTGCTCCATAATTTCTGATGTGCGAGGATGTAGCTCATTGGTCTCTCTATCTACAAACAAAGGCATTGGAGTACCCCAAGTTCTTTGACGAGAAACACACCAGTCTGGGCGTCCATCCGTCATCATGCCTTCAATACGTTTTTTACCCCAACCAGGAAGCCATGACACTTCATTAATCGCCGCTTCCGCAGATTGTCGTAGTCCATTTTTCTCCATAGAAATAAACCATTGCGGCGTCGCTCTGAATATCAAAGGCGTTTTATGGCGCCAACAATGTGGATAGCTATGCTCTAATTTATGATAATTCAACAAACGGGCATTTTCACTCAAAACGCTGACAACATGCTCATTGGCTTTAAAAACAAACTCCCCTGCAAAATGTTCCGTACCTTCCACGTAACAACCGCTAGCATTGACTGGGTTTTCAACTGGCAAATCAAAGGCTTTTCCTAATATAAAATCTTCCACACCATGAGCCGGTGCGGTATGTACCAGCCCCGTACCTGAATCAATAGTCACATGCTCACCCGGCAAAACAGGAACGCTGCGATCATAAAATGGATGCTCCGCCTTAAGGTGCACCAAATCACGACCTTTTGCCGTGGCTAATACTTTATAATTTTCAAGATCACAACGTTTTGCAACGTCCTCTAACAGATCTTTGGCAACAACAATATTCTCCTCCACACCTGAAAGTGCCACTAAGACATATTCAATATCATCTCCAACCGCAATGGCTTGGTTTGCAGGCAGCGTCCACGGCGTTGTCGTCCAAATTACCGCATAGGTCTCGGTTGATATATCTGAAACACCAAAGGCTTCCGCCCATTTACCTGTATTCACAATTTTAAACTTGACATCTATGGCAGGCGATACTTTATCTTGGTGTTCCACTTCTGCTTCTGCCAAGGCTGACCGACAATCACAACACCAATGAACGGGTTTATACCCTTTTGACAAATGCCCATTATCAATGATTTTTGCCAGAGTCCTGACCACATTGGCTTCATAATCAAAATTCATGGTCAAATAAGGGTTTTGCCAGTCCCCAAACACACCTAAACGAATAAAGTCTTTCTTCTGACGTTCTACTTGGTTTTTAGCATATTTACGACATTCTTTACGAAATTTGTTGGCATCCACTTTAACCCCAGCTTTACCCACCTTCTTTTCAACTTGAAGCTCAATCGGCAAACCATGACAGTCCCAACCCGGCACATAAGGTGCATCATAACCATCTAGGGTTTTGGACTTCAGCACGATGTCTTTTAGAATTTTATTCACGGCATGACCCACATGAATATCACCATTCGCATAAGGAGGACCATCATGTAAAATAAATTTTTCACAGCCTGCTCTTGCTTCACGAATCTGATCGTATAGCCCCTCTTTAATCCATTTCTGCAAACGCATTGGCTCTTTATTTGCCAAGTTTGCTTTCATTGAAAAAGGGGTTTTTGGTAAATTCAAGGTGCTTTTATAATTCTTCGCATCTGAGTTTTTGGTATTATCTTTGTGATCTGTCATGCTCTGGCCTTTCTGCTCACTAATTTTTATTTATGTTCTGACTAACTTATATTCTTCAACCCAAGTCGCGCCATAAGCTTTGTCTTTTTGAATTTGGGCGGCAAGTTCGCTAAAGGAATCAAACTTCTGCTCATCTCGCACATGTTTTAAGAATTCAACTTTAACATACTGTCCATACAAGTCACCTTCAAAGTCATATAAATGCACTTCGAGTAATCGTCTTTTGCCACAGATTGTAGGTCGAACGCCAATATTGGCAACCCCATATTTAACTTGGCTTCCTGAAAGCACTACTTTGACGATATACACACCCGATACGGCAACTTTTACCGATAGTGGCAAATTAATCGTTGGAAAACCAATTTTGCGTCCATTTTGCGCGCCATAATGTATCCGCCCACTAATCGCATAAGGGCGACCTAAATAATCTGCCGCTTTTTTAAAATCATGGCTTTGAATAAATTGCCGAATAACGGTGCTACTCACTCGTGCATTTTGAATCTCATAGGTTGTCATTTTCTCAACAACAAAACCATGTTTTTCACCTAGTTGTTGAAGCAGTGCAAAATTTCCCTTGCGATCACTACCAAAATGAAAATCATCTCCCACCACCAAATATTTTATTTGCAAGGCGTCAACTAAAATTTCTAACACAAAATCTTCCGCAGAAAGACTGCGTAGCGCTTTATTGAACTGCAAACAAACCACTTGATCCACACCATAGTCATTAAAAGCTTGCACCCGATCTCTAAACGGCGTCAATCGTTCTGGCGCCTGATCACTCAAAAAAAACTCCTGCGGTTGCGGTTCAAAACAAATCACGGTTGCCGGAAGATTTAATTCAACGGCTTTTTTTCGTAGCTTATTCAATACAAATTGATGTCCCAAATGCACACCATCAAAGGTGCCAATGGTTGCCACGGATGCCCGTTGTGATTTATGTAGATCGGCTTTTCTAATCAACTGCATTCGTTTAAAACTGCTTGGCATATAGTGGGATCAATTATCCAACAATTAGGCTGAATTTTCAATTATGGGTGAGAGATAGTTCTCAGATAATTCTCTTTGATGCGTAATCATACCGCATCAACATCGTTTCATTCCCTGAAACACCTCCACAATGCACATAAATGATTTCGCCATTAAGTTTTAAGGCATTTTCCAATAACGCTTTCCAGCCAATAGGATCATACAACAAATCAAATTCGATATTTGTTTCATCCAGTAAACATTGGTACATTTCTAAATGCTCAACATTTAACTTTCCAAAATGGGTTTTTTTTTCTTGCGTTAACACTTCAGGGAATTTTACACCTCTAACACCTTGAGCTAGCGATGCCATTTGCTCAAATAAATACGCCTCATTCCCCACACAGGCACAGGTTTTGACCACTTTATCTGGTAAATGTTGTTGCAAATAAAATGCTGACGCACCCGTACCCGAAGGCAAAAAAACATGGTACTCATCTAATTTATTTCCTGTCACATATTCTTTTATTTCTATGGCTAACTGCGCCATTCCAGCTTCTGATTCAGACTGTCGACCGCCTTGATCAAAAAGGTATATATCCCCTTTATTTTCATAATATTTCTTTAGATAAATTAAACTCAATTCAGCTTGGCTTATCTCTTGTAACACCATGCCATTACCCATAGCTTGTTTTAGGTTCCCTTGAATATTGACTTTGAGATATTTTGGTAAGGATCTTGTGTGATATTCAAAACGCCAACCTTTAATTTTTGCAAGCTCTGAAAGTGCCAACATAAAGTTAGATTGATTGCCACCAAACGAAGCGATGGTTTTAATTTTTAAATTACCTTGCTGAAAAAAGTGATACAGTTTTCGTGCTTTATTCCCCGAAAGCTCTGGCCCTAATAAATCATCTCGTTTGATAATAAAATCGCGACCTCGAAAAGAGATTTGCTGGAATGGAGAATGGGTTAATTGTTGCCTAATAACTAACCCACCCAAACACGCGCATTGGCAAACATCCGCATCCAAGGTGAAAACTCTTTATGCTTCCAGCCTTGTGGGTGCCAAGATAATTGCAAATTTCTAAATACTCGTTCAGGATGCGGCATCATAATGGTCACACGTCCATCTTCTGAACAGAATCCTGCACGCCCATCTTCCGAACCATTAGGATTCAAGGGATAAGTGTTGGCAGGATTTCCAAGGTGATCAATATAACGTAAAGCCACTTGATGATGATCAGCCAATGCTTGAAAATCACCGTTTTGGTAGTATTTCACTCGCCCTTCAGCATGAGAGACAATGACAGGAACCTGTGTCCCCACCATCCCTTTTAGTAGGATAGAATTTGACTTTGGAATCTCCACCATACTTAAACGCCCTTCAAACTGCTCTGATAGATTTCGCACAAATCGTGGAAAATGATCTGCTCCTGGAATCAAGTCTTTTAGTTGGGCAAGCATCTGACAACCATTACAAACACCTAATGAAAAAGTATCTTCACGATGAAAAAACTCCTTGAACTGCGCTGAAAGCATGGGATTAAATAAGATTGACTTTGCCCATCCACCCCCTGCACCCAAGACATCACCATAGGAAAAGCCACCACAAGCCACAAGCCCTTTAAAGTCTTTCAGGTTAATACAGCCACTTTGCAGATCGCTCATGTGTACATCTATGGCATCAAACCCATTCAAACTAAAAGCTGCTGCCATTTCAAGATGCCCATTCACTCCTTGATCACGCAATATCGCCACTTTAGGCTTCGTTTCAACATCCAAGAACGGTGTGGCAATATTTTCACCAATATTGAAACTGGTTTTTGCAAATAAACCATCATCTTCATTATTCAATAGCTGGTCATATTCTTCTTGGGCACAACCTGCATGATCTCGTAACGACTGTATCTTGAAGCTTGTTTTTGACCATAAGCGATGTAAGTCTATGCGATCCGCAATATAGACATCATCTATATCATGCTGAATGTGCAGTTGATGATGTGCCGCAGGTTCCCCAATCACAAAAGCGTCTAATTTAAAGACTTCAAGCATTGAGAGCACTTCATCTCGATCAATATTACAAACCTGAATCACCACACCTAGCTCTTCATTAAAAAGTGCCGAAATGGGGTCTTCGCCCAAACCATCTAAATGAATATCTAGCCCACAATGTGACGCAAACATCATCTCCGCAAGTACCGCCATTAAGCCACCATCAGAACGGTCATGGTAAGCCAAAATCTTACCATTATGATTTAGCTTTTGAATCGCCATAAAAAAATTACGTAAAATGCGTGCTTCAATATCAGGTGTTTCTTGACCTAGTTCACTGTAAACTTGCGCCAACACAGAACCACCCATGCGCTGTTTGTTTTCACCCAAATCAATCAAAATCAGATCCGTGGCTTCCATATCCAACTGCAATCTAGGGGTTAAGGTTTTACGCACATCCAATACAGGCGCAAATGCAGTCACCACTAATGCGACAGGTGAGGTCACAGATTTATCCTCTACCCCATCTGTCCATTTTGTTTTCATGGACAAGGAATCTTTCCCAACAGGAATGGTCAAATCAATTTCAGGGCAGAATTCCATGCCCACTGTTTTCACCATCTCATAAAGGTTTGCATCTTCGCCTTCATGCCCACAGGCTGCCATCCAATTTGCCGACAACTTAATATCACAAATATGATCGATATAGCTCGCTGAAATATTGGTAACAGCTTCGGCGATCGTCACCCGTGCAGCGGCCTCTGGATTCATCATCGCCAATACGGGACGCTCACCAATTGCCATGGCTTCACCCGTATAGGTTGTAAAACTACTGGCGGTTACGGCAACATCTGCCACAGGTACTTGCCAAGGACCAACCATCTGATCACGAGCCGTCATACCGCCTACACTGCGATCACCAATGGTGATTAAGAAACTTTTGTCTGCGACCGCTGGAAACTGCAAAACACGGGAAACTGCATCCTCTATATCCACATTACTATAATTCCAATCCGTTGTTTTTCCCGGAATAGAGGTCACATTTTTAACGGTTTGTGGCGGCTTACCCAACAGCAAACTTAAAGGCATATCAATCGGATTTTGGCTTGAATGAATATCCGTTAATACTAACTTTTGCTCTTCAATGGCTTCACCCACCACGACAAATGGGCAACGCTCACGTTTGGCTAACGCCTCAAAATCCGTCAATCTATGGGCTTCAATAGCCAAGACGTAACGTTCTTGAGACTCATTACACCATATTTCTAAAGGCGACATGGCTTTGTCTGCCACCAGAATACTGTTCAAGTCAAAGATCGCACCTCGATCACAATCTGCCACCAATTCTGGCAGCGCATTTGATATCCCACCCGCACCCACATCATGGATGCTAACAATCGGGTTGCGGTCACCAAGCGCACAGCAGGCATCGATTAGTTCTTGTGCACGTCGTTCAATTTCAGGGTTTCCGCGCTGCACGGATGCAAAATCAAGGTTTTCAGAGCTTTGCCCAGAATCAACCGAAGAAGCAGCTCCTCCACCCAAACCGATCAACATGCCAGGACCGCCAAAGACAATCAACTTGGCGCCTACTGGGATTTTATGTTTTAACACATGATCTTCTCGGATGTTTCCATAACCACCTGCCAACATGATAGGTTTATGAAAACCTCTTACTTCACCATCTACATTCTGCTCAAAAGTTCGGAAGTAGCCACAAAGATTCGGACGACCAAACTCATTATTGAAAGCCGCTCCCCCAATAGGGGCTTCTAGCATAATATTCAATGCCGATTGCATACGCTCAGGCTTACCATAAGGAAGCTCCCATGGCTGATTAAAACCTGGAATATTTAAGTTTGATACTGTAAACCCTGTCAAACCAGCTTTGGGTCTAGCGCCTCGCCCTGTTGCAGCTTCATCTCTAATCTCACCACCTGAGCCTGTTGCCGCACCCGGGAAAGGCGAGATGGCGGTTGGGTGATTATGGGTTTCAACTTTGATTTGAATATGGATATTTTCATTGTTAAAGTAGTATTGGTTTGAGGCATTATCCCGAAGTAAGCGATCACCCTTTGATCCCGCAATAACGGCAGCATTATCACTATAAGCTGAGAGCACATTCTCATGATAATTTTCATAGGTGTTTTTAATCATATTGAATAGACCATGAGGGCGTTCTTCACCATCAATCGTCCAATGGGCTCTAAAAATTTTGTGACGACAGTGCTCTGAGTTTGCTTGCGCAAACATCATTAATTCTACATCTGTGGGGTCACGATCAAGGGCGGTAAAGTTTTCAAAGAGATAATCAATTTCATCTTCTGACAACGCTAATCCAAGTTTTACATTCACTTGCTCTAACGCCTTACGTCCTTCTGCCAACATCGGCACAATTTGTAGCTTTCCTTTTTCTCTTGTTGCGCTCAAATCAGGCATATCCGATAAGTGATATAAAACCGTTTCCGTCATCATGTCATGGATAAATCCAGCCACTTTAGCTCGTTGTGCTTCGGTGAAATCGCCGTGCGTTTGCAAATAGTAAGCAATACCTCGCTCCACTCTAACGATATTCGTTAAACCACAGTTGTGCATAATGTCGGTGGCTTTTGATGACCACGGAGAAATCGTGCCAAGACGTGGTACAATTAAAATCAGCTCACCTTCATGGTTTTCTAATTTACCATGCGCCCCATAATTTAAAAGCTTTTCAACTTGTGTAGTTTGTTCTGGGGTGAGTGGTGGAGTTGTCTCTATAAAATGAACATATTCTGCTTGAATATCTTCTATTCCTGTAAGTTCTGTCCGTAAAATTGATAATAGACGTTCATGATCGAATACCGATAAGGCTCTATTCCCAAAAACAACTTGCATAATGCTCTCTTTGTTACTTATTTAAGATCGCCTGTTATTTTGATGGATTTGATCAAATTTTGAAAGTCATTTGTACGATAAAATGGCAACAGGATTTCACTGACCTCTCTTGAAGTCTACAATATCAGGATATATCCTCAGATTAACCAACACTTCCACCTCAAGGAAATATCATGCACACACAGACCAAACAAAAATTATTACTATCCACCTGCCTTGCATTGTTGTTAGCTCTACCTGCATACGCTGCCAACACATCACCTAACGGAAGTTTTGGTAAACCTTATGCTAACGCACAGGCATTATCCTCAAGCGTCTATCGACAATCTGGACTATCACAGAACCTAGGTTGGTATGTGAATGTCAGCTATCTGCTGGGTATTCCCCAAGCTTCTGACAACAGCAGTCGAAGCATAAGCTCAAATAAAAGTGGTGTGTCAATTGCCACAGGATATTTTGTAAATATCAATTCTCACAACCAATTTGGAATGGATTTACAGTTTAATAAATTTGGGAATATAGACACTAAAATAGGTTCAGCCACCACCCGTCATTCATTACAAGATTTTGAAATGGGCGCTTTATATCAATATACCACCGATCTTGGCTTAAGCTTTGGAGGACGTGTTGCCGTTGGGCGCATGTTTGGTGAAAACACAGGACGCTGGATGCCTATTATGGGGGTTAATGTAGGATACTTTATTCTTAAAAACACCTCGATCAATATTGCTTATGATCATTATTTTGGTGTGGATAAAGACAATGTATTCGGCACCAATGCAGGGGTTCCCAGCATCAATGCCTTTAAGTTTGGGGTACGTTATTTTTTCTAGTCGAAATTCCTAAAAGAAATAACGCTCCGTATCAAATTGCCCGATGGCAGGGTCTGCAATGGTAAAGTTTACCCTCGAGAAAAATCAATATTGCTGGGTTCCCATAGCCAATTACCCCCACCATCTGTGACCATAGTCACATTTTGAGGCACCCCTCGAACACCCACATAATGCACGATCACATATCTTCTACTCACATCTGTAGATAATGAAATTGTCACCGCTCCATTATCCACAATCACATTTCCAGAGAATCTGCCTTCACTGTCTTCTATCATCGCATTGGACGATTCATTTCCTTCTGACTCAACGGGCATATCTGTGATCACGGGTGGCGCATCCTCTATTATCTCAACTGGAGTATCTGCCACACTTCCTGACAGCTCACCATACAAATTATCAATACTACCAAATTGCCCAACCTGGCTATCTTGAATCGTAAAATGGAAGGGTTTATCAAAATCAAAATTAATCGCTTCCCAAGACCAATGCCCTTGTCCATCCGTTATCATTGTTACATTTTGAGGCACACCATCTATATTAATATAGTGCAATATCTCATAGCTTCGTGACGCATTTGTATCCACAACAAAACTGACATCGGCACCTAGGACTGTGATTGCTCCCGTAAACCGAGACTGCTCATTAGTGAAATAGCTATGGCTGATTCTCTATTACCTGTATGTGTGTTATTCAGATGATGACCTTCATTGCTATTAGCAGTCACACTTTGCACACAACAAAAGACTGTCAATGTTAAAATCACAATCGAAAACTTCTTCATTTAAGACTCCTTATATAGACAACCACATCTTCTATTACCAATATTGAGTATTCGCATCAAATATTGCAATAAAAGTTGTCGACCATCCTAAATATTGATGACATTAATCGTCACCGCAACCTACAGGTACGTTGTCGGTGTGTTTTATGGTGATTGTGGCGGGTGATAGTTTCGGGCGGTTCTATATTAGTTGCCAGTCAATTAAGGCTAAACTGTATAATCAATAGCTCTATATTGGCATTTGAGTCATTAACAAGACCATGCTCACCAAATGGTAAATTTTTAATCATATCACCTTTTTTCACCCTAACTACTTTACTGTCAATGGTCATTGTTCCTGTGCCATCAAGAATAATGTATATCTCTTCATTATTACCATGCTTGTGATAACCAACTGTTGAATTAGGCGGGATTACTTGCCTATCAATAAAATCACAATTTCCTAAGAAATCAGATTTCCCGAAAATCTCATACAGTTCAACCTCCCCTTTTCCATCATGAGCTGAATGTTGGATTTGTCTTTTTGTTTCAAGAAAGTTTCGAATCATCTGTAAATTCCCTTTTTGTTTATTGACCCACCTCTATAATTTTGGAGACTTGTCCGACTTGTCCACCCAGAAATAGGAGTAGAAAGTGCCAAATCAAGAGTACACTAAAATAATCAACATTAAAATTAAACTTCACTTTCATCACCCAAGCCACCAACATTGACCCACTAAAGGCAAACGCACCTTTCAAACTCTTGCACACTATCACCTCAACCTACAGGCACGTTGTTGGTGTGTTTGGTGGTGATTGTAGAAGGTGAAGAAGTTTTTCGCGAGTCCTAATGCCTTGTCATCAGAAGCGCTTATCTCTATAGTTTAATAACAGCCACCAATAATTAAAGTCACTCAACTTATGGTTAAAAAAATAAAACTCTTACTCACCGCCAGTTCTGGGAGTTTATTCGAAACTTTTGATTTTTACCTGTTTGCGCTTTTTTCTGTTGCCATTAGCCAAGCATTTTTAGGTAGCGGGAGCACCACCGATATGATGTGGGTTTTTATAGTTTTTGCCAGTGGATATTTTGCCCGCATCATAGGCGCTCTATTTTTTGGTTATATTGGTGATAAATATGGTCGAGCTTACGCTTTTAAATACACTATATTAATCATTGCATTAGCTTCCATTGGTATTGGACTTACGCCCACTTATAACTCTATTGGTGTTTTTGCAATCATCTTATTGTTCATTTTTAGAATGGCACAAGGCTTTTCTTATGGTGGCGAACTTTCTGGTGCAACCATCATGATTTATGAAAACTCTAAAAAGAACCGTGGGCTATACTGCAGCATCATTATGATTTGTGCATCTCTTGGTGTGGTTGCGGCTAATCTTTCTTATGCTGGGTTAGAATATTGGTTAAGCCCCGAACAAATGCTTTTTTTTGGATGGCGTATTGCCTTTATTGTTGGAGGCCTGCTGATTTTTCATAGCTACCTTTCCCGATCAAGTTTATATGAATCTGAAACTTTTCGTGAAATGCAACGTACAAAGAAAAGCAAACAAAACTCTCTTAAAATAGTTTTAAAAGATTATAAGCTATTAATATTATGCGTATTTTTCGTTACTGCAGGCATCGCTTCATATTGGGGAATTGTCGTCGCATACCTTCCAGCTTATTGCGCTGAGTATTGTACGCTCACCTCTATGCAATTTGCAGAACTTATTTTAGTAATGTCTATGGGCGTTGTTATAGGAAATATTTTTGGTGGTCTTGGCGTTGACTGGTTAGGTATCAAAAAAGCGTACTTACTCTACACTAGTATTATGGTTGTAATCACCTTTCCTGTTTTCTACTATGTTTTCTACTACATAATGAACAATACCGTACCAATGATAAATGTACTTATCGTAATGGGTGCATTTGCATTTTTAACCGGCTTAATAAATGGAATATGGATACACTTTTTAGCAAGTGTCTTTCCAGCAGAAATACGATATACCGCCGTTGCAATTATTCAAAATGCAGCTATGGCTATTTTTGCGGGTCTGGCACCACTCTATGTGAGCACGCTGACCAATTATTTTAATGATATCATGATACCTGCCAAAGTCCTTACTACTGCCTATGCAATACAGATCGTTGCTGTATTGGCCCTTATCATTTTTGGCAAAAAATTAAAAGCATCTACCGAGAACTAACATGCGCCTATCTTAAGCTCTTCTTGCACTTCAATCACCCCTTTCAGACTCATGCGCCCTGTCACCGTAACCTACAGGTACGTTGTCGGTGTGGTGGGTGGTAAATTCGGGCGGTTGGTTGTCAACGAAAAACAACCCTAACTCGACCTAGATATTTTCAGTGTTAATTTGACCCTCGGCCGGGATCCTGGTAAAAAAGGGTCATGCTCACAATTTATACTGACTTTACCCGCACTGCCATTGAATTAATGCGCTATCGCTAACTGATTTTCTCGATGGCAATTTTCTTATTGTCAGAGCTTGAAAACTTAACAAACAAATTCACAATGCCACTTCCAAAATATCCTCTGATATTTAATGACTTATTCCCTTCATTGACAATTTTCAACGTGCCAACTTTGAAAGAATGACGGCATGAGCAAATATCAATATAAAGAGGCAACATGACTACAGCAAAAGAAGCATTAGAGCGTAGCTATGGTGGGCTTGATAAAACCGCTGATAAGAAAGACAAACCAACCCCTGAAAAGTTGGCTAAGGCGCATCATCTGCAAAAAATAGGGATGCCAGCAGGCATTGCATCTAAAATTGCCAAGGTTCCACAATCTAAAATGTCACGGTATGGGGACTGATTAAAAAGAATGCTTTAAAATTTGGATTTTGGCATGTTTATGCGTAAAATTATTTGTAATATCAGTGTTCGTCTAAGGAAAAATCATGGTTAAGATAATCATTACAGTGGCTCTGCTAGCACCATTATCGGTTATGGCACAAACTGGCGCAAACTCACAGTTACAAAATGCACAGAGGGAAGCCAGCATTAATCAAACACGATTAACAAATGCAAGTGTAAGTCAAAAAATACAGCAACGAAATTTAGACAACATTCGGATAAATCAAGCTAAGCAAGCGGTTAAAGTGCAAGATAACTTGCAAAAAACTCAAAATACGACAACACAAAGTATTAATGCGGTAAGTCAGCAACTTAAGAATCCTTAAGGATGCGCTGTTGTAACATTTTTTTGATTAATGAGATCACGTTAAATATTGATAAGAAGGAATAATATTAAAGTATAAAAAAAATTGGAGGTGAGTAGAGTGCGTGAATTAGTTTTAGTAGGAAATAAATTAGCATATCCAGAAGCTCCACGCTGGCATGAAGAAAAATTATGGTTTAATGATATATTTTCAGGTGAATTAAAAACCTTAAACCAAAATAATCAAATTAAAGTGATTGCTAAGCATGATGGGTTAATGTCTGGTATAGGTTGGTTCTCTGACAATTCATTATGTATAGTATCAGTGTTTCATCATCAATTGTTGCGCTGGAAAAATAATGAGTTGAAAGTGTGGGCGGATATTGATGATGGAAATACTTTTGCTAGTAATGATATGGTAGTAAGCCAAGATGATAATTCTTATGTTGGTAATATTAGTTTTGACTACAATAAAGGTGAGACTGCAGCCCCATGTAATATAAAGATGATCAATTCAGATGGAAAAATGAAAATTGTAGCCACTGAATTACAAGTCCCCAATGGTTTGGTTATTAGTTCTGATGGTAAAACATTAATCACAGCAGAATCTTTAGCAGATCGTTTGACAGCTTTTGAGATTAATGTCGATGGCAGCCTTTCTAATCGCCGTCTTTGGGCACAACTACCAGAGGGGGCTATGCCAGATGGTATATGCCTCGATGGCGAAGGATGCATTTGGACTGCTTGTAATCATTTGCGTGCTGTTGTAAGAGTGAGTCCAAATGGTAATATTATTGAGAAAATTAATGTTCCAGATTATCCCTTAGCTTGTATGTTAGGCGGTAATGATGGCAAAACATTATTCATTTTAACAACAGTTACCTTTGATCCTGTAGAAGCTAAAAAATTACTTGGCGGTAAAATTTATCAAGTAAATGTTGATATTAGCCATACTGGCAGGCCATAGAAGATCAGTTCTGAATAAACACCATGGTTTTAATATTTGCTGAATTCGTAATAGGGCAGGGCAATATCATGACGCACCATTAGGTTGTCTAGTTCGTTATTGTTAAATTAATAAATGTTGATTAGTATATTTTATTACTTTAGTATATTGATTGCTTTTTATCCGCAAGTAATTAAAACATAAAAAAACTAATCATCATTGCACTACTAACTTTTACGGCGACATCAATT
>Ga0302132_10001045_pt1 | contig 15727 bp, 14 predicted proteins | sample CB9_321_MG_FD_203113 | JGI IMG/M metagenome (GOLD analysis project Ga0302132, IMG submission 203113) | Marine microbial communities from Western Arctic Ocean, Canada - CB9_32.1 | ecosystem: Environmental > Aquatic > Marine > Oceanic | place: Canada: Western Arctic Ocean | collected 2017-09-19
ATTTAGATAAACAAGGTTATATGCCCTTTAACCTTAAGCCTCATGGTTTGCGAGGAGGTTGTGCAAAAATTTGTGGTAAAAAAAGCAGTCAATTCCTGTCAGGGTTGCTATTAGCCTCTCCTTTTGCAAAGCAAGATTTACACTTAGTCTCTGGAGCGGATCACCAGCAACCTTATGTCAAAATGACTGTGGCGATGATGTCACGATTTGGTATTGCGACAACGGTACAGAATAACCGTTATGGAATTGTTTCAGGAAAAAATTATAAGGGCTGTAATTATCCAATAGAACCTGATCTATCGACAGCATCCTATTTTTGGGCGTTGGCAGCCATTACGCGAGGTAAAGTTTGCGTTCGTCATACGACCTTGGATTCACATCAAGGAGATATTCGTTTTGCCAGTGTGCTGGAGGAAATGGGTTGTCAAATTGAATATACTGATCGAGGTATTATCGTGACGGGTTGTGCTGAGTTAAAAGGTGTGTCTATCAATATGCGGAATTTCTCTGATACTTTTATGACGGTTGCAGCAGTTGCCGTTTTTGCAAAAGGAGAAACGTTTATTGAAGGGTTATCTCATACTCGCCTACAGGAATCCGACCGGGTGGCAGCAATGTCAGAAGGCTTGCAACGTTTGGGTGTGATAGTGGAAGCAACGGAAGATAACATCAAAATCATACCAAATTTATCTGCCTTGCATGGTGCTGAGGTTTCAAGTCATAATGATCACCGAATTGCGATGTCCCTAGCGTTGTTGGGGTTGAAGGTATCTGGGGTTGTGATTGATGGTGCAGAATGTGTTAAAAAAACCTGCCCAGATTACTTTGAAAGGATGGCAAAAGCCTTGAGTATCGAAGAAAATATGAGAGCATTAAGGTAAAATTATATCTATGGAAGAACATATTAGGCTTAAATTAAAGAATTCTCTTCGGCGAGAGCAGGTGTTTTTAGATGGCTTGTTACCAGAGATTCCTGGAAAAACAGCGTTGATTGTTGGATGTGATCATAATGGGAGCTTTGAAGCGCATAGTACACTAAGGCATTGCTACTATGCTTCGGGTTTCGTTTCTTCTGAAGATGCATATGGTGCGCAATTTGCAGCGAAATATTGGCCTTTTAAAGAAAATACTTTTGATGTGATTTTCCTTTATCATGCACTGCCCTTTTCGGGGAAACTGCCTAAGTTATTGACACAAATTTATCATTGTCTTACAAAGGGCGGTACATTGGTGATTGTGGATTTTCATCCCTCTTTATCTGGATTGAAAATGATGAAAGCTTTTCGCCAAAAACGCCATCATTACACCTACAGTTATTTGAATCAAATTTTGGTTGAAAATAACTTTGCCATGGTGGAAGTGCATAGTTTTGGGCCCGATGCGAATGTGGTTTATGATTGGTTTTATAAATTTGCACCTAGTGCCGCAACATCATTTGTGGGCGTGTTTAAAAAAGTATCTTTCCCAATGTCTCCTTTTGAATTGCATGAGGCAACGTCATTGGTCACTAAGGGGCGATACATTCCATCCGGCAGCGCATCAGGACAAATAAATTTAAAGGAACAGCTATTATGTCAGAGTCAAAAGTAACGATTTATACCGATGGTGCTTGTAAGGGAAACCCGGGTGCAGGAGGGTGGGGTGCGGTGCTTATTTATGGCAAAACGATCAAGAAAATCTATGGTGGGAAAAAAGAAACCACCAATAATCAAATGGAATTAATGGCAGCAATCAAGGCGCTTGAGGCTTTAACGCGGCCTTGCAAAGTTGAACTATTTACAGATTCTAAATATGTTAAAAACGGCATAGAAAGTTGGCTGGCTTCTTGGAAAAAGAATAACTGGAAAACTGCTGCTAAAAAACCGGTGAAGAATGTTGAGTTGTGGCAAGAATTAGATCGCTTGAATGCGAAACACCATGTGAAGTGGGGTTGGGTAAAAGGGCATAGTGGCCATGAGTTAAATGACCTTGCAGATGAGCTGGCAAATCAGGGTGTTCCTTCTTAGTATGCGTTTGTTTAACGAGTTCATGTATGAAGGGAATATGCATGAAAGATAATAAAAAACTGTCCCTATTGTCACTGACAATGTTGAATATCACCGCCATTATTAGTTTAAGTTCAGTTGCTTATATGGCGACAATCGGTCTGCAGAGTGTTGCCTTTTATCTTGTGGCGGCCGTCATGTTTTTGATTCCTTCGGCATTGGTCTGTGCTGAACTGAGTAGCATGATGACAACAAATAATGGTGGAGTGTTTACTTGGGTTAAGGAAGGGCTGGGCGAGAAAGCAGGTATGGTCGCCATGTGGCTGGAGTGGTTCAACAATGTGATTAGTTTCCCAGGCACAATTTCCGCCATTGTCGCATCGGTGGCTTATATTGGCTTTGAGTCTGTACTCGGGAGTGGCGTTCGACTTTGGATGATTATGGTCATCGTGTTTTGGATAGTGACATTGTTCAACTTTTTACCCATGAAGCGTGTGATTATTTTAAATGTGGTTGGCGCGATATTTGGCATGATATTACCTGGGATTTTATTAATTTCAGGGGCAATTTATTATCTCCTAAATGGGCAATCTCAGATTACATACCATGGTTTTCAGGACCTTATTCCGGTGGCATCACTGGCAACTTTTGCATTGCTGGTGAAGTCGTTGTCTGCTTATTCAGGTATTCAATCCGTTGCCTTCCACATGAAAAATATTCAGAACCCTAAAAAAATTATTCCACTGTCGATGCTGATAGCCACCATTATTATTGTGTCATTAACGGTATTAGCAACATTGTCGTTAATGGTGATTATTCCCGTTGATAAGGTCAACGTACTGAATGGCTTGGTTCAAGGTGTATCTGCAGTATTGGCAACCATCGGGCTTTCTTCGATGGAACCTGTTGTGGCATTATTGATTGGTTTGGGTATGTTGGCAGCGTTAAGCACTTGGGTGTTGGGTCCTGCTCGTGGAATGCAGGAAGCGGCAGAGCAACAACTGTTTCCTGAAGTAATGGCAAGAAAGAATAAAGCTGGGATGCCTGTGAATATGTTGATTATTCAGGTGGTTATCGGGATGGTTTTATCTCTTTCATTTTTAATTATGCCGACAATCTACTCAGCCTTTGCTTTGTTGGTTGCTTTAACTTCGCAGTTCACGGTATTAATGTGGGTGATGATTTTTATTTCTGCTATTCGTTTACGTTACAAGTCACCCCATCAAGAACGCGTTTTTCATGTAGGGCCTAGAGGAAAAAATTGGCTGTTGATTATAGTTGCAGTGATGGCATTATGCGCTTGCAGTGTGGGCTTTGTTTCTGGGTTATTTCCACCGGCATTCTCGGGAATTACATCTATTGGTTGGTATGTGATGCTGATTGCTATTGCTGATGTCATTATTATTTTAATTCCGCTTTTGTGGATGTGGTTGCATCATCGGCGTTATGCCATGTAGTCACATTGCTTCAAGGGGATGGATTGGTTACTTAATGGATGCATAACATAAAAGTAAAAAGCGATCTTGATTAGAATTATTTTTGTACGTTCTGTTGGGATTTGAATATGTATAGCAAAAAATAGTATGATTAGGTGGCTTGGGAATAGGGCCGAAAAGGAGCTTTGTTGCCCTATTAGGTCAGCTAATTCTCTGAGCTACCCCGTCAAATTGGGACACTTTTGTAATTGAGATTTCATCATATATTCAAACTCTCTAGGAGTCTTGTAGTTTATCGTTGAATGTTTCCTCTTTGTATTATAGTAACCTGAGTTCGACATTACAGCTTACATAGCATTCAATCTTTTTTGACTAATTATTGATTAAGTTAAAATACACAAATATAACTCGTTGTATTTGAAAATATTTATACGAATGAAGCAAGAGAATATTGGACTTTATTTCGGTTGCTCTTCAACCTAATGGGCGAATTCAGGGTCGAGGCCTATTTGTGGGCGATATGATCCTAGTAAATAGAATCCTCTCCCTCAGCTCTGGTCTTAAAGCGACGATGTTGCCATAGATATTGATCTGGATGTTTGCGAATAGCATCTTCTAAAAAGATATTATAGCGCAAAGCATCATCATAATCATTGCCTGTTGGGAAATCTTCCCACGGTGCAGAGCTATGCATTTCATAGCCGGATAAGTCATCTTTACGCACATAGTAACAAGGCATTACGGGTGCTTTCCCCATTTTAGAAAGCCAAGGTGTTGCCACCAAAGTTGAACAGGGGATATTGAAGAAAGGTACAAAAATACTACGCTCATTACCAAAATCCTGGTCTGGTGCGTACCACACACTTTCGCCGCGTCTTAAGGTTTTAACAATCGCCATGACATTTTTTCTCTGAAGACATTTTTTCGCATACCTTTCACGAGAGGAAGTCATGATATATTCAAAAAAAGGATTCTTATGCTTTTGATAGACAAAATTAAAGTTATCATAATGGGTGCCCATATATCGTCCAATCATTTCCATACAGGTAAAGTGCGAGCCTAGAATCAGGACTTGCTCGTTATTCTTATTACGATCCTTAAAGGCTTGGTGAATGTTATCTTCAAACTTTATTTTATTAAAGCGTTTATCAGACATAAACCATGCAATGATGGTTTCAATCCCAGACATGCCAATGGACTCAAAGGATTTTTTACAATCTTTTTCAAGCTCGGCGAGAGACTTTTCTGGGAAGCAGGCTTTGAGGTTGCTCATAGCAATATGTTTGCGGCGTTTGGCATACTTGTAACCAAGTGCACCTAAACTCTTTCCGATATTCATTTGCCATTTATAAGGCAACAAGACGAGTGCTTTTAAAAGACTCACAAGAAGCCAGCCACCCCAATAACGAGGATGCGAAAATTTATCTGACATCAGGTGTGAATATCTCACTTAAAAGTTTTAATAGTTTAGATTATATCTGAGAATCAATGAATTTGGAATTTATACCCCAATCTTACTTTTTAGGATTTCGTTCAGTTGCTTAGGATTTGCCTTTCCCTGTGTCGCTTTCATGGCTTGCCCTACAAAAAATCCAAAGAGCTTAGTTTTCCCAGCTTTTAATTGTTCTAGTTGTTTGGGATTATTTTGAATGATTTTATCAATGATTTTTTCAATCTCAGAAGAGTCACTCATTTGTTTGAGGCCTTTTAATTCGATTATCTCATCAACTGTTCCTTCACCTTGCACCATAGATTCAAAGATTATTTTTGCAATCTTACTGGAGATCGTACCGTCTTTGATGCGAATAATCAGTGTGGCTAAATCTTCTGCCGAAATGGCAGCTGTTTCAAGAGACAAATCATTTTTGTTGAGATAAGCCGTAAACTCTCCAGTCACCCAGTTTGCGGCAAGTTTAGGTTCGCCTGAGATTTTAGCCACAGCTTCAAAATATTGGGATAGGGTGATTGAGCCTGTTAGGATGTTTGCATCTTCAACTGAAAGATTGTATTGTTCAATGAATCGTTGTCGAAGTTGTTGCGGTAGCTCAGGCATAGATGCTCTGATTTCCTCAATATAAGTATCGTCAAAAAGCACAGGCAATAAATCAGGATCTGGGAAATAACGATAGTCATGGGCATCTGATTTTGAGCGCATGGAGCGAGTTTGATCTTTGTCTGGATCGTAAAGGCGCGTTTCTTGAACCACTTCACCGCCAGATTCAAGAATGGCTGCTTGACGCTGGTATTCATGGTGAATAGCTTTTTCAACAAACTTAAAAGAATTTAGGTTTTTAATTTCAGCCCTTGTCCCGAGTTCATTGGATCCTTTGGGTTTTAACGAGATATTGACATCGCAGCGGAATGAACCTTCCTGCATATTTCCATCGGAAATTCTCAAGTGGCGCACAAGTTTATGTAGCGTTTTTAAATAGGCGACCGCTTCTTTGGCAGAATATAAAACAGGCTCAGAAACAATCTCAAGCAAAGGGGTTCCCGCACGGTTTAAGTCTACGCCTGTCATACCATCGAATTGCGTATGATCTGATTTTCCAGCATCTTCTTCTAAATGCGCGCGCGTGATTTCGACAATTTTTGTCTTGCCATTTTCAAGTTCAATTTCAAGAGAACCTTTGCCGACGATTGGAATTTCAAGTTGGCTTATTTGATAACCTTTTGGTAAATCTGGGTAAAAATAATTTTTACGGTCAAAGATTGAGTCTTTATTAATGACAGCATCAATCGCCAGTCCAAATCTTACAGCCATTTTAACCACTTCTTTGTTTAAAACAGGAAGTGCGCCGGGTAAAGCAACATCAATAGCACAGGCTTGTGTATTGGCCTCAGCGCCATAGGTGGTGGAAGCTCCTGAAAAAATCTTCGTATTGGTGGCGAGCTGTGTGTGTACTTCCAGTCCAATAACCATATCCCATGTCATGATGACGCCTCCTGTTTTACAAGTGTTGACTCTGATGGTTGCTGAGTATGATGTATGGTTGTTTTTTGAAATTGGTGAGCGGCATTTAGAAGTTGTCCTTCTGCAAAGTGCTTGCCGATTAACTGCATGCCAACAGGTAAGCCATTTTCAAACCCGACTGGAATTGAGATGGCAGGAAGTCCTGCTAAGTTAACAGGGATTGTGTAAATATCTGATAAATACATACTCACAGGATCGTCGTATTTTTCGCCAATTCCGAAGGCGGTATTCGGTGTTACAGGCGAAATAATCATATCCACTTTATCAAAAGTAGTATCGAAATCATTACAAACCAAGTGGCGGATTTTTTGTGCTTTGGTGTAATAGGCATCGTAGTATCCTGAGGATAATACAAAAGTCCCCAATAAGATTCTACGCTTGACCTCATCACCAAAACCTTCCGCGCGAGTACGAGTATATAAATCTTGAAAGTCTATAGGATTATCGCAGCGATAACCGTAACGAACGCCGTCATAACGAGACAGGTTTGCAGAAGCTTCGGCAGGGGCAATGATATAGTAAGCTGCCGTGGCATGTGCGCTATTTTTAAGGCTAACCTCATGAAAAGTGGCGCCTAGAGATTCATAAATTTTGGTGGCTGACTCAATATGTCTGGCAATGCTTTTATCGAGGTCACTCGTAAAGAATTCTTTTGGAATCCCTATTTTAATGCCTGCTAATGGTTTCTCAAGTTGTGCTAAATAGTCTTCTCTGGGGTGGTTGACGGAAGTGGAGTCTTTTTCATCATAGCCTTGCATGGCTTGCATAAGATAGGCGCAGTCTTCGGCAGAGCGTGCCATAGGTCCGCCTTGATCAAGAGAGGATGCAAATGCCACCATGCCAAATCTTGAAACACGACCATATGTAGGTTTTAAACCAGTGATGCCACAATAAGCTGCAGGTTGTCGAATCGATCCACCAGTATCGGTGCCTGTGGCAATGGGAGCGAAACCTGCGGCAATGGCAGCAGCTGATCCTCCGGACGATCCACCTGGGATACAATCTAAGTTCCAAGGGTTTTTCACCGCACCGTAGTAGCTGTTCTCATTGGAAGAGCCCATGGCAAACTCGTCCATATTTGATTTTCCGAGTAAGACAATGCCAGATTTTGCGCAGTTTTGAACTGCAGTCGCATCATATGGTGAGATAAAATTATCCAGCATTTTTGATCCGCAACTGGTTTTAATGTCTTTGGTGCAAAATATATCTTTGTGTATTAAAGGGATACCCGTTAATAACTGCTGATCTCCCTTTGCAATAGCGTCATCTGCTAACCTTGCATCTTGTTGCGCTTTTTCAGGCGTGCTGGTGATGATTGCATTTATTTGAGGGTTCATTCTTGTGATTCTATCTTGAAAATGTTGGGATAGTTCAAGTGCTGAAATTTTTTTATTGTCTAAATTTTGACGTAAGGATTTGATAGATTCAGTGTGCATAAGGTTTCCTTAGTCGATAACTTTAGGGACAAGATAATATCCAGATTCATAAAATGAGGTGAGTTTAGAGAGGGTGTCTCTTTGATTTGTTTCCGTTACCTTATCTTCACGTAAGCGTTGAGATATTTTGTATGGATGCGCAAGTGGAGATATGCCAGAAGTATCTACATGATCAATGGTTTGAATCATCTCGAGAATATGGTTCATTTTAAGTTTTATCGAAGCCACCTGATTGTCTGTGATGGCGAGAGAAGAAAGCTTCGCCATATGCTTAACGGTGTCATTATTGATTGTGTTATTTTGACTCATAACTGTGTCCGTTTACCGTTTCAACTAATGGCAATCATTTTAAAGTATTCGCGCTTGCTTGAATAGGGGTGGGTAGTGAGTTTCATTATTCAAAAAGTAAAAATTTGGATTTTGGCATGTTTGTTTAAGGAGAAAGATCATGGTTAAGATAATCTGTAAGTATGCTTTCTATATATTAGGAAATTACTTTTTTTGACACCTTCCAGTAATGTATATAATACAGTCTGCAAATTACAACCACATACAAATCACGCTGTTATGGCTTACCCCAATTACAATAAACTTCAGACCAATTATATCACTAAGCAATTAACTACTACATCTACAACCCATAAGCATTTCCTAGAAGACAACTCAATCAAATACGATTAAAAGCACATGGAAACGGTTAGTGACTAGATCGTTGAGTGTGGGGTAGGGCAGTGATAGTGAAGATATAGTCAACTATTTTTTTACAATCTCAACGCACAATATAATTAAACAGCACGCAACAGTAGTGACTACAGCAACAATGATACAGCAGGTTGAAACTTTGGAGAGTGTTTTATTTTTGATTTAAGTCACCCATTTTCTAGATAAATAATTTTTGGCATTCATTTTATTATTTTGAAAACTAGAACAGTCTTTTAGCATTGGCGTTGGCTTATGGACTAAAAAACTAAATATTTATCTGGTGTGAGAACATGAATTCTAACTGAAAATGTCAAATGAGTTTACATTTTTATTTTTTGATCAAATTCTATCGAACTAAGGAACAATAATTTATGGGGACACAATATGACGGTAGTTTTAAGCCAGCCATTTTTGAGATTCTAACAATGCCTACTATTTTAAATCAATTTTCAAAATGGTTTTACTATGCTTTCCATCGGCTCTGTAAACCACTTTGGACCTGATTCTGTCATATAAAAATGATCCTCATGTCTTATTCCAAATTCTTCTGGAATAATTAACATAGGTTCATTACTAAAGCACATACCTGGTACAAGGGTTGTATCATCATTCCCAACTAAGTATGGCGACTCATGTATATCCATCCCTATACCATGCCCTGTTCTATGAGCAACACCTGGAAGAGCATAGCCTGGCCCGTATCCATTGCTCGATAAAAAATTTCTAACAGCATCATCAACATGGCAGCATTTACCACCTATCTTCGCCGCATTAAAAGCTATTTGTTGAAATTCTTTTTCATGTTGCCATACTTGCAGTTGCTTCTCTGTTGGTTCACCAAAGATATAGCACCGTGTAATATCAGATTGGTATCCATAAAGTGTGCATCCTGTGTCAATTATTACAATATCATCATCTTCTAATGGTTTTGGAGTTTGCACCCCATGAGGATAGGATGTATCTTTACCAAAAAGAACAATACAAAAACTAGATCCACTGGCCCCGACTTTTCTATGGGCTTGATTTATGAAATCTTCTACTTCACTTGCAGTTATGCCTTTATATAGAATAGAAGCAGCAGATTTCTGCACTTCTAATGTCATATTATTTGCACATTGCATAATATCAATTTCATTATGAGATTTAATAGATCTACACTGTGAAATAAAACTTTCTCCTGAAATAAACTTATATTTATGACAATGCTTTTGTATCCCCTCAACTAAAAAGTATGGCGCAGATGGGTCAATAGCTACTATATCCGTAACATCTATCCTGTTCTCTCTAAAAAGATGAAAAATAACTCGATAGGGACTCTCATGCTCATCCCAGTAATATGATGTACCATCAATAAGAATCCTCATCCCAAATGATCCTGCTTCAAATTTAGGCAATATATAGGACAAAACACCTTGAGAAGTGAGAAAAGCTCCAACCATACGCTCTGTAGCTGGCCATTTGACACCTGTAAAATACTCTAAATTGGTTCCAGCATTAATATATATTCCACCAACTTTATTTTTCTGCAAACACTCCCGTAACTTTAAGAGTCGCAATTTATATTCCTCAGTTTGAGTTGGAGAAATATTTTGAGTCATGATTTTTAAATTATTTAGTTCATTAAGTGGGTTTCCTCCACCTATCCCGTTACTAGTCATAATATTTCCTTTATCTGTCCTAAATTACTCACGCGAGTACCCAAACAAAAAGTTACCAGTTCATTTACAGTAAGTTATATTAACTATTAAACGATGGATGAGATCTTCTCTGTTAATATAAAAAACGTAATTCTAAATTTTGTTAATGAGTTTGCAACATCCATATAATCACACTAGCGAAACATTCACCACGAGTCAATTGATAGAAACAATGGCTCTTACCTTTCTATAAAGGCTCTATTGAGTGTGAGTTTTTGCTTTCTAGAATACTAAAAGAAACAACTCTTCGTTAACTGGAGTCCATTTATATCTCTCAGGTGCAGAAAATTGAAGGAATTGTCGAATCTATATAATCCAGATAGGTGGAAACAGATCATGAGACGCATACAATTAACAGGGTGGTGAATTTTCTATAGTTATCTCTATGGACTACACATATAAATTATATGTTTTTTTAAATTTGTACTATTCTATAAATTAATATAGAAATATTTAGGAAATTGTATGTGCTTTTCAGCTTCAGCCAGCTTTACCGCAGGGGCTTTTTTAGTTCCTACAGGGCTTTATTGCATTTATTCAGCATGCGAGCTTAAACGCTATCATTATTTGATGTTGGCATGTGTTCCTTTCTTTTTTGGTGTCCAGCAATTAGTGGAAGGTGGTGTGTGGCTATCTTTAGCCGCTAACTCTGAGCATTATATTCGATATTTTTCAGTGGGATTTGTTTTTTTCTCTCATTTTTTTTGGCCATTTTGGATTCCTTTAAGTGCTTATGCCATTGCCAAAAATAGGATGTGCACGCGTGCTTGGATTACACTTGCCTTTGCGATTGCTGGGCTTGTGATTGCTTTGTTAGGTTTTATCCATTACTTATTTGATACGCAGATGGTTCAAGCACATATGCATGCCAACTCTATTCAGTATAGTTACACCACAATCTATGATGCATTCGTAGGGACTTCTATCCCTAAGTATATGTATATTGCGATCATTATCGTGCCGCTTTGGATTAGTCGGGATATTGCGATTAAAACATTTGGTTGTTTGATTTTAATTTCTGTGATTGCATCTTATGTTTTCTATAGCTATGCCTTTGACTCTGTATGGTGTTTCTTTTCTGCAGTTATATCGATGTATACGGTTTATGTTATACGTAGAAGAAAGGATCATGGGTTGAGCTATGATATTGAATATAAAGAATAATATAGATAGTTCGGGTGAAAAATACCGAGACGAGAAGTTGGCAGTTTGGGGCTGGCTATGTATAGACTAAGGACGCTTTGAAAACGACGTATCTCCGGATGAAAAATGTCTAGTTTCACCATTATCTAATTGAACCTTTAAGTGACCATTTTCATTGATACCAAGTGATATCCCTGAGTATTGAAATTTACCTGATGTAAGGGTGATATACTTATCTTTGAGGTAATCATATTGATTATAACGCTCAATATATGTAGTAAGTCCTAGCGTGTGAAATGCCTCAATGGTGTGAATAATGGTTTGTAAAAGGTGGGCAATCACTTTGTTTCTATCGATATACACACCTTTGATTTTTTGTAGTGAGGACCAATCACGACCGATGTGGTTCTTATCATCAAGCATATTTGTATTAATTCCAATTCCAAGAATGACTTCGGTTAGGGCGTTGGATTCTGCGCGGACATCCATTGAGATACCAGCAAGCTTCGCGCCTTTAAAAAAAATATCGTTGGGCCATTTTATTTGAAGTCCTCTAGGTATAGTCAATTTTTCTATGGCTTGAATAACGGCCAATCCAACAGCAAGGCTTAATCCTGATATCTCACTGACATCTTTTTGAATGACATATTTTATAGAGCAATAGATATTTTTACCGAAGGGGGAAGTCCAGGGGCGACCAAAACGGCCTTTACCTGCAGTTTGTTTTTCAGCGATACAGATATGGTATTTCTTTTTGGAGTCGTGTGTTTTGAGGTAGGCATTAGTAGAATCAATGGATTCAAAAATATGGAGATCACAATCTGTGTCTATTGCAGATGCAATATTTTCTTTGCGGATTAAAATAAGAGGGTTTTGTAGTTGATACCCTTTACCTTTTACGGATTGAATTTCGATGCCTTCTTCTTGTAGGTGTTTGATGATTTTCCAAATGCCTGCTCGACTAATGTTTAGTTGTTCGCCAAGCTGTGTGCCACTATGAAAAGCACCATTATTAAGTATTTCGATTAGGCGGATGAGGTTGAGAGATTGTTTTTTCATAGGGTGACGATACAAAAGATGAAGAGGTTGGATGTCTCTATAATATAAAAGAGCAAGGGATTAGTAAATGACTTATGCCGTACCTTGTACAGTGTCGTTCAAATAATCATCAGCGTATGATTAACCTGTGTTTAGAGTGATTTATACAGATATAGGAGTGATGCCATGAAAATTTTTAGCAACGTTTGCATTTGCTGCCTTTGCTTTTGCATATATGGATATGTCAGCGTCAAGGACGACTTTAAAAGCCGCACTTGCTCAACAGCCTAGTAGTTTTTCAGTAAACTTGACTTAGATAAAGTAGTTAACATGCCTTCAGTTCAGTTTTTTGAAGTGCATCCCAGGACTCTTGGCTACATAGCGTTGGTTTTTGCTTTGGTAAGCAAACCTGAGAATAAGTCCCTGTTTCTTTTGAGGAGGTGCATGATTTCCAGTTTTTTACACTTAGATATTTAGGAGGCAGCATTTGAGTTTTTGCCGTAGGGGCTATAGCGATTGTATTGGGGGTCGGTTGTTGTTTCTTGGCTTGAGTTGACAGTTGTGTTTTTGCTACCAAGATTGAAGCACTTGAAAGTATGGTGTTATCTTTTGTCAGTACTTCTGCTTTCCAATTTCCTGCACATCTTTTGCTGTCAATTGTATGCTCTGCCCAAGTGTAATCTTTTTGGTCATTATATTTCATGATTGGGAAGGAGGAGCTAACACAGTATTTTGTTGGAGCAATCCAGTGCAGTTTTAAGTAGCCTTGTTTATGACCATTCCAAGTGGTGATGATTTTAGCTCGAATGACATCCCCTTTATTTATTAATGTCACTTTTGCCATTGCTTGTTGAAGTGACGGCGGTGTCGTGTTTTTTAAGTTTGTGCTTTCAGAGGGAATGCTTTTAGAGTTTTCCTTTTCGTTGGCAGATGTCTTTGCGTGTTTTTCTAGCGGGATATTATACACCTGTCGGCTCTGTTCTTGTGGCTGCACCACAGTTGTATTGATAGGAGCCTCTGGTTTATTAGAAGCACAACCTGCAAGCGTGAGGGTTGCTACGGCAATAGCTGCCATTAGTAGAGTTTGTTTTTTCATTTCAGCACCTTTTTATATTTGTATGATAAATAACAATCAGTTAATCAGATAAAGATGACTTTATGCTACGCCAAAAAAACCATAATGTGAATCATTCATAGAGGATAAGCTCTACATTTATAAAGTTTATTCGTATAATGTATAAAAGATATCATTTCAAAGAGAATCACTATGCCATTACAAATAACCTTGCCAAAATGGTATGACCTTCATGTACATCTTCGCCAAGGAGAATTATTACCTGAAATTATTGCAGATCACTTAAAATCCCAATGTGCAGGTGTATTGGCAATGCCAAATACCGCGCCACCTGTTGCGAAAGTCATGGAGGCTGATGGTGGGGAATTTTGGAGCATTGAATCCTATAAAGAAATGATTCTGGAAAGTGGTGGTGATGCCTTTAGTGAAGTGATTGTACCGTTATATTTAACTAAAGAAACCTCCCCAGAGATGATCCAAAGTGGCGTGGAAACTGGTTTGCTAAAAGCATGTAAATATTACCCGCCTCATGGTACAACCAACTCTGATCATGGACGCGAATTGGATTACTTTGTGAATAATGGCGTGATGGAAGCGATGGAAAAATGCGGTGTTGTGCTTTGCATTCACGGGGAAGAGCATGGTTTAGATCCGCAACGTTATTTTGATCGAAAGCATAATGCAGAAGAATTACTTTACCAAACAAGGATGCCGGCATTACATGAGAAATACCCATCACTTAAAATTGTGTGTGAGCATTTGACTACCAAGATTGCGGTAGATTTTGTGAAAGTGAGTAATGAAAATGTGACGGCAACCATTACGCCACAGCATTTGATTTATACGGTTGGGGATTTGCTGAAAGGGTTACAATATCATTTATATTGCTTACCATTGCTTAAATTTGAAGAAGATAGGAAAGCATTGCAAAATGCGGTAGTGGAAATGAATAATTCTAAATTCTTTGCAGGAACAGATAGCGCGCCACATACGAAAAAAGCAACGGACTGCGGCTGTGCGGCAGGTTGTTATACCGCCTCTATCGCACCACAAATGTATGCTGAGGCTTTTGAATTAGCAGGTGCTGATATGTCGTCTAAGGCAGGTCAGGTTTCCTATAGAAAATTTTTGTGTGAAATTGGCCCCAAGTTTTATGGGATTAAAATTCCAAGTGAAACTTTTGTGCTTGAAAAAACCAAGATGGATGTGAATACAACAGAAACAGCAGTCGGGTTATTGATACCGTTGCCTGTTGGGTTAAATCCTAAACATAAGGATAAACCAACCTATTTGAGTTGGTGTGTAAGATAAGCTCATTATGCTTGGCTCTGATATATATACATGATCCAATTCCTTAACTATATTTATGTAGTCAGCTACGTGGAGAAGTTGGTGGATAACACAAAGCAATCATATCTTGTTATAACTAGGAATTCCCTATTTTTGGATACTAAAGTTACAATTATTTGTTTGGAGCAAAATGCAGTCAATTGATGGTTGTTGATAATCAAAAATCTTCTCAAAATAAACTTCTATTAGCTTTAAAGGCTATAGTTAACTTGACGGCGCCAGTTAAACTATTGTTTTCCGATATTATTTTACTGTTATTCGATAACAATGTATTGACTGTCATCACTTATAAATTTATGATGTTTTAAATCGTTTTAAGAACAACCAGAGATTAGAGCATGATAAAACTTAAAAAATTAAGCCATAGATATACGTTGTCATTTCAAATATTATTTTATGTCATTATATTAGGGTTAATTCTATTTTGGATTACATATAGGACGCCATATGATATTTTCACTAATATAGGCATAGGTGCTAATCTTGCAGTCCTTATTCAATCTCCACTTTCATTAAGCACAAGGATCTTGGCTTTTATCGTGTCAATAATTCCATGTTCCGTAATACTATACGGATTAAATCAATTGATTAAATTATTTAAAAACTATGAAAGAGGCGAAGTCTTCACAAATGATAATGTTCAAAGGTACAAAAAGCTTGCATATAGCTTATTCGCTTGGGTAATAGCTGGCATTTTTTATGATGCATTAATATCTTTAGTTTTATCATTTAACAACCCATCAGGACAACGAGTTATAAGTATAAGTTTTGAAGGTCCAGATTTTGTAGCATTAGTCGCTGGAGCTGTTGTTTTAACAATTGCTTATGTAATGCAGGAAGCGCATAAACTTTCCGATGAAAATAAATTTACTATCTAGGAGAGCCTTGTGA
>Ga0302132_10001051_pt1 | contig 15700 bp, 13 predicted proteins | sample CB9_321_MG_FD_203113 | JGI IMG/M metagenome (GOLD analysis project Ga0302132, IMG submission 203113) | Marine microbial communities from Western Arctic Ocean, Canada - CB9_32.1 | ecosystem: Environmental > Aquatic > Marine > Oceanic | place: Canada: Western Arctic Ocean | collected 2017-09-19
TCTCTAAGCTCAATCCTTATCATTCTTTACACCGCCAAATTCCTGTATATATTCCGATCACCGCTCTTAGGGTGAGGAGCTTTGAAATTACTAAACTTCGAGCATGTAGACAAAGTAGGTTTTCACAACCCTACACTGCCTCTGCCAAGTAGCTAGCCTTCAACGAATAAGGGCGAGTGTACTTATCCTCTTTGATCGCCTTGACAATACAACGAATGGCTTTTTGGAAGCCTAAACCCTTGTAGCCATACTTCAAGGAATGAGTAACCCATCCTTTCAGTTCATCGAAGTCAAATCGCTTCCCTACCCTCTTTTGTAGGTACTTGAGGTTATGGTCTACTGCGTAAACTTGCGTATCGTCTAATTCAATACTTCGTTCATCATTAGCCATTTCAGTAGCCCTAAAGTCTATCTCGTACTTGCATTTAGCTCTTTCAGCTTCAAGCTCCTTGGCTTGTACAAGTGGCTCTAGCTGTTGGTTAATGGCTACAGCTAGTATTTGGTTGAAGTCTTCAAAGAAGTCTGCCTTGGTGTTGCAAAGCTCCATGGCGGTTTCAAATAGTTGGCTGCCGTCAACCTCGTAGGTTTGGGTTATTGTTTCTATGGCATCTATTTGATCTGGTGTAGGCATATCTAAAATAACTTTGTCTTGGGTAAACTCAGGGGTATTCGCAGAATCTGTGATTTCAAGTGACTTTTCTTTTTTAGGCTCTACTTCTTGAGAGACAACCTTTTCAACAATGTTATTCTTTTTAGTTTGTTCTTTTATATAAGATTCGTCGGAATGTAACCGATCAGATAGGTCAACATTCAACGAATCAGCATAAAAACTGGGTTCGTGAGGTGTTTCTTGGTTGTTTTGACTGTTATTCGATAAGTTTTTAGGAGTGGAGCTAATAGCGTTACTGTCACTGAAATTTGCTGTTTCAGAGGTGGTTTTCGCCTGAATAGTTGAGTCTTCTTTATTGGTGACGTGTGACGTTATAATGGGTGTTGCCGTCTCTACGGTGTCTTTTTCATTGAATGCTTTAGTGTTAGTGTTGTTTACTGATTCAGTAGCGTTTACAGGTGCAGATGTATTTATAGTAGTGTTTGATTTTACATTCTTTAGAGTATCAAGCTTACCATTATTTTTTAGCTGAGAGATTTCCAGCATAATGCTTTTAAACTTCTTAGTAAGAAATATTTTAATTCTTACTGCGCCATCAAAGCATTTAGTTTTTATTCTTTGAATAAAGCCCTTCTTTTCCAAAGCATCAAGAGATTTTTTACAGGTGCTGATTCCAAAGCCTGTATGCTCTGCAATGTGATTGATATTTGGAAGTAAGAAATACTTCTCTCCTGAATCAGTGAGGTAACTACTCCCTGAAATTCTAAAGTGTAGTAGGTCAGCAATTTCAGCTAGATTGTGATTGCCGTTTAATGATAGACGTAATAGCTTACGTCCTTGGTGGAATATTGTAGACATATATATCCTCATTTGTAATAAACTTGCGTTTGCGAGAACTAAGAACTACAATATAAAGTATGTGTTGGTGGGGATTATCTTGTAGGTGTTCCCATCATATAAAAAACCCTAGTTAGCGCTGGGGTTTTTTATTTAAAGTCCGCTCGAGCGGACTATTTTATTTTTGACAGTTCATCATTTATTACTCCTTTTATTTTAGTGCTCAATTGATTGAAGTCTATTTGATTGCCTACAAACAGGTCAGATATGTCTTTTGGGAAATGAATAGACTGCATATCATTGTTATCTTTTCGCCAAGTAAACAAGTGTCTCCCGTTTATTGTAGACACTTTATTGGATCTTTTTTCTAGCTTGGTATTGTTACAGTCAATGGCTTTTTCAATGACATCAGGAAGTTTTTTGTTCCCAAGAACTCCTGTCGATATTTGTTTAGCCTTTGAAATTATTGCATCTATATATGTTTGACCTTTATTTGATAAACGCTTGATAGTTTCCCCTGTACGATATGATACATTACTCATATCTCCGATTTCGTTTATAATTTCCTTTGGGATGTCAGCAAAAGAGAGTAGGGATGAGACATATTGCTTGTTTCTCCCAAGCTTCTCAATAAGATCTTTTCTCGTGATTATTTTATTTTCGATCAATCTAGCGTAACTCATACTCTTAGCGTAATCAGATAAATCTTTTCTATTATTGTTTTCAGCAGCCTGAGATAGCGCGGCATCATTGTCCGAGATGTCTTTTATTATTGCTTTAAGTTTTACTCCAGCCATGATGGCTGCGCGCCATCTTCTTTCACCTATTATCAACTCATATTTGTTCTTACTACCAATTTGGGTTGGTCTTACAATACATGGTTGTTGTTGGCCAAGTGATATAAACTCATTTGCTAATGACCTTATATCCCCGATCTCATTTTCTGGACGATCGTGGAACTCCCAGTTAGCGATGTCTTGTGGGTCTATTAGGCTTACTGCCTCAGTCCCTGCATCCTCAAGCCATGTTCTACGCTTTTGAGAAGTTTCCTTCTTACTTATAACTGTTTTATTTTCAGTTTTTTTTGTTTTAGGCTCAACATTCATTATTTTAGCCATTTCCGTTAGATTTGCCATGTGTCTATTCCTAATTGAATATATATTGCAGAAGATCTTGATAGTCCTCTGTCGCATTATTGTTTTTTCCAGAGGTGAAAATACTATTGCAACTCATGATGCTTTTGGGTATTTCAGATGAGTATCTAACTACAACAGGGCATAAATAATCTTTTAGTATTTCGTCAGACATTGCTAGCTTTAGCGCTTCACCTGTTGAAGATATTCTACGATCAAGGGCAGAGAAGAATGCATGTATGTTTATTCTTTTTTCTGAAAAGTTATATGTATCTATCAACTCATTTATTTCACCTATTATATATTTCGCTCCTTGAATTGCAAAGCCATCTGAACGTATTGGTATAAGGACATTACATAAAGTAGTGTCTGGCATTTGGTGTAGCGCAGAGATTGATGAAGCAAATAAATTCGATAGTTGTGGTGTATGATCTTGAAATATTTTTACATCTTCACCAAGTAGATCAAAAATACTAAGATATAAATCTCTCATTGCTTTTTTGATGTCTGATGGTCTGCTTAGAGTTTTATCTAAAAATGCGGAGTTCAAATTACTTTTTATAAAATACACATTATTCCCAAGATCATGAAGTATTTCAGAAACTGAAGCTTTTTTCTCAAAGTAATCAATCAGTGTTGATTCGTTATCTTTGGCGGCACTCCCACATACTATTCTAGTGAAGCTTGCTTGAGAGTCTCCATCTATTAAAACTATCGGGTTCGATTGTGGTATAACTCTTCTAAGCGCGGATGATAAGTTATAGACAGATGATGTTTTTCCTACACCACCACATAGGTTAGCAGAAAGAGTAATAGACGGATGCTTAAATTTAAATGTTGCATGTTTTGAGATGAAATCAGATGTGGCATCTGGAGAAATACCAACAATCCTATTGTTGACGTTGGTTGTCACACCACCTGATAGCCCTTTAAAATGTTTACTGATTCCTGGTTTAGACATGTTAACATAACGCTGTATTTCAGACATTTTCATTTCACTAACATCAAACATTGTGATCGATTTCCAAGTGTGGTTAACTAAATATACAGTTATCCTAGTTCAATGTTAACCATCCATCAAGAGCAAGCGGTATTTATTTTGATATTTTTTTACTATTTTTCTTAACTTCAGTAAGACTGATAGCAGAGGTTAAAATAATCACATGTGGAGACAATGATAACGACCATAACGATTCCAAAAATCCAGTAGAAGAGGGTGGTAGCGATGTATGCAAAAACGGCCGGATACTGTTGGCGAATTCATATTTCACCAATAAACATTATAATTTTATATGTAAAAGCCTTGTCTAAATACCAATTGTTTAGAACAATTCTGGTTGGTTTTGGATTCGCCAACAGTATCCGGCCGTTTTCGCATATAGTTATGGGGTCAAATATCAAAAAATGATTTTAACGATTCTAAAGCATTCCCGTTGTACGCAAAACCTATAAGTGATTGATGTTTGCGGTAACGCATGTGTGAATTTGATTTTGAGAACAGTATAGGTGTGTATTGTCTTGTATACCGAAAGCACCATTTTAGGCTTACAGACCAGCTCAAATATCAAGCACACACAAAGCCTTTAAAAAATCCGTGTTAAAGTCAAAAAGTGTGTAAAGCCGTCGTCTGCTGAATCAGGTATTCTTTTTGATTAATTACAGGTGCTAGATGCTACAGAATGTATGCTATTGGAAGTATTTTAACAATTTACAACAATGCTTTTTTATTTTTTACCTTAGTTGCCTTATAAAAATTCTCCATAGCGCCAACAAATGAATTTGATCTATCCCAGAAAGCAGGGTAGTCGCCTTGCTTTTTTATTAGCGAGGCTGCAATGTCTTCAATATTCTCAGTGTTCTGTTTTTCTAAATTCCATTGAGGCATGTTCCAGAATCGTTCTTGTGTGTGTTTTTGGGTTTTATTTGAAGTTATAATGGGTGTGAATAATTGCGCTTCATATTCCATATCAATATCTTCTGGAATAGAGAGGTGTTCAGAAAAGGCCTTGCCAAGCTCTGTTTTTTTGAGTTCATTATGTAAATCATCTGCTTGTATTCCACGCAGTGGAAATAGCAACATGGGATTTGTGTCTAAGATTCCCGCAATTCGAAAGTAAACGCCTGCAATATGTTTGCAAGGGTTTGCATAATCTGGGCAGCTACAACTTGCTTTAATATCTTTGAAAGAGTTGGGGAGGAAGCTGTGATCTGTAAAGGCAAGTTCAATATCTTTGGGGATTTCATTGAGCATCAATTTTGAAAGCCATCCTGCATTATTGGATATTTTTTTGATAATGTTTTTCCAATTCGCTTGAGATATTTCCGTGAACTTAAGGGAGACTTTATATTTTGGTTCTTTAGTAACACCAAAATAAGGGTTCGTATTCCCCCTGACAGTAGCGGTGACGGTACTGCCACCAATATCAAATTTTAGGATTCTGTGATCACTGCGGTAGGCTTTGCCTCTTTGAAGGCGACCTGAATCAATAAACCCTTCGAGGGCTGAGACGAATTCTTCGCCCCACCAAGTTTTATGCATACTCATCTTCGTATTCCTCTTCCTCTTCTTCTTGAACCGCTTCTAGCGATGTTTTACTGAGTCTAATGAGTTTCATAAATGATTTTGCATCGAGTTTTGAAAGCCAAGATTCATCATTCCCAACAATCATATCTGAGACTTTTTGTTTATCTTCAAGCATTTTATCAATCCGCTCTTCAATGGTACCCATGGTAATGAACTTATGAGCAAAGACAGTTTTTTGCTGTCCTATGCGGTAAGCTCTATCTGTTGCTTGGTTTTCAACAGCCGGGTTCCACCAACGATCGAAGTGTATGACATGGTTCGCTTTGGTGAGCGTAATACCCACACCACCTGCTTTGAGTGATAGAATGAAGATTGTGGGTGGGGCATCTGGCGCTTGGAATTGGCTGATCATTTCTTCACGTTTCTTGCGTGACGTGCCACCGTGCAAGTAATGGGTGTTATAGCCAAACTGGGTTTTGAGCATGGTGTTCAAGGCACCACAAATTTCTTTGAATTGGCTAAAGATTAGAATGCTTTCTCCATTATCAATGACCTCTTTGGTCATCTCAGTGAGTCTTTGTAACTTTATGGAGCGATCAATGCTGAATTCACTATTATCTTGCAATACTTGAGCGGGATGGTTACAACATTGTTTTAATCGGAGTAGGGCGGATAGAACAATAGCATTGCGTTTTTTGGTGTCACCATCTTCAACCTCTTTCATGCTTTCTTCCACTTCGTCCACAATCGATTGATAAATCGAAGCCTGTTCTTTGGTAAGTTCGCAATAGACCTTTTGTTCAATTTTATCAGGCAAATCATGGATGATGTTTTTATCCGTTTTTAGTCGGCGTAAGATAAAAGGTTCAACAAGGCTTTTTAGTATCTTGGTTTGATGGGCATTGTTGTCACGTTGCACAGGTAATTCAAACCCTTTTCTAAACAAGGCTCTTGTGCCTAAAAATCCTGGATTTAAAAAGTTAAAGAGAGACCATAAATCCATTAATCTGTTTTCAATGGGTGTACCTGTGAGTGCAATCCTAGATTCAGAGGGAATTTTATAAAGTATTTTAGTTTGTGTTGCCGCTGGGTTTTTAATGTTTTGGGCTTCATCAATAATTAAACGCGACCACGTATATTTGTTAAATAAGTCTTTATCTCTGCGAATAAGTCCATAGGAAGTGATAATCAAATCATGTGCTTTGACTTCCTCTTTAAATTCATCCTTTTGTTTGCGGTCGCTTCCATGATGAATGGTTGCTTTGAGTGAGGGGGCGAACTTTTGAATTTCCCTGTGCCAATTACCCACCACAGAAGTGGGTGCCACCAATAAGGCGGCAGAGTCTCTGGGTCTTGCCAATAAGAGCGCAATAACCTGCATGGTTTTCCCTAATCCCATATCATCAGCCAAACAAGGACTCATCCCTAAATCCTCAAGGTAAGATAGCCAAGACAAGCCTCGATTTTGATAAGGTCTGAGTGTGGCGTTGAGATTGTCAGGTTGTTCCATGGGGCTGAGGTTGTCTTTATCTTGTAGGTTAGACAACATGGATTCAATGGCATCATCAAATTCCACTTCATATAGATCACTATCTGCCGTCATGGTGAGTAGATCTTTCATATTGCCAATATTTTTATCTTTTTGAGAAGACTCAATCAGCGATTGCATCTTTTGCATTTCAGCAATATCAATTTCAATCCATGAGCCTCTAAAATAAACCAACTCTGATTTTGATTGTATAAGTTGCTCCCATTCCTCTTGGCTTACGTCATGCTCACCAATGGCGTAACGATAATCAAATTTTACCAGACCATCCTTATGAAAGTACGAATTTGGATTGTCACCGCTATCACCACTTTTATTTTTACTGGCGCGCATTTTCACTTTAGCTTTTAAGCGGCCTTTGGTTGTCCACCATGAGGGGACAATAATACGATAACCGCAGGCATGTAATCCCCATGCATCTTCTTTTAGAAATTGAAAGGCTTCTTCGGTGGTAAATTCAATTTCCTCTATTTGCATATTGTTCTGAAAGATTTGTTCCAGTGGTGGGTAGATGCGACTGGCATAACCAATTTGTAGTAATAGGGTTCTTTCAACTGAGGTGCCAAACATTTTACTGAATAGTTTGTTTTTGCTTTCTTTTTCACGCCAATAATCATTGAGGTTAATCATGAAAGAGGGGTCTTCTTTAGATTGCATGAGCACTTCTAGCCCCCAATCAGCGCCTTCTTCACCAGAGGCAGAGTTGAGTCTAAAGCATATTTGAAAAGGTGCGCCAAACTGATCATAGGATAAATTATTTTTCCAAAGCTTCCAGTCTTTCCATATTTCTTCGGATAAGCGGAATTTTTTGAAATCTAAAGATTGTTCTATAAAGGTGCCTTCAAAGCTCTTATAGGTTTTTTGTGGGTAGGTGGTTTGTGCGATAAAGTTGGTTAGTCCTGCTTCTGAAAAATGTTGTATCGCTGATTCCGGTTCAAAAGAAGCAAAATTTCCGATACAAGCAGATAGTGGCATATAATCGGCAATCGTTTTTAAGCGATTTTGATAATCTGATGATAAAGGTTCCCACTTACTATAGTAATTAACCCCTTCTTTATCTTTTTGAGCAATCAAGGTAGGGATATATTGATCTCGTTTAATAATATGACTTAACTCATAGGCCATATTAATCCAAAACCGTGCATCATCTCCCAGTTTAAAATCATCTTCAAAATAATAGCTTTGAAAGTTGAGTTCTTTTAAAAACTTAATGGCTTCATTAATTTCAATGGTGTTGACCGTAAAGGTTTGAATATCTGAGTGCTGTACATCTTGCAAATCATTCAGGTTGGCAATGATTGGAGAGGGGATAGCTTTACCCTCTTGATTGCAAGGTAGGTTGGCTTTGACCTTATTAAGATCATAGCGACCCTTAAAGGTTTCCTGAGTCCACTCAAGTAGCGCTTCCCCTTTCATTTGATAAGGATAGAGCGTTTTGATTTTTAAGGGGGCATCCTGTTCAACCCAAAGATATAATTGACCTCTGTTTTCAAAACTATTTGAGGTTTGTTGCCAAAACAAGTGAATGATGTTCATGAATGCCACTAAATGCTTTATTTATTAGGCATCATGCAATGAAGTAAACAAGATGTAAAGAAATTGCCGCTTTCAATGTACTAAATTTCACTCAAGTGTATCTACGACCATTTTTAAACGGATTGTTTTAATCTTTATCACAGAAGCCTGAGGAGATCTAAAGTATGTTTAGATCAGGTTTTTAATTGTCTCACATATGAGTCTTGATGAACACTTGAATTTATCTAAAAGACCAGTCTCTATATCGAACATATCTGGCCCAGCATCTCCGCAGTCAATTAATGGGTAATAGTCTAAGGTTACTATTCGAAACCCAGCTATCTTAGTTGTATGGCTGCATCCAAAATGCCTTACAAGAACTTCTCCCCAGCATTCAGGGAATGTTTTAGGTTCATTTTTGTTGGCGCGGTTAAAATATCCTAAATTACCAAGAATACTGTCAGTTAAAAATGCCGACATCATTAGCTGATCATCATCCATTTTTGTTTGAATATAAATTGGCTTTGATGTTTCGTCTTGTTGCTGATACTCAAGCTTGTAAATTACTGGGTCTTTGTATTTATCAAATAGTTTTTGGAGATCTTCAGTATAATCTATATGAGCTTCGCATCCAATAATCATACCTCCATCCATTGATGTGGCTATGGTTTTTATGGCATCTATAGATAGTGCATTGAAATACTTTGGGTTTATTGAAATTAATTTAAATAATTCTGATAGGATAGAATCTATGCTGGATATAGCAGAAGTTGGCAAGTCCCAATGTTTTTTAAAACAAGTAATTCCAGATACAATATATTCAGATAACACGACAGCGTAGCCTTCATCTTCGCCGAGCGCTTTTTTGTAGTTGATCACTGGGGATTTGATAGGTGTAATTTTTACTCGTTTTGGGTATCGGCCATAACCGTATGGATCATAATCTACTTTATCCCATGCTTTGCGTATGGCTGATACTGTTTTTTCTAAAAGGGCTTCCCGCTGTTCGCGGCTATTTCCAGCAAGGAGTTTGAGGTGTAAGAATTCTTTATTAGCTTTGCTTAATTTATACATTTCATAAAGTGCGCCAGATAACTCTTCTTTGGAGCAAGACTTTAAATGTTTTTTAATTTCAGTCCAATTTTGTTTAATCATAGTATTCAGTCTTTAGCTTGTTAGTTCAATGATTCTTTCACTCAGTTTGGTTAGTCTTTTACTTTGCTTGAAGTTGCTCACACCCATCTGAATCGCTTTAGGTTCTCCAATCATAATCACCAACTTTTTACCTCTGGTGACACCTGTATAAATAAGATTTCTTTGCAGAAGCATATAATGCTGCATAGACAAGGGCATAATCACAACTGGGTATTCAGAACCTTGAGATTTATGAATAGAGGTGGCATAAGCAAGATCAACTTCATCCAGCTCGTTAAAATCATACGTCACAATTTTATCGTCAAAGTCTACGGTAATTTCTAGCTCGACGTGATCAACGGTTTTGATTAAACCAAGATCGCCATTAAAAACCTCTTTGTCATAATTATTAACTGACTGAACTACCTTATCGCCAATGCCAAAAGTCCAGCCAAACTTAGTGATGCTTGCCATAGGGGAGGGGTTTAGTAATTTTTGTAGTTCAATATTGAGAGACTTTACCCCTAATCCCCCTCTATTCATGGGTGTTAGCACTTGAACATCGGTAATGGGGTTCATTTTAAAAACATTGGGAATACGATCAGCAATAACTTTGGTGAGTTTGTCATGAATATCCTCAGCATCTTGGCAGTGGATGACATAAAAGTCTGTGGGCTTACCTTTCTCAGATTTAAAGGGCGCTTTACCCTCATTAATGCGATGTGCGTTCACAATGATTTGAGAGGATGCTGCTTGCCTAAATATCTCCGTTAATCGTGCAGTATGGATCTTCCCAGAAGCAATAATATCCGAAAGAACAGCCCCAGCACCGACAGAAGGCAATTGATCAATATCTCCCACAACCAAAACGCCAGCACGATCAGGTAGAGATTTTAAAAGTGAATTCATGAGTATGGTGTCCACCATAGAGGCTTCATCAATCACCAGTAAATCAGTTTCAATCTGGTTTTCATCATTTTTAACAAAACCGCCAGTTTGAGGGCTGAACTCCAATAATCGATGAATTGTTTTAGCTTCTAACCCTGTGCTTTCAGATAAACGTTTTGCCGCACGCCCAGTGGGGGCGCAAAGGGTTACGGCGGCTTTCTTTTGTTTGATAATTTGAATTATGCTATTTACTACCGTGGTTTTCCCAACACCGGGGCCACCGGTCACACAAATGAATTTGCTTTGGATAGCAGATTTCACCGCTTCATTTTGGGATGGAGATAACTTTAACCCTGTGGCTTTCTCTGACCACTCAAGGGCTTTATCAACATCAATTTTACCCCAGCTAGGCTCATTCTCCATTAATCTCACAATATTTTTAGCCACACCGACCTCGGCATAGTAAAGCCAATTAACATAGAGGCAGTCTTTTTTATCAATCACATCAGGAATCAGTTTTTCTGCGTCAATCTCTTCATTAATGGCTTGCTTAATGATGTCATCGCTGATTTCAAGCATGGCAATTGATTTGGTGGTGAGATTTTGATTGTAGACCGCACAATGACCATCACCTGTCATTTCTTGAATCACATGGACAACACCCGCTCTTGCGCGAATCATGGAATCTTTAGCAATCCCCAGTTTTTCAGCAAGATCGTCTGCTGTTTTAAAACCAATGCCATGAATATCGTTAGCCAAACGATAAGGGTTCTCTTGTATCTTGCTAATGGAGTCATCTCCATAGGTCTTATAAATTCTGACTGCTCTAGCTGTACCGATTCCATGGGATTGTAAGAAAACCATAATTTCACGTACCGCTTTCTGTTCAACCCAAGCCAAAGTAATCTTATCAACACGCTTTTTACCAATACCGTTAAGGGTGAGGAGCTTTTCAGGGGCTTGTTCAATGACATCAAAAATATCAGCACCAAAGGCATCCACCAGCTTCTTGCCAAAAACAGGGCCAATTCCTTTAATCATCCCTGAGCTTAAATATTTTGTAATGCCTTCTAACGTAGTAGGAGGAACCACTCTAATGTTGGAAGCTTTGAATTGTTGACCATAGGTTTTATCATTAGTCCAGTTGCCGTCAGCTTCAATAAATTCGCCAGAGTGAACAGAAGCCGCAGTGCCAGCAATGGTGACAAGGTCTCGCATTCCTCTTACTTTGACACGTAAAACACAAAACCCTGATTGCTCACTGTGGAAAGTAATGCGTTCTACTGTTCCTTGACAGGATTCAAGGGCATGTTCACTTTGCATCTCGATTACCCAATCCTAAGCGTACGTCTTTGCTTGCTGAGTGCGCTGTTGATTTGAATGCTGTCGGCATCATTGGCTCCTGAGTCCATTGCGGATGGTATGCATGAAATATTGCGGTTAGCGAAGCGAATGGGAATTTTCAGATTATTTCTTATATGATCTTTGGCTTCTTGCTTTCTGGTTTCAGTATGCACGCAAACGAGTTCATTTTTACCCGAGCTTTGTTCGTTGAAAAACTTATCTTTGCTTTCCTGCATTCGTTGGTAAATATTACTGATAAAGCCTAAGCGATAAGATTTAACAAATGAAACGATATTAGGGTAACCCTTTATGGATTTTTTATAGCGTACTACCGCTTTCTCCATTTCCCTACTGATAAACACAGCAAGGTAAAGTGCATTCTCTGCATCACGTTCTCTGCCAACAATACGAATTTTGGCTTTTGTTTTAAGGCGGGCATTTCCTCTACCGTAAATCATCACACAACCAGAAATATTGGCCATTGAATTGTAAATTTGCGAATACCATGTGGGGATGCTTATATAAGGTGTTTCAAATGATTCTTCTACCATTTTTTGACCATAAACATCATCTTTGCTGATGTTATGTTTCTCCATTAAGGATAAGGCTTGCTTTAACGCAATGGCGGCCTCATGTTCATTTTCTGACATGGATAATTCAAGAAGCTTTTTGATTTTATCTTTACGTTTATCATTCATCTGTAGATTCTCAAATATAAATTGTTAGGCTAAAAAATGCATTCATTAAGCGTTTTATGATGGGCTTTCAAGTGAAACGACATAAGTTTCAAATCATGCTTGAAATCTTCTTTAGCTTCAAACCTAAATCCACGATTAAGGTGACGTGGATTAGCAGATAAGCCATTGATGTTGGGACTTCCTTTCAATACAGATAATGTATAATCCAAGCTGTATGCAAGATGTTTTAATGGTGATTCAGGTGGTCTTTTCCCTTTTTGCTCATGGATTGTGCCGTGTATAAGCTGTAGCAGTAGGTCTGTGCGCATATACTCATTTAAGAGTTTTAGTGAATGTCCAGGAGAGAGTGGGGTAGTAAAGCCGCCTTTGTCTTCTGCGGGTGTGCCTGCATTAGGATTGCGTCTGATGTTTTTCATGTGAGGTTGAAATCCGTATATGATTGTAAATAGGGTAACTGATAATGGTATAGGAAACATTCTTTTTGTTTTTTAGGCGAGATGCAGAAAAATCTAAATACAAGTGATAATCAAGCAAGTTTTAAATTTTCCTGATACTCAGGTCTGCTTTCTATTTCTCGTATATATTTATATATAGTGGCCTTGGAGCCAATACTTAAAGTTGTCATGATTTCAGAAATAGGGCGCTTAGATTTATGGAGGGAGTAGCAAGATTTAGCCTTGGCTTCGGCTTCTTTGCTCATTCCTTTTGGACGACCACCTTTCCTACCTCTTGCTCTAGCAGCTTCAAGCCCAACCATCGTTCGTTCAATAATAAGGTTTCTTTCAAAGTCAGCGATAGCAGCAAACATATTAAACATAAACATGCCAGATGCGGTGCTGGTGTCTATTTTTTCTGACAAAGAGATAAAGTGGATCTCTTTTTTTGCGAGGTCGTTGATGATTTCAATTAAATGCGCCATCGACCTTCCAAGCCGGTCAAGACGATAAACAATTAACGTGTCACCAGACATGAGTCTTTCAAAAACAGCATCCAATCCAATTCGTGATTTTTTGGTGCCAGTGATTGTATCAGTAATTAATTTGTCATAGCCTTCTTTTTTCAAAGCATCAATTTGACCTTCTAAATTTTGACCCACGGATGAAATTCTAGCATAAGCGATTCTCATTACATGATACTCGACGATTCTTGGTTATTTGTAATTACATTCATGATACCAGATAAGTGTAATTAATGAATAGGAACCACAATTTTTTAAAAACCTAGTAGGGGAGGGAGGTTTGAGGAGTTTATTTTACGTTGCAATATTTTTGGGTCTAGCCGAAAATTATGGGTTTTGAGATTACGCAAAAACGATCGAATAAGTGTACTAATTATGTGGCTGAAAAGAAGTCATGTTTGTTTCACTAATAAGTGCAAAAACATCTAAGACGATACTGCATTCCATTACGCCCTATATTTTTGCACCGTGAAGTAGGGTGTTTTTGGTGGGTGCAATAAAGTATACATTTTAGCACTGGAAAATGACGATTAAATCGATTGGTTTACATGTGATCACATAATAAGCTGAAACTCGATTTAGTAGACATAATTTTAAAGGTGGTTTCTGCTGTCGCCTCACTCATGATATAGTAGACACCATAATTGAAACCACCAGCCATCAATGCATCCTAAAATTACCAATCGCCATTAAGCAGGGCAACAATGAAACCAATACACATGATTACAGAGACGAAATACTACAACATTAAAGTCGAGTGTGATCTTTTAGGCGACACTGTAGTTATTTGTGACTTTGGCAGTCGAATTAAAAATAATGACCATCGCCACATTATCAAAGTTAATTCAATTGATGATGTTAAAAAAGTGGTTGATGGGATTGTTAAGGTTAGATTTAGTCATGGCTATAAGATTGTTTAGTTTCTATTTCCTGCAAACATTCCAAGGAATTGTAAGATTGTTAGGAAAATATTTAAAATAGAGATATAGATCGTTACCGTTGCCATGATGTAATTAGTTTCACCGCCTCTAACAATGGCATTGGTTTGGTACATGATTAGTGCGCCAGATATTAGAGCTACTATGACGGATATAGCTAAGGCAAGTGCTGGTATTTGCAGAAATAGATTGGCTACGATTGCAACCAGAGCGACAATTGCACCTATCCCTAAGAAAGTTCCCATCTTTGAAAAATTTCTATTTGGATTCAATGCAATAGCAGACAGCCCAAAGAAAATTAAAGCAGTTGAGCCGAGTGCCATCATAATTAGTTCAGAACCGTTACTAAAGGTTGTCATGTAGAAATTTAGAATTGGCCCGATTGTAAACCCTAAGAAACCAGTTAGCGCAAAGGTTAGCACGATTCCCATAGGACTATTCTTGGTGGCATTCACTGCGAAAAATAAACCGAAGTAAACAACAAGTGTTACAATTGGATTCATTAATGGCGCATTCATTGACATTGATATACCAGCGGTGATTGCGCTAAATAATAATGTCATAGAAAGCATTATGTAAGTGTTGCGTAATACTCTGTTTGCAGCGGTTGTGTGGCTAGTTGAAAATTGATCAACAGTTCTCCTGTTTTGATCGAAGTCTGTATTTGGTTGTTTTTGTCGCATTGTTTTTCCTTGATATTATTAATCGTACCAAATCTATTATAGCTGTATTAGCGTATAATTCGAGCATATTTATAGCTATTAATTTCAGAGATGGTGAAATTATTTGTATTGATAATCATGATGTTTGTGATTTTCTTCAAATTGAGATTATTTGATTGCACGACAATCAAAATTTGAAAATTGCGAAAGTTGCTGTAGAATGCCTAACAAATATACTTTTCTACTAAAATAATGACCAGACGCAATGAACCATGCCCCTGTGAAAGCGGCAAGAAATTCAAAAAGTGTTGCTTGAAGTTAGCGCAAGGCATCAAGTCACAACAATCTCTACTTTCTGGTGAAAACGCTGTGATTGCAAATATCTCGGTATTGGCAAATAACTCATTATCTGAGATAAAAGCTAACCCACACAATAAGGGCGTTGAATATACATTGGGTGATTTTCAGCTATTGGTGAACATGGCAGTGTCTTTGTGGAATATATCGTTATTGTCATCCAAAAGATCAAAAGAAGTTATCAACTCATCCATTGAAGATAATATTTATCGTGAAGATGTAAATAAAATGGTTCGCAAGATGCGCAGTGAAAGCAATATCACTAGGCTGATGATTGCCTCTGCTATCAGTGAGTCAGAAAAAGATGAAGATGGTGAATATCCTGTGAAGATGGAGATTTATAGGGTTGATGTTGATTATATTGAGGATAATTTAGAGCTGTTACTGTCAAATATAATGGAGACTGTGGAGTTTATGATTCTGCATAGTAAACAAGGGAAAGTTAAAGTTGAACACCATAAAGCATCTTGATTTTTGTTTCATTTATCTTTTTGTGGGAACAACTTATTCACTAACCATTTGAAAGTTGATCCCTGACCTAATATTGAAATAATGA
>Ga0302132_10001052_pt1 | contig 15687 bp, 18 predicted proteins | sample CB9_321_MG_FD_203113 | JGI IMG/M metagenome (GOLD analysis project Ga0302132, IMG submission 203113) | Marine microbial communities from Western Arctic Ocean, Canada - CB9_32.1 | ecosystem: Environmental > Aquatic > Marine > Oceanic | place: Canada: Western Arctic Ocean | collected 2017-09-19
AGTGTCCCCTATACTAATAGGTTCAATCGCACCAGCGATATCACTTCCTAAATGTCGAGATTTAACGTTGATTAATTTATGAGTTCCGAATCTTCCTCCTTCTGTCTCTATTTCATCAGTAGTCTTGTTCCGCAAGATAAACATGTGAGAACAGAATTGAGTGATGCGATCTGAAAGAGAAACAACAGACTCATCATCTACCACATTTTGAGAGTTCCTATTATTAGTAATTCCATATCTGTTAGACTGGACTGAAGTAATCATAGGGATGATAGGGTTACCATCATGGAGTATTTCCTTTTGCACACACTTTTTAAACTTGTCCACCATTTCTCCCACTACTTGCCATTCCGATTTGTTAGCTATATTTTCGGAAGTTGTCTTAATGTAATCAAAAGAAAAAACCATCGACTTGCCACGGCCTACCTTAGAGTAATAAAACCTCTTAAGACTATTAACCATAGAATCTACATCCATGCCACCTACATTGTAATAATAAAATTTCAAGTTTTTGACTACTGGCCAAACCGAGCGAACCTTATCTATCGTTTTCTGACCAGCTTGCCTCCATTTGCCACTCTCTAAAAGATGCATAGAGACTCCAGAAAGAGCCGCACACTGGCGCATAATAAGCTCTTCTTTGCTCATCTCTCCATTATCGAAATGTAACACTGGGATATCATACTTTAGACTCACCTTGGTGCTGTAATCCATGCAGAAATTTGTTTTGCCTACTCCCGATCTAGCGACGATAACAGTAATATTTCCTGGGCGTAGCAATGACCCATAAATTTCATTAACTTTGGGGTGTGGACCCATCATCCCAAATTCCGTAACTGGATTGTTGCCACGCTCTTCTATAGTAGCCTCCATTTCCTCGTAAATGTTTTCAGGCGTGTCGTTTCCCATCTCATAGAGATTAATGCGGGAATTATAAGTATTATCGGCGGCTTCAATAATAGCTCTATAAGAAGCTTCAGGAGGCATGCTTTTCATCTTCTTGGCGATGTCCTGAGACGACTCCAAGATTTCGCGCCTGATGGAATATTTCTTCAGCTCTTTAGCTATTTTGAGCGTGTTACCCTTGGGGACTTTCCTTAGAGCTAGAGATTTAATATAGTCCGAAGGATTCAAATTATCTTCAAACGATAGCCCTACATCATTAACTCTTTGTGCTATGATAACTTCGTCTACCTCATCTCCTGCGTCTATAGCTTGTTTGACAATTCTAAAAATAGTAGAGTGGAGAGAGCTTTGTTTGGAATAAAAATCCGAAGTGCCAATAAAATTGGAGATTTCTGCTAAGGTGTCGGGCTCTTTAATTAGGCCCGCTAATAACTGTTTTTCTAATTCAAAGTTATAGATCATTCTGCTTCTTCCCTTCTTTCAAGCGGTGTTGTGAAATGGTTTTCCAGAGCTTTAGTTAAGGCTAGCTCGGTCATACCACAATCAAACTTGCAATATATTAAAGGTTTGCCATTTTCAGAAGAAACCGCCAATATTACACCTTTATATTTATCCACCCCTCCAGATAGTTCATAAATTTTTTCTACCATCTCTGAGGGAATAGAGAATTCATCGTTTTCTTCTAAGTTCATAAATAAATGTCCTGCTCTTTGAATAGTGAAGCCACTATTTTATCCTGTGGGTGAACTTCTGCTAGCTTTATATCGTTGATGTTGCAGAAGTCGAGCTTTTTTTCGTCCCTTTTCAGTTGATCCACATATTTGAAACGATTTTTGTGAAAAAACTTAATAAATTTTGTATGTTGAGCACCTTGGACTTCAACAGCAATTTTCTTATTTGCATTATAAAAGTCTAGCGTAAGGCGGGTGCCCACAACCCTAAACTCTTCAAATACAATATCACTTTTCCAATATTTATATAGAAATTTTTTGACTTCAGTTTGGAACTTACTTCGACTAGACTTGTTCCAATCTATTAGGTATTTTTTAGCGTTTTTAAGATTCCGCTGTTTGCCATATAAGTCAATAAATTTCATCCACTTATCTGCTCTTTAAAATAATCTATTAAAAATAGACACAATTCCTTATTATCTTCGATAACTTTAAAGAGATTGTTATCTCCTTGAAGCTTATCGGGAAATTCAAAATCTTTAGACTCAAGTAACTCTTTAAAGTCATCGCTAGGCTTTATCCATGCCCCCTTTTTTTCTACAAATTCCCACGCATAAAGAAGATCTACAATTTCCTTCTCTATCCATATAGAATTACCATCTACACGACCATAGCGAATAGGATAAGAAAGTGTCGTGTTAGTGTTTTCGTGAGCGGATTTTTTAATAGTTACTTTCGCTAGATGCCCTATAATCGGATTCTTCTTCGCGTCTATTTTTTTAAGAGAGGGGCTCTTTAAAATCAAATCTCCCTTGAAACGAGGCTCAAACTCCATGATGGTATTCGCAAAATGTAAGAGAGCGTTTCCTCCTGTCGCAGTGTTTTGACGGATAGGGGCTTTGGAATAAGGGTCGAGTTTAATGTCAGCGCGAACTTGGCTAATAAAAATAGCCATGTGCCCCCGCTTACCCAAAGCGATGCTCGTTTTTTTACAAAAGTTTGAAGCGATAACCGCGCCTCCAGCTACCTTTGTGCTTTCTTCAAAACTCTTGTCTAAGTCTGCCTTGCGAATTAAACCGTCTACTGAATCTAAAATAAAACAGTATTTAGTTTTATCTTCGTTGTCGGTAATGAGTAAGCGAATTAATTTCATCGTTGTCTCATAAATATTACTTTCGAAAACAAAACAGGTGCCCTCTACCCACTCTTCAGCAGAAAATACAAACTTAACGCCAGAACGCTTTTGAAGCTCTGGCCCTAACCGACCTTCTGCTTTAATATACAAGCCCCGTGAATTTGAGAGGGTTCCTAAGAAGTTTTTCATGACCTGTAAGGATTCTGATGTTTTACCTCCTTCGTTTACTCCTGTAAAACGGTGTAACCCAGGTCCGAAACCTCCCTCCAAATGCATATCGAACTGAAGTGACCCGCTAGAGATTTTATACTCTACGTTTTTCTCGTCATTAAAGTGATCCCCTTTATTTGTTTTTAAGAAATTGCTAAGAAGTTCTTCTGGTTCAATATTATTACTCATCTAAAAAATCTTTTATTGTTTTATGGGGAGGGGAGACGATTGCATCTTCCCCTGTCTTCTCCCCTATATCATACCTTTTATACTTGGATAAGTCAACCTTAAAGTTGAAGGCTCTGAACTTTTCATCCAGCGCATCCTTAAGTTTCGGACTGACAAGATAAGCAAGGGAGTCGAACTTTTTACCAAAGTTTACGATGTCCATAAACTCTAAAGAATAACGATCACAGAGATCGTTAAGCAACTTCATCTCCCTAGCAAAAAATGGTCGCCTCCCTTTATCAGGGACTTCTAGAAGACGGAAGATGATGTTGCGCTTATTTGGTCCTTTAGACTTCGCCACTACCAAGTAGTAATCGAGGAAACGTCGAAGTCAACCATTTTCTTAACGAGTTGATAAAAGGTCGTTTTCGGTTCCCAGTCTAATTCTTCGCGAGCTTTTGTTGAATCACCTAAAAGGATTTCGACTTCTGCTGGCCTATAAAAATCTGAGTTAACTTCTACAAAACACTCCGTTCCGTGAAAATATTTTTCATTTTCCCTTTCCCCTTTCCATTTACAAGCACGGCGGTGAAAACCTACAGCATTAAATGCCTCCTCAACAAATTCTCTAATGCTATGTGTCTCGTTAGAAGAAAGGATATAATCTTTTGGATTTTCTCTATCTTGATTAAGCATTCGCCAGACACCAACGACAAAATCTTCAGCATCGCTCCAGTCTCTTTTCGCGTCTAAATTACCCAACTGTAAAGGGATAATGATTTTGCCAATTTCAAAATCTCCTAAAATTCTCGCCACATTCTTAGTGATTTTCCGAGTAACAAATTCTTCTCCCCGACGAACCCCTTCGTGGTTGAAAAGCCATCCTTGGACTGCATAAAGGTCATAGGAGTCTCTATAGACCTTAACCAAGTGTCTAGCAGCACATTTAGAGGCTGCATAAGGGCTTCTGGGGCGCAGTGGGTGATCTTCGGTCTGTGGGGTAACGACAACATTTCCGAACTCCTCAGAGCTACCTGCGTTGTAATACCGACAATGGGGAGTATACTTCCGAATTGCTTCTAGCTGGTAGAGAACACCCATACAGTTTGTCTGCATATGATTTACAGGCATCTCCCAACTATTCCCGACAAAGGAGTTTGCCGCGAAATTAATAAAGTAATCGGGTTTTTCGCGAGAAATTACGTTGTCTGTATTGTGAGCATCAGTTACATCTAGATCAATTAGATAAAATCTAGGATTATTTTCTAAATGTTTAATGTTTTTGTGATTTTTTACACTTAATCTCCTCACTCCCCCGATGATTGTATGCTCTGTATTCTTGAGCAAATAGTCTGCCATAAGACTACCGTCCTGCCCTGTAACTCCAGTAATTAATACTTTTTTCATGAAATGATCTGCAATTTGGGACACGGAACAATAAATTTACCACCCTTGTCGAGGTATTCTTTTTCTCTTTTCGCGAATTCATTAATAAAATGCCATGGCAAAATAAGAAGATAATCTGGGTGGATCTTTCTCATTTCATCTTCCGAATAAATCGGTATATTAGTTCCTACAGTGCTTAGGCCGAACTTATATGGAGTGCGTTCAGCGATGCCATCGATATGGCTATTATCTAATCCATACCATTGTAAAAGAGTGTTACCTTTTGTGCTAGCCCCATATGCCCAAACAGTTTTGCCTTCGGATTTAATCTTTTTTATAAAAGCGACAGTTTCATTTTTTAGGATACAAATTCTTTTATAAAAATCATGGTATGTCTCCGCGCATGCGGCCCCCATTTTATCTTCATACTGTAAAAGAGCCTCCGTCCTGAAATCAGCGACATCGCGGTATGGGGCAGACCTAAAATTGGTTTTGTCTGCGGAGTTTTTGCGGACATAGACCCTAAAACTACCTCCATTTATATCATTTAAAATACAATCTACAATAGTAAGTCCTGCACTCTCAAGGATTTTTTTTATTGAGGTCAGGGTATAATAGTAAATATGTTCATGGCAAATGTTATCGAAGGCAAGTTGTTTTAACATTAATGGCGTGTAACTGAGCTGCAAAACTAAAAGACCTTCGTCATCCATGATTTCCGAAATATCATTTAAGCATGAAACTGGATCATCCAGATCATAGAACATGGCAATGATGCTGATTATTTTGGCTTTTTTGTGGCCAAATTTGCTCGACTTATATGCCTCGGCTGAAAAATAGTCTTGGATGATTAAGTCTGCTCTTTGGTTTGATTCTTTGTAATAGGAATCATCTACGGGATCAATCCCGACCTTGGTCATTGACTTCGGGGCGAACTTTAAAAGTGTGCCGTCATTACAAGCTATATCTAAAAATACGTCACCGTTTTCGACGGGAATAAGGTCGGGTAATTCCTCGGCTATTGATTTTAACTCCTGTGTCATAGTGGAGGTCACTCCAGATCTATACCAATATTTGCGATACATTTTATCTGGATCTGTGACGGATGACAGTCTCACCGCCCCAGTGGATTCTTCCAACATTAAAGTCAGAGGTTCTTTGGTAGCGCGTGAGTCTTCACCAGCTTTGGCAAAGTCAGAAACGTATAGATCTCCTAAAGAAAATAGTTCTTTCATTGTTTGTTGTGGGCTTGTTCGTTAATCCAAGAATATGTGGATAAAATTCCCTCTTCCAATAGTTTTTGTGATTCCCACCCCATCTTTTCTTTATACAGAGTGTTATCGGAATTACGACCTTTTACCCCGAGTGGGCAAACGTGTCCATATTTTTCTTCAAACTCAGCCCCGAATAAGTTTCTAACTTTAACATCTTTACCTGAAATGTCAATTGTTATCTGAGCAAGTCGATTAATTGTAACCATTTCTTCTGAGCCAATATTAACTGGACCCGAGAACTCCTCCTGCTTCATAAATCGAGCTATCGCTTCCAAACATTCATCTATAAAGAGGAAGGAGCGGGTTTGCTTACCATCTCCCCATACTTCGATCTCACCTCCGTCCTCGCATTCTGCGACCTTACGACACATAGCTGCTGGAGCTTTTTCTTTCCCGCCTGTCCAAGTTCCTTCGGGACCAAAAATATTGTGGAAGCGGGCAATCCTTACATTTAAGCCATAATTTCTTTGAAAAGCTAAATATACCCTTTCGCTGAAAAGTTTCTCCCACCCATATTCAGAGTCAGGATTCGCGGGGTATGCCGAAGACTCTTCGCAGTTGGGATTGTCTGGGTCTAGTTGATTGTGTTCAGGATACATGCAAGCTGAAGAAGAATAAAAAAGACAATCAATTTTTTGCCTTAAAGCCTCTTTCGCTACGTGTAGATTAATAACAGCAGAATTATGCATAACATCAGCGTCGTGTTCTCCTGTAAAAATATACCCCGCCCCTCCCATGTCGGCGGCTAGTTGATAAACCTCATCAAAAGAATGATCAGGACCAAGCTCCATAACGTCTTTAACTATTTCTTCGTTTCGCAAGTCAGCGCGAATAAATTCATCACAAATTTCTGACCAATCGAAATATTCATGATGTTTGATATCTACAGCTCTAACCCAGTATCCTTCTTTTTTAAGTTTTTTCCCAAGATGACCCCCGATAAAGCCTCCTCCCCCCAAAATTAATGCAGTTTTGTTCATAATGTATTTTATAGATGTAATCCCGTGATTGTTAGTTCGTTCGGTGTCCATTTGAGGGCACCTTTAAAGCGAATTTTTGACCATTTCGTATTAACGTTGTTTTTGTTTAATGTATTTGTTATCGCTAATTCTCCGCTTGGAATAGTTAAGTCTTTAATTGTGTCGCTATATATATCCATATTTTGGGATGTGCTAAACGCAAAAATGTCGGTATACCTCATTTGGTTATAACCAGCGTTTGCCCACCCTTTCGGATCTCCAGCGTATTGAATATATAATATATTGTTTTCCAGCACATCTGTTACTTCGCTGCCTATTAATGACTGTTCGTAAAACATATCCATTCTTGAGCGGATAACTATGTCATATTTTATACCATTAAGTTCTTCATGTTCTAATTTTAATTTATTGGCCGCTTGGATACTGTAGAACATGCTTCTCATATCCAACATATGAGGGCCATGGCTATTCTTAAAAACTTCCCATTCTTCTAATTTGTAAGCCTTGGGATTAATATCCTCCATTATGAAGTTCTCTTTTGTTTCAAACAAAAATGATGGTGTATCGCTTCCCCCATTTGCTCTCGGGCGCATCCCCTCATTGTCTATGTCTCCCCATGTGTGCAGAAATACATCTGAGTTATAAGGCTCGACCAAATATCTTTTTATAAGAGGCCAACTAAATTTAACAGATCTGGTCAACCCCGACAAACATAGTGCCACTTTCATCAATTTTTATTTCTTTTTAAGTAAAAAACATCCACAGGCATAGGCTCTATTGGTGTAAATCAAATCTTCTGTTAGTTTAGGATCTGTTAAGACCCACTCACCGCTCATTTTTTCTTCTTTAGAGTTTTCTAGTTTATAAATAAAAGACTCTTGAATTTCAGAGCCTTCGGTTAATTTTAATATTCCCTCCCAATTGTAATTTTGATGGTAATTTTGCCAACGATGCTTTCCAAAGGGAACGGTTAGCACAATTAATCCTCCTTCGTTTAGAAGAGATAAAGCTTTCTCAAATCCCCTCTTGTCTTCCCCTTCTCGATAAATCATATCTGGTCCTTCTGTGCATTGAGGAAAATGCTCTAAAGAGGACAAAAATATAATAACATCAAATGTTTCCTCCACGAAATCGTATTCCATAAAATTACCTTGATACTTGCCCCCTCTAAAGTCAGAGATCTGGTAGTTTAAATTGTTTTTTGTTATATAATTGTAAATTTCTGACATGTGCCCCACATCTGAGGGGATACCTCCAACATCTAGAGTTTTTATGGGGGGGGAGCAATGCTTTTTGAGGCTATTTAACATATAAATCATCTCTACAGTTCTTTCACTGCCAAGAGTATTGTCGTATATATCTTTCATTTATTTGTCTAGTGTACCTTATGATAATAAGCCATATTTTACTTTTCCATAATTTAGTGAGGTTTCATCAAAAAAACTAGAAATTTCTTCTTTAATTTCATTTCTTTCTCTGTTTATGTGCCTAGCTCTCATGGCAAAATTCCCTACAGCATTATAATCTGGCTCGACTTGTCTGATTGTCTCGTTGATCTTCTCTTCTACCTTCCACAAGTCAAGATTAGCATCGTAAAGCTTCTTAAGAAACGGTGAGTAAGTAGATGAATCTAGGGCAGATAAGGCTTTTTCGTAAAGCGATAATTCTTCAAAAACATCCCTCTCCGTTCTTTCGGATCTAATTTGTGTGATAGTGTATCTATCCAGTATTTCTGACATCGGCATTTTCATTTTATCTCATATATTTTTTGTCCCAATGTGTAGACACCGTATAGCTTTGACCAGCTGTTAAAGTTGGTCGCGACAATAGATATTTTGGACATTGGACATCATCAACAAACCCATCTATAAAAGCTTGGACAGCGCTCTCTACACAAAATATAGCACTAGCGTTCATAATGACCTTATACCACCCGACGATATTATCCTCGGGAACTTCCTGCATTTCAACAACTTTTTGATTTAAAGTCGCTGGTATTTCAACTTTAGGACTATTTGAATTAGTTAAATGAGCAAACGTATACTCTTTTTCGTCTCCCACGAATTCGTTATAGATTTCTGTTTCTTTTTCTATGTCTCGATTCCATTCTAGTAAATGCTTAACTTCAAAATCCAAGTCGGAGAGCCTATATTTTGTCTGTTCAAATTTTTCCCAAGGAAACTCTGCCGTGGGATGTGGCCCCCTGTCTGCCAGATTAAGAACTAAATCAGGTTTAAGGGACTCGGAAATTTCCAAACACTTAATAACATCCGATCTTAGCCAATCAGAATCTAAGACTCTTTCGTCTAGTTTTATGTTTTCAACGTAGGGGAAGTGGCTCATGATGCCAGAGAACTTTTCCCTAGTAGGCCAACTCACCTCATAACCTAAGTCTGCGTAGTGTTTAGCTATGGGGGCGCAAATAAAAAGATCTCCAAAAGCTCCAGGTTGTATTAATAGGCACTTCTTCATTAGGAATATCCAAAATAGATAAGATCTTTCTCTAGCGCTAAGTTTAAGAAAGAGATTTCTTCTTTATTTAAAACATCTCTCCAACACACAAAATCAAGGGAAATGTGATTTCCGTGGATACCGCTTTCGTGATCTCCTGTGTGAAAACTAGAATGCATTTCGCTAATTTTAATATTAGCTTTTTTAGAGTTTTTTTCAATAATCGAGTTTATTCTCTTGCTATCTAAGACAATCTTTTCTCCCCGCAAAATAAGACCTACCAAACCCTTAAGGTCTTGTTCTGAGTTTAAATAGTCTTCATACTTAATTGGAGTTATTGAGACTACTTGATGAAGCTCCTTTAGGGTTTTAAGTAAATTTGTTTGAGAGCGGTAATGGGACAACGCTTTTTGCAATGAACTTATACTTATGTTCTTGTCCTTCAATACATCTATATCCAAAATCTGTGTTCTCAAAAGAGAAAGGATAACATCTCTCGGATCTCTATAAGTAAAAAAAACTTCCTGAGGTTTTTGTAAAATTTCTGATCCAAGGGAATGCGTCTTCCAAGCTTTACTATAAATGTCTTTGAGAATATTCCACACAACCGTCGAACCAGTTCTTCCCGCCCCAATTTGAACAACCTCTTTATCTATTAATGGGTCTTCATTAACAATACAATGAGCGGTCTCAGTGCTATCTACTAAGGTTATCATAATTAATATTTTTCTCTCAAACTTGATTTTAATGATTTAAAATTTTCGTCCTCGTTAGCTAAAACACTTCCGTGTTTGGTTAGGGCTTTGCCCCAATAAACCTGAAAGTCTAAATCTTTAAACCTATCATTTAGTTCCCAGTCCATGGGCTGAGTGATTTTGCCGCTTTTTAACAAAGAGTCGAGCCGTTTTAAGGGATCTTTTTTGTATAGAACAGTGCATAAACCGTTGGTGGCAGGGTGTTCTTTTTTGCCAAATATGTCTCTATTGTCTCCTTTCCTAATCCAAGCCTCTCCTAAGAATACACAGTCATAATTTAGATTATTGCTATTACATAAACTATTCATCGCTTCAATGTAAGGAAGAGGATCTTCCTTAAAAATAACGTCGTCCTCTAAAATAAAAAACTGTTCCCCGTCTTGTGAATTTGATATGTCGCTAACTGCTTTTTTATATTTCATGCATAAGGACATTTCTGACCTAAGCATTTTCCTATCGAACCTTTGCTCAAAGTTTTCTAGAGAAAAATTTTCTTCTATAATTTCTGGGGTTAGATCTTCTTGATCAAAATCTTCAACAAACTCATAGTCAGTATTAGGAAACCAATGATTAAGTTCCTCAAGCATATGGACCTTCCTCTCGGTTAATTTGGTATAATGAATTATTAAGATTTTTGCTAGGGTATCCATCTTATTTATCCAGTTTTACTACGGTAGAATGCCCTTTTTCAACTTTAGATTTGTGTCCCGCAAATTCAATAATTTCTTGCAATAAAGATTTTTCATCTCCTTTAATCGCCCACCAGTTCCAATCTAGTTGATCTGCGTCATATCCAGCTTGGCTCGCTTTATGGAAAAAAGTATAAATACTATAACCGTTAGTTTTTAAATGATCATATACATTGCTACAGTTTGTCTCGCGTTTAAAGGCCCCATCTGTATGTGCCGCCTCAAAACAGATGAAGGGAATATCTATTTCTGCTAGGTCCACTGAAAGCAAAATCCTAGCGTCTAGACCTTCCGCATCTAGGTATAGTCTGTCAACTTTTTCTAAGCCGAAGTCTTCGAAGAGTTCCGAAAGGGTAATGGCTGCAATTTCTCGCTTCTCAAGAGCCTTAACACCATGAGAGATTAAATGATTTTTGTCTGTAGAACTAAAAGCAGTATAAGAAACCTCTCCGTCGCCTTCATGTTCTCCTTTAGGAAAGAAGAAGTCTATTTTTTCTAAACTAGGTTTATCTACTACGACCTTGTTAATAAAGGATATTTTATCCATTACTTCAGAATCAAACTTCTCTGAATAGAGCTTTTTACAAAGGTCGAGCGAAGAGGAGAGAGCTTCAACCATTAAACACTTGTCTATTTCCTCTTTCTTGGAAGCAAAAAAATCAAGAAAGGAGTCGTCTCCTGTATGACAGCCTATTTGAACGGTATACATTTTTCTAAATATGTATATATGTTGTAATCGGTAAAGTATTTTTGCTTAGACTCAATAATATATTCTTTATATTTTTCATTAGAACCGCTAATAATCGCCCTGATGTCCTCAATGACGTTTTCGCTGTCAACATTAATTTTTTCAAAAGACTTTGGGTTATAAAATTCATGAACCAGTTTGCAGCCATCATAAATAGGAACACAGTTATTCATGAAACAATCTGTGATTTTTTCTGAGATGTAGTAATCCTCTCGCGAATTTTCAATGCCAATGCTAAACTCATAATCACTTAACGCATCTTCCTTGTATTCTGCGTAACCTTTATAACGAGGATCGTTAATGTTCCACCCTCTTCCATAAACATCTATATCTAAGTCGGACTCAAAAATCTTAACTAATAATCTTTCCCTGTTAAGATAAATTGAATCGGGGTGCTTTGGGGCACCAGCAATTGCTCCATGGGCCGCTAAAATAATAGAACACTTTTTGTTTTTATTAAAGTTGTTATTCGATAAATATTCCACCATTGTCGTAGAAACCCCTTCTCCCGCCTGTTTCACATGGGACTGCGTAGCGCCACCCGAGTCTTCGCTAAACATGAGAGTGGGAGCCATCTCTACATTGTCTCTTGATGCAAATCGGCCCACACTACTAAAAACCTTAAAGCTGTTATCTAAAACAGCGTCTCGCACACAATCACTCCAACTGGGCTCCATGGTAAAAACTATATTTTTCCCTTTGGGAACGCTTAACATCTCTTGACTGTTATTAAACGTGATCAGATAGTCAAACTCAGAGCCAGAGGTGATTTCTAATCCCTCGGGAGGCTCTCCCCAGTTTCTAACCACCCGATCAGCCAGCCCCTCGGGAGTGTCCCAATGACAGGCAAATTTTATTTTTATGTTTTTATCCATTTTTAAAATACGGTTTAATTTAAAATTTCTTTTATGTATTCTCTCTCTAGCGTGTCTGAACTTAAGGTAAGCCTAATCCAGTTCTTTCTATAATCGTGAGGGAGTTTCACTTTATTTTTAAAGCTAATATTATGTTTACCGAGTATTTTAGTTGCTAAAATATTGTCTTCGCAATCGTTAAAGTGAATCCAATTACAGCTTCCTCCTACTACATCATAGCCTTTTTCTGTAAGAGTTCTAGACAAACGAACACGTTGATTTTTTACAGCGGTAGTATAGTCCTCTAACAGATTTAAGTTATCCATCAGGGAAATGGCAAATTTAATCGAGACTCCACTTACAGGGAAACAAAAGTTGAGCTTTTCTAGCAAATCTATATTTTTAGAATTAGATAAGGCATATCCAAGCCTAATTCCCGCCGCGCCGAAAGACTTTGAAAATGTTTTAACTATAATTACATTATCATAAGTTTTAACTAAGCTGGCGTTCGAATATGCCGCATAATCAATGTAAGCCTCATCTAATAATAGTAAAATATTTTTTTGTTTAAGAAAGACTAATAAATCTTCTATTTTGTGTTTGTGCTGAAAGTCTCCTACAGGGCTGTTGGGGTTTGCTAAAACAACCAAGCTGGTTTGATCATCAACAGCTATTTTAAAATCAACCAAATCAAGTTTGGGTTCACCTACTGAGATATAATTAACTGTTTTAAGACTGCTTCCTACCATCTGAGCAAATACATCATACATCGGAAAACATGGGTTTGATGTAACTATGTTACTTTTATTGTTGGAAGTGAGTTCAAATATAATTTTTAATAATGACTCAGAGCCATTTCCTAATAAGACATTTTTTCTTTTTAAGTTATTGTGGATTGCTAATTTTTCACAAAGTAAGTCATAACTAGATAAAGAGGGGTAACAGATAAAATCTTCTTGTTCCAAAGAAGATAAAAAGTCCTTATAGAATTTGTCGGGAAAATTTATAACCCTCTCTGACATATCAAGGCGTAGATTTTCTTTAACGGTTTTTCTGTAATACTTTTTCCGCTCAATTAAGGGAATATAGAGATTGTGCTTAAACATTTTGAACTTCTAATTCTTTTAAAATTGGAGTTAGTTCTTTATAGGAGCAATTTTTGCAGTGTTTTGTAGGGTTATTCGTCTCGCAGCCCTTTCTAACGTTTGTAAAATCTTCAGAAGATCGTATGTCTTCTAAATCTTGATCGAAAATATTTCCAAAAGATCGCGCCCCTGTATTCATGCAACACATTAATACTCTGCCGTCTACAGTTGTATAAAGACCTTTTTTTACCCAGAAACAATCAGGAAATTCCCACTCGCCCTTGCCCATAATTTTGTCTCCCCAGTTTTTGCGGAGATACTTTAGTTGTTCCATGCTATAACCTGAGGTCTCAATATTATCAACAAGAGAGTCTTCCTCACCCCATAGCTGGGCAATGTTAAGGCGAAATTCCCCCAAATTATATTCTTTTCTTAGTTCATCTACTTTTGAAATATCTTCAATGTTGTAAGCATTTACCACATAGTTCACCACTATGTCGCAATTTCCCCTGTCAACTGTTTTTAAGTTTTCTAAAAAAGAAATCAACTTATGCCATTTGGCAGGAGACCGATCTCTTTCGTAACTCTCTCCATAGCCATCAATTGACAAATAAAGTTGATCAAGGTTTTGGATGGCCTTTTCAAACTTGTCTCTTATTTTAGAGCCCTCTTTAATGGGGTATTGGCAATTAGTAGCGACTATAACAAAACACTCAGGAAAAGTTTTTTTAAATTCTTCTGTTACCTTGTCAAATTCAGGATGTAGAAAAGGTTCCCCCATTCCCATAAGTTTGCAATTTTTAAGCGGATGGTGCTTTATTTTGGATAATAATAATTTCCAATTAAAAAGCGACATGTGTTTCAGCGGACCTATAACTTCATTTCGGTTACAAAATGAACAATTTAAATTACAGTAATTAGTTGTCTCTAGGTAGGCATATGATATGGGGTCAATCATTGGATATATGGCTCTATTAGGGAGTTTCTCGGTATAGAGATAGCTTTACAGGAAGGGTAGGGGTTGGTTGGAGCAAAGTCATTAACTAAAATTCGTTGCGCGTGATTACAGTCAGAAATAATCGTTTTATACTTAATGTTAAACTGACTCAATGTTTTTTTAAATTGATGTAAATATTTTTCTTCCCTAGCCGTGACGAAGATAATTTCCGCCCCTCTATCGCTAAGTGTCTTTAAAAACTCAAAGTTTTCCAAAATGGGTTCAAAGGTTTTTTCCCACGTTCTTTTTCCGTATTTCCCAACGTTTTGTAAAAACACTCCATCAATATCAAAAAGGTATGTTTTGAACTTTTCTTGTTCTCTCCTCCAGTCCTTAAGCGTTCCCCAATCCCGAAGCGATGATGCGGAAACCTTCTCAAAAATTTTGTTTTTATTTTTTATTAAATAAGAAATAATATGACTCACATAAAACTCAGCATGTTGATTAAAGACTGCGCTTTGAGTTATTTCTACATAAGCTTCTTTAAAGTCCTCGGCAATCGTGCTGTAAACTCCTGCACATAGAGTATTCGAAACTAATTGCTTTTCAACAATATCGTTAATAATATTGTCCGAATTAAAAAGCAGAAAACTTTTATTGTGGAGGTTTTCTACTTCGCAATTGGAATTAATGTCCAAGCCAACTATATAACTGTCATTGTTTGACGAATCAAATTCGACGGAACAGTCAGAATCTTTAATACAAATAGCTCCCGAAATACCCAAATCTAAAAGTGTTCGGTAAATAGTTTCGGAGGCAGAGGAACTTTCCTCATTAAGTATATGAACCTCTACCTTGTCTCCAAAAACTTGATTGAGTATTAATTCGGCGTTATATTTTTGGCAATGGGATTTTAAAATTGTAATAATAACGCGATCAAATTTATGGGGTTCCATACAGAGGATGGATTTTTCTACCATAAGTTCCCCATCTGGATGACTTAGCATCCACTTAGGTCTCATGTCGGGAAAACGTGAGCTTTTGCCCGCCGCTGGAACAATTAGTGTTTTCAAATTTTTTGCTGTTTAAGCTTTAATAATCTACTGTAGATAAAGTTTTCTTCTTTTTGTTTTGAGTAAGGAATTATTCTCAGCAGATTTAAGATAAGCATCTTGTGAGATGCTGTCAACATGTTTGTGGATAAATGATCTTTTAATATGTTATTTAAAAACAGCAAATTAATAAAAGGGCATTTAAGATTTTTTCTCCACGACCAAGCCGCGACAATATCTTGCATTAATTTTGAGTAGTCTAAGACTTGAGAACTTGTAAAAGAATCAAGAAAATCTATAAAGAATATTTCCCCGTCTCTTACGATTATATTTTCAAATGTTAGATCTCCATGACTATAAGATTTGTTTATGGTGTTCCAATCAAA
>Ga0302132_10001054_pt1 | contig 15660 bp, 7 predicted proteins | sample CB9_321_MG_FD_203113 | JGI IMG/M metagenome (GOLD analysis project Ga0302132, IMG submission 203113) | Marine microbial communities from Western Arctic Ocean, Canada - CB9_32.1 | ecosystem: Environmental > Aquatic > Marine > Oceanic | place: Canada: Western Arctic Ocean | collected 2017-09-19
ATTATCATCATGCCACGTTCGTCATCCCATGCATCTGCGTAATTGTGTGGAAACGCATTACCCATATAAGTTACATTTTTGTTTGTTTGTCTTTTATGGAAGTGTCCTGTGAATACCTCTCCGCAACCTGCAAAATGTTCAGCTTTAATTCCACCAATATCAGGCATATCTACCATTGCATTCATTTTAAAAAATGGTAGTTCAAAATGTCCAAACACATATTTTTGTGTCATTTTTTCAATAATGGTCCATTCATTTCCAACAATCCATGGAATAATTGCAACGTCATCTTTGACTATCCACTCGTTAACAATATGAATGTTAGGAATATTTCTAATATATTCCATTGAATTAATTTCTCTCTTATCTCTGTAGAATAAATCGTGATTTCCCATAATCACATAAACATTTTCAAATGCTTGTCCTAATCTTTCCATATTAGATACTGTGTAGTTCATTGTTGAAACGTTAGTTGCAGATCTATGATGATGCCAATCACCTAAAAATATACAAGTTTCACAATTGTGTGCTTTTGCTTGTTCTATAAACCAATGAATAAATGTTTCACAATCATCATTGTGTACACGTGAATTACCTTTTAATCCAAAGTGTATATCTGTGAAACAAGCTACTTTTTTAAAAAACATATGTTACCATCTTTTCTTTTTAAGTTCGTACGTTGGCAAATCCGCTCGGTCAAATTCTTTATATGTTGCTCCTTCAAAATCTTTTGATGTTAATTTGCCTTTTTTCTTTAGCGTTTTGTTTAATTTTTTAATAGCAGTTTTGTTTACAATTTTAACTGGTCCATGTAAATTTGCTTTTCTTCTAAGTATGGCGGCTTCTGTACTTTTAGCTTGTCGAGTTGAAGAAGGCATCATATGATTTTGTTCTAATAAATCATCTCGTATATTTTGATTTTTCTTTTCAATGTTTAAAATTCTTGTAAAACTATTTGTAATAGCCGCAGTATAATATGCAAAGGGGTTTTCTGATTTGCTTTCATCAAACTGTAACCCAATTTGTGATAATTGCATTAATGCTTGTGATTGCATTTCGTCGTTATATGTGTAACCTCTCCAGTTTGCTCTAGTACCATATCTTTCACATAGTTTCATAAACATCATTGCTAAACTGTTTGTAATTTTCCCATGAGTGCAAGAGAAATGTCCATTAGACATACCGCCAACCCAATGAGATTTCCCCACACAAATTAATTTTCCTTTTTTATCGATCTTATAATGGTTAAATGCTGGAAAATTTACTTTTGTGTGATGATCTGCTACTGTTTTTGGATTTTTCTTTCTAGTAGGGTCTAACGGAATATGATCATATGTAGAAACTCTAAATACCAAATCAGATTTGTTAATTTTACGAGTGTTTACTACGAAGTCTGATAATTTAATTTTTTTCTCACCACGTAGTTTAGCCTGCATCCAAGCTTCTTGTGTTAGTCGTTTTGATCTGTTTTTCCTTGCTTGGGTGATGCTAGTTGCATTAATTCTTTTAAGATTTGGTACAATTAAATCGTGTTGGTGATTGTCCTCTTCCACATAAGAACAAAAAGAGTTCTTACTTTTATGTATTTGGGCCAAGAGGTCCCGATTGTTTAAGTATTTTACTCTTTTCATATTATTCCTTTGCTTTATTAATGTCGGGTAAAATGACCACAAACAGGTCTGTTGAAGTGTGTCGTATGAGTAATTAAGTGCGCCTTTAAAGATGCCTATAAATATTGTTTTATAATACAAAACTTTGGGAAAAATAACAACCGAATTATGTCACAACCAGGAAACAAAACAGTAGGAACACTAGTCAAAAACGCAGGTAAAGGTATCTGGGATAAAACATTTGGCAGATTAACTGGTTCTGGTATAAGAACAGACTCACGAATAACCCATACACGAGCTAAATGGTCAGGAAGGTCAACGGAGAAGGATTGGAGAGTAAAATTAACAATCCCTGCGGATGCTCCTTCAAGACTGAAAGAGTTACTATTTGATAATGAGGTATTAGGACCATTAGCAAAAGGTGACAATCCGGTGAATGGTATAATTTGGCCAATAACACCCTCAATAATATATTCAGCCGCATCAAATTATAATTCTTTATCACAGGTACATAGCAATTATCCATTTCAGGCCTATCAAAATTCACAGCCTAATGATATTAATATTATAGGAGATTTTATTGTACAAAATTCTGAAGATGCCAAGTATTGGGTAGCGGCAATAGGTTTTTTACGATCAGTTCATAAAATGTTTTTTGGTGGAGCAGAACAAGATTATAGAGGTAATCCACCACCAATTTTACACTTGTCGGGATATGGTGATCAGATGTTTAATAAAATTCCGGTTGTTCTGAATCAATGGAATGTTGAACTAAGAGCAGGCGTTGATTATATTTGTACTCAACAACAACCTTATGGGGGTTCAGCACCGCAAGTAGGACGCCCGCATTTACAAAATATAACAAGTGTAGATGATGTTCCGGCAACATGGGCACCAACAATTTCGATGGTGTCTGTAATGATAACACCAATTTACTCACGTGATTCTATTAAGAAATTTTCTATGAGAGGATTTGTTGATGGAACATTAAGCAAAGAAACTGGAATAGGGTGGCTATAAAAATGGCAAAGTATTCACAAACATCTCCATATTTTGACACAACTGAAAATGATATTAGTTTAGATATTCTTTCACCGAGAACAATAACAGCCGAAGATGATGATCAATCTTATACAATAGAAAGAACTTACGCATATAGACCCGACTTACTTGCTTTTGATTTATATGGAACTCCAAGATTATGGTGGGTGTTTACACAAAGAAATCCAAATGAACTTGAAGATCCAATATACGATTTTAAACCAGGTGTAACTATTCAGTTGCCAAAAAAGGAAAATATTTCCAGCGACTTGGGAGTATAATCCATGGCAGTTCATCCAATATATACAACTACTGAAAATAGTAAAACGCAAAATACAAAAAACACAAAAACAACAACAGCAACTAACACTATTTTCAAATATGCACGGCCAAATTTATTACATAAATTTGCATCTTATATTCCACTTTGGACTTTATCAGCATTAACACAAGCCGAAATACAAGAACCAAAACGTTTTTGGAATAGTCGACCACATGATATGATTGTAAGAAGTGCAGGCTTAGGAGATGCTAATTCAACGCATTGGAGACCAAATCCACATTCAGAAGGTACAATGGCCGAAGAAGTTAAAAAAAGTCTTAATAAAAGAGCCACAGAGGCAATGGATGAAGCATTAAATGAATATAAAAAACAAAGAGATTTATATTTTGAAAGTGTTAGAGTGAATAGTTTACCACCGTTTAATGAAGATAGGCCGTTGTCATCAGTTACAAAAATCGAAATGGTTATAAATGAACCTATGGGAATTAGTTTGTTAAAAAGAATAAGAGCGGCCGCGGCAAATAATGGATATGCAGACCACGTTGACGCTCCGTATATGTTAACACTAGAATTTAGAGGATGGAACGAAAAAGGACAAGAAATATCCAAGGACGAAACGGCGTTACTTAAAAGAGTTATTCCAATTAAAATTGTTAATCTGCAATTAGATGTATCACAAAACGGTACAGTTTATAATCTTCGTGCTATACCATATAATGAATTTGGATATTTGAATCAATATGCTTATTTAAGAACGACAGGACAATTGACAAACGATGCAAGATTGGCAGATACATTACAGGAATTACAAAATTTACTTAATAAACAAAATAAAGATGAAAAAGACTACCATTATCTTGTAGAAGACCCAGATGAATATGTATTGAAAGTACATCCACTTTTCGGTGAACAGCAATTAATAATAAATCAGACAATTGGCTCTATAAAAATGAATAATCAAAGTGCTCCGCCAGGAAAGCAAGATGAGATTAATAAAAAATTAGTTGGACAAGTGAAAGCAGGCGATCATATTATGACAATTCTAACATCATTAATGAAGATGATTGAAGGATTTGGAGATGATGTACTTGAGAAGTGGAAAGACTCAGTAGTCATGACAAGATCAGTTTATTCGAAGAGGGATACAAAAGAATTAAATCCTAATGAAAGAGCTCATATGGCCCGGACAAATGAAGATTTTCATTTTAACTATTTTCAAATTCGAACTTCAGTTGTTCCACAAAAAACAAAGTGGGATAGATATAGAAAAACACACCCAAAAATTATTACGTATTATATAGAACCTTTTAAAATAAATGGATATAGTTTAGCAATTCCGGGAGTTTCAGTAGGTAGAGAGCAAATACCGTTTGTATATAAAAATTACAACTATATTTTTACTGGTGAAAACACTGATATTTTAGATTTGAATATTAATTATAAAGTTGCATACTATCAATCAAAATTAAAAAATATAAATGTTCAAAACGAACGAAGGATTAATATAATAGAACCTGATAAACAAATACCACCAAGTCATGAGGATTCATTTGCTGGTGACGATTTTCTTACAAAAAGCGAAGTTGATGGTGCAAAAAGTATGAATGCGTCAATGAATAGTGAAGGCGGTGGAATAGTAGATCAATTTATGGATTCATTAACTCACCCAACTGCTGATATGGTTAGAGTTGAAATGCAGATATTAGGAGATGTTGCATATATGGGACAAGCACAATTTATGCCACCAAGTTTTAAAGGAAAAGATATAATTGATAAAGACGGAGATATTTCATATTTTAGAGGCGAGGAAGGTGCAATTTATAATAACAGACTTGATGCTTATAATCCAGATGTAGCAGATCCGGTAGTAAATTTACGATTTAGATTTCCAACTGACCAAGACACTCATACGGGATTGCATGAACTCAGTGATGAGGATAGTGCTACCTTTTCAGGATTATATAGAGTATATAAAGTAGATAATAATTTTGAACAAGGACAATTTACGCAAACTTTACATATGGTGAGATTTTTAAATCAAGGAGATGTAGTCACTGAAGATATTAAACTAGTACCAATAGAAACAAAAATTGATGGGACAAGAGTTGGCCCGATAAACGTTGATGCAATGGCAAAAATTTGGATGACAGAAAGAAATAGATTTTTTGAGAAAGTTAAAAAAAGAGCTAGTAAAACAGTACGAGATATTAAAGGTAGACTTTGGTCAAAAACTAGATAATGAGTAAATTAACAAAACATATAAGTGGGGCGGCATCAACAGCTGAAGCACCAGGAGTTGTTAGTGGTTGGGGTTCCTTAGATCCAGGTCCATATATTGCAATTGTTAAAGGTAATAAAGATTCTGCTAGAATGGGAAGATTGCAAGTAATTATTCCAGCATTAGGAGGAACAACATTACCGGAAGAAAAACAATTAATAACTTGTGATTATTTGTCTCCTTTTTATGGATCTAAAAGTGAAACTCATACTAATCCTAGTTCAAATGATTATAAAGCTACTCAACACTCTTATGGTTTTTGGGCAGTACCACCAGATTTAGACACAAAAGTTTTAGTAATTTTTGCTGAAGGAAAATTAGAACAAGCATTTTGGATTGGTTGTATACAGGATCCATTTACAAATCATATGATTCCTGGAATTGCATCATCAGAAAAAACAATTGGGTTAACAGGAGGACCCCCAGGAACAAATACAGGCACTGACAAAATAGCAACCTATGGAACAAAAAATGTTCCATCTGGTGAATTGAACAGACAAGCACCAGGTGCCTTAAAACCAAATTATGATTCAATCTCAAAACCAATTCACCCATTTGCAGATACTTTGTTAAATCAAGGATTATCAACAGACGATGTAAGAGGAAATACGTCATCATCAGCTAGAAGAGAATCACCAAGCCAAGTATTTGGAATTAGCACACCTGGTAGACTTAATAATTCAAGTTCAAAAAAAAATGTAGGAGCATCTGATTCACGATCTCGTGAAGTAGTTGATAGATTAACAGGACATACATTTACAATGGACGATGGAGATCTTAAAGGAGAAAATCAATTAACAAGATTAAGATCAGCATCTGGCCATCAAATTTTACTTCATGATACAGAAGGAGTTGTATATATTGCTAATGGATCAGGAAACGCTTGGATTGAAATGAATAAAGAAGGTAGGATTGATGTTTATTCAGGAGTAGGTGGTATTAATTTGAGAACGCAAGGAGATTTTAATTTACATAGTGATGCAAATATTAATATGCACGCCGCTAATAGTATTAGAATGAGTGCTTCGGGACAAATTGTTAATTCAGCAAAAATGTTATTAAATTTAGGATCTGACGGAGTATTAACATCTTCAACAAATGGAGCAATTAGAGATTTTGCTAATCAAGGTATATCATCTTATACAGCAGGGAGACAAATGCACGGAGCAGGTGGAAGAATAGATCTAGCAGGATCGCAAGTACACTTCAACTCAGTTGGAGCAAGTAACACTTGGGGACCACACTGGATGAATACAGGTGCAGTTGGAATGACAGAAAGAGATGAAGGCGATATTGATCTTACAAGAAAAGGTATAGCACCATTAGAAGCTTTTACAAAACAAACTAAAACCACAGTACACAGATTTATTACGCACGAACCAATGCCTAGATTTAGAGGATTCACATCAGTAGGAAATCAAATTTGGAGCAATAATCCAAATGAATCAAAAGCCGCTGAAAGATTAATGTTAGTACCTGGTACAGCAAACTTTATAGAACATCGAAATAGGATGTCAACAAACGAATCAATTGCTTTAGGGCAATATCAAGCTGACTTAGAACTGTACTTAAAAACAAAAATGGGTAGCTCAACTGATTCAAATAAAGCAAGAAAATTAGCAGATACTTTTGCTAGAGGATATGATAAAACTTATAAAATAATTAATAAAACAAATAGTATTTCTAAAAAATTTGAATCTATAGGGTCTGGTCAAACAATAAAACAAGTTAAAGATACTTTGCAGTCAACATTAACAAATCAGGTAGTAGAATCATTAACTAATAAAGCAACATCATTATTTAAAGATACAGTGTTTGTTAATAATTCAGGAAAATTATTTTCATTAGGAAGTGTAACTAATTCTATAAATTCAACAATAAATGGTATAACAGGAAATTTAGATTTAAAAAATGCTGGATCGGTTTTGAATGATATAAGCACCGTAACAAATGTTTATAAAAATGTAATAGCAGGAGATATTACAGGAGTAACGTCAATAGTATCAATAGCACAAAAATTTGGAATAGGTTCTACTTCAAGTAAATTTTTGAAATCTGGTGCGGCCGGTGGAGCTAGTCTTGGATTTATGGGTAAATTTAATACTATAAGTAAATCAATTGGCAACTTTGCAAATAGAGTTTTTGGCGGTAAATTTTGGTAATAAATATTTTAAATTATGGCAACAAATAATCAAAGCGGAATAACATTTAAAGGTTTTAGTTCACGAGCCGAAAGACAAAATTTTAAAATCTATGATTTTGAATGTGCAAAACAAGATTTAATCAATCGTTTGTCTATAAGAAAAGGTGAAAGAGTAGAAAATCCAGAATTTGGTACAATAATATATGACGCAATATTTGAACCATTTACTGAATCATTAAAAGAAAATATTATTGAGGACATTACTAATAATTTAAATGCTGATCCTCGTTTAAGTACGCACGATGTTCGTGTTACTGAAGCAGACTATGGTATAGCTATACAGGCTACAATTACATACGTACCACTTAATATTACTGAAACAATGCGATTTGATTTCGACGAAAACGCATTGTTACGCCTATCATAATATATGCATATAATTAATATTATAAATATTGATATAAACACATTATGGCCACAACAGAACGACAAAATAGATTATTAGTTGCTGAAGATTGGAAAAAGATCTACCAGTCATTTCAGCAGGCAGATTTCAAATCATATGATTTTGAGACGTTGCGTAGAACAATGGTGGCATATCTACGTGAAAATTATCCAGACGACTTTAATGACTTTGTAGAAAGTTCAGAATATATAGCACTTATTGATTTAATTGCTTATATTTCTCAAGCACTTTCTTTCAGAGTAGATTTAAATGCTAGAGAAAACTTTTTAGAAACTGCAGAAAGACGAAATTCAATTTTAAGACTAGCAAGATTAATTAATTATAATCCTCATCGAAATAGACCTGCTACAGGTTTAATGAAAATAGATGCAATATCAACAACGCAAAATGTAAATGATTCTTCAGGTACAAATTTAGCAAATACTACAATTACTTGGAATGATTCTGCTAACTTAAATTATAGAGAACAATTTGTCAATATTTTAAATGCGGCTAACGTATCAGGACAGTTATTTGGAAAGCCAAGAGAATCAGATACAATTGGAGGAATTGCAACTGAAATTTATACCCTTAATACAAATCAATTAGATTTGCCAATTTTTAATTTTTCAACAAGCGTTAGTGGAACTAATAGAAAATTTGAAATTGTTCCAGCAACAATACTAGATTCAGAATCAATATATGAACAAGCACCAACACCTGGTACAGGTTTTACATATGTTTATAGAACAGATGGTGCAGGAGATACATCAAATAATACAGGATTTTTTACTTTGTTCAAACAAGGTACTCTTAGTTCTACAAATTTTACAATTAATAAAGCAACAACTAATTTAACACAAGAAATTAATATCAATGATATAAATGATACTGATGTATGGTTGTACAAATTAGACGAGTTAGGTCAGTTAGCTGAAGAATGGACTAAGGTTCCTTCTTTAGAAGGTAATAATGCAATTTATAATTCTTTATCTAAATCTATTAGAAACATTTATAATGTAGTAACTCAAAACAATGATGCAATTAATTTAGTGTTTGGCGATGGAAATTTTGCTAACATACCTATAGGATCTTTTAGAGCATATTATAGAACTAGTGATAATGCCAAGTATGCATTACAATCAACCGATTTATCTAATATAACAGTAAACATTCAATATGCAGATGTTAATGGAGGTCAACAAACATTAACACTAACAATGAGTTTAAAAGCTAGTGTGTATAATTCATCAGCTTCAGAAACAAATAGTTCAATTAAAGAAAAAGCACCACAAGTTTATTATTCACAAAATAGAATGATTACAGCAGAAGATTATCAAGTTGTACCGTTATCAGCATCACAAGAAATTGTAAAAGTAAAATCCGTTAATAGAACAGCATCAGGTATATCAAGAGCCAAAGAAATTATAGATCCTACAGGAGCATATTCAAATGTATCTGTATTTGCAGATGATGGAATACTTTATAGAGAAGAAAAAACCAATACATTTACATTTACATTTACAAATAGAAATACAATTTTATCTACAATTAATACTTTAGTAGAAACAAAATTAACAAAAGCATATTCAAGACATTTTTACTATTTAAAATATGGAACAAAAGATTTAAGTTCTTTAACAGCAACATGGAATTCAAGTACAACAGGAACTAATACTAATACAGGATATTTTAAAGGAACAGGTGCTTTAGTTACTGGTAGCTATGCAACATCTAATTTAAAATATGCAACAGTTGGAGCATTAGTTAAATTTACATCTCCAGATACTAGAGAATTTTTAAATAATACTCTTGTTACAGCAGGTACTGACAATGCAGAAAATAGATCATGGGCAAAAGTTGGTGCAGTTGAAGGTGATGGTGCAAACAGTGGAGTAGGAAATCTAGAAACAGGAGTAGGACCAATTACACTTAATAATATTATTCCAAACGGTTCTGTATTAGGTAAAATTTTCCCACAGTTTGTAACGACATTTAGTTCAACATTAAAAACTGATTTAATAGAAAGAATCGAAGCATATGAAACATTTGGTTTGCGTTATGATGTTGATGATGCAGTATGGAAAGTTATTACGTCAGAAAATGTAAGTGCAAGTTCTGTGTTTAGTTTAGACACTGCTGGTGACTCAACAGATACAAATTTAGATACTAGTTGGTGGTTTAACTTTACTAATGATGGAAATACATATACCGTAACATATAGATCATTAGATTATATTTTTGAATCAGAAGCACAAAATAAATTTCATTATGATACAGCAGAAAAAATTTACGATTATAAAACAGGAAAAAGTGTAAAAGATACAGTAAAAATTTTAAAAACAAATTCAATTGTTTCTACAGGAAATGCTATTGGGTATCCAATTAATTGGCAAGTTGTAGATACAATTGCAGAAGCAGACGGGTTCCAAGATAATAGAAAAGTAAAAATTGGATTTTATGATGACGATGATGATGGTATTGTTGACAATCCAGACATATATGACATTGTAGTTGAACCAGATACAAACACAACAACTAAATTTGTATTTTATCAAAAATATATTTCATATGATAATATAGAAAGATATAAACCATATGCATCAACAAATTTTGTTGTATCGCAAAACGAAGCAGATATTACATTATCAAGCATAACATATACTAACGGACAGTTATTTTATTTTTATGATAGAACGGAAAATATAGTTAAGAAGTATGATTCCTCAACAAATACATTATCAACTACAACAGATTACTATGGTAGACGTGGAAGATCATCTTTAACGTTCCAGTATAAACATAATGCTGGACAAAGTACACGAATTGATCCTACAGTATCTAATATAGTTGACATTTATCTTTTGGAAAGAACGTATGATACATTATACAGAATTTGGTTGCAAGATGGAGGTACAGCACCTAACTCAAGTACAGCAGATCAATTAAGAATAAATTATTCTGGTACGTTAGAACCAAAAAAATCATTATCAGATCAACTTGTTTATCATCCAGTAAAATATAAAGTATTATTTGGAACACAATCAGATGAACAATTACAAGCAACATTTAAAGTTGTTAAAAATCCAAGTACAAATAGTTCAAATGCAATTATTAAAACTCAAGTAATTCAAGCAGTTAATGAGTTCTTTTCACTTGAGAATTTTGACTTTGGAGACGCATTTTACTTTACAGAATTAGCCGCCCACGTTCACAATCAATTAGCACCCGATTTATTAACAGTTGTAATTGTACCAAACCAGTCAGGACAAACGTTTGGTTCATTATTTCAAATATCCTGTGCGGCGGACGAAATATTCATCAGTGGGGCCACCGTTGATGATGTTACAATTATAAGTGCATTAGGAGCCAATCAATTATTAGCTTCAGGTACAGTTGTGACATCAACAAGCACAACTTCAACAACAACTTCAACATCATCAGTGTCAGGCACCACTACAACAGGATCCGGGTCAAGCACCGGTAGTAGTGGAGCAGGATACTAATGGCAGATAAAGAAATAAACGCATTAAGTAACGAAGAAATTGTAGTCCAGGACGGAACTACATTACGAAGATCTATTGCTCACTTACCTGCATTTTATAGAACTGATACAAATCATAGATTTTTATCAAGCACAATTGATCCATTAATACAAAAAGGATCATTAGAAAGATTAGATGGTTGGGTAGGAAAACTAGATGCTTATACAAGACAAGCGTCAGATGTTTATATTCCTGCTGTTAATGAAGATAGAAAAGCATATCAATTAGATCCTACAGTAACATATATAGATCAAGATACGTCTTCGATAAATCCAGAAGATAGAGTTAAATTTACAGGTACATATGATGACTATATTAATCAATTAAAATATTTTGGTGCACCAGTTGATAATCATGATAGATTAAACAAAGAAGTTACATATTCTTGGAATCCAGCTGTTGATTTAGATAAGTTAATCAATTATAGAGAATACTATTGGTTACCTGAAGGTCCAAATTCAGTTGTAATAGATTCAGTTGGACCAACTGCGTCAACAGAAATTGATGTAGGAGTAGTTACTCATGACGGGAGTACTGTAAGAGCTTATGTATTTGGCAACAAACCAACAGAGCAAAATCCAAAATTAATTTTATATCGTGGAAACACTTATAAGTTTATTATTGGTGCCACAAGCCATCCATTTTGGATAATGACAGAACCTTATCGTTCTGGATTGTCTGCAGATGAATCAACATCAACAATTTATACTTCAGGAGTTACAAATGCTGGTACTGATTCAGGTACAGTTACTTTTACAATTCCAACAGATGCACCTGATGTACTTTATTATCAATGTGGTAATCATGATTCAATGCATGGTATATTACAAATTGATACAATATCGTCTACAACAAAAATTAACGTAGAAAGCGAAATAAAAAATACTAAAAATTATTCTTTAAGAACATTAAATTTATCAAATGGAATGAAAATAAAATTTGGATCTAATGTAACTGACGAAATAACATATAAAGATAAAGAATTTTATGTTGAAGGAGTTGGTGATCAAATTACATTAACCAATGTAGAAAATTTAATTACACCCGAATCGTATGCAACAGAAACTACTATTTTATATGATTCAATTGCTTATGATTCAAGACCATATGCTAAAGCCTTTTATAGGCCCGAAACAAAAGACTATATTACAATTAAAAGAGATTCAAGAGACCAAAATGCTTGGTCAAGATATAATAGATGGTTTCATAGATCTGTTATTGAAACAATAAGTTCAATAAACGGTTATACACCTACATTGGATGAAACAGATAGAGCAAAAAGACCAATTATAGAATTTGATTCTGGACTTGCACTTTATAATCATGGTACAATTGCAAAAAATTCAGTTGCATTAGTAGATACTGTAACTACTGATGCATTTTCAACAGTTGTAGGATCTACAGGTTATATTATTGATGGGAGATCGTTAGCAGATGGAATGCGTGTTATCTTTTTAACTGATCTAGACGCAACAGTAAAAAATAAAATTTATACAGTAAATTTTGTATCAGGTGGAGGCTCGGCTCTTAGTATTGCTTTGACAGAAGCTTCAGATAGTGCACCAGCAGATAACGAATCGGTTTTTGTAGAATTTGGGACGAACAATCAAGGAAAAACATATTCTTATGATTCTTCAACAACAGCATGGACAGTAGGACAAACAAAAACAACAATAAACCAACAACCATTATTTGAATTGTGGGACGATAACGAAATAGCATTTAGTGATACAACTACACACGCATCTACATCATTTACAGGTGCAACGGTTTTTAATTATAAAATATCTAGTACAGCTACAACAGATACAGTATTAGGACTTAAGGTAAAGTATAATACTATAAACAATGTTGGAGATATTGTTTTTGAAACAGATACAACGTCGGGTACTTTTACATACAAGTCTAATGATATTAAATATACAAAAAATTATGCATCAGGCCATTTGCATTATACAACAGGAGCAAGTACACATAATAATAAAAGTGCTTGGTTAAAAAGAACAAACGAAAGTAAACAAAGAGTAGTTAGAACATTTATTGTTGACAAATTAGAAAAACAATTATTCCCAATAGACTTTTATAAAGAGTCTCACTCACTTTCAGATTTAGAAATTTCAATTATAGTAAATGGTAATAAAAAAGTTTTAACTACCGATTATACATTAGTTGACGGTACTACAAACAAGTATGTTAAATTTGTAAAAGAACTTACTGTAGGTGATCAAATTAAGATATTAGGTTATTCAACAATTAAAAAAGTTGATGGAAAAGGAATATACGAAGTTCCAGAAAATTTATCTATTAATTCATTAAATTCTGTATTAGGAGAATTTACATATGGACAAATTTCTAATCATGTCAAAGACATTGTAGAAAAAAATTCTGATGTAATTGGTGTATATCCGGGATCAAGTAATTTAAGAGATATTCCAAGTGCAATATTAAAAGGTGGTACAATTCAACAACACACAGGATCATTAGTTCCAGCAATATTTGGATTAATTGATCGCGATGCAAATTTAATATCTGCTTTAGATTATGCAAATAGCGAATATCAAAAATTTTATGATAGCTTTCTTACCCATGCTATGAGTACTGCATATGAAGGAGTTGTTGCAGATAGGGTAGACGAAATTCTTGTAGCAATAGGTAAAGGAAAAACAAACACATTTCCTTTTTACTACGAAGATATGGTAGGGTATGGAGAAAATTATTCCTTAAGAAAATATACAGTTGAAGATTCGTCTGAAACAGAATACGCAATAGATTCTTTACAAGATATGACTACACCGAGTAATAGAGCGATGTATGTTTATAAAAATGATGTACAGTTGGTCTTAGATACAGAGTATACTGTTAGTACAACTGATGATAGTATTAATATTACTGCCACACTCGTTGTGGGAGATATTATAAAAATTAGAGATTATAGCGACACAACTGGAAGTTTTATTCCACCAACACCAACTAAACTAGGAATATATCCAAAGTTCAAACCTGAAACGATTACAGATGACACATATGTAACAAGTATAAGTGTTATTGTAGGGCATGACGGTTCAAGAAGAAAAACATATGGTGATTATAGAGATGATTTAATATTAGAATTAGAAAAAAGAATTTATAATAATATTAAAACTGTGTATGATTCTACGTTATTAGATCCGAACGATATTATTCCTTCGGCATTTAAATCTACTGAATATACAATTAATGAAGTAGATGGTGTACTTGGACCAGATTTTTATACGTGGGCAGGAAAACACGGAGTACAATATATTACTAATACAACTTATGATTCAAGTAACTCTTTTACTTGGAATTATGCATCTAGTACAGATATTTTAAATGCAGAAAAAATGCCTGGACACTGGAGAGGCATATACAATTATTTTTATGATACTGATAGACCACATACTCATCCATGGGAAGTAGCAGGTCATTCCGAAAAGCCATCTGATTGGGAAACATTATATGGTACAGCACCGTATACATCAGGGAATACTGTTATGTGGGAGTACCTTGCGGCTATAACTGGTAGGTATTCAAAACCAAGTCTTACAGATTATATTCCTGTTGATGCAAGTGGAAATTTATTAGATCCATTAGGTGCAAAAATTATAAAAGATTTTGGATGGCCAAATAAAAATGCTGATTGGAAGTTTGGTGATCAAGCATCATCAGAAACGGCATGGAGAAAAAGTTCAGCATATCCTTTTAGTGTTACAAAATTAATGGCACTGTGTAAACCTGCAAAATTCTTTGGTTTATTTTTTGATAATAGCAGACTAACTAAAAATATTTCAAATAATCTAGTTGATAAAGATACAGGTATAAGACAAAAACTGTCAACGGCAAAATATCATTTAGAAAGTATTAGTTCTGTTAGACAAATAACTGCAGGATATCAACCGTGGATAGTAAATTATTTGATATCACGTAATTTAGATCCTGCTACATTTTTCTATAATAAAATGAAACAATTAAATGTACAATTAGCATATAAATTAGGAGGATTTACTGATAAAAATAATATAAAAATATTAACAGATTCTACATCACCAGGATCAACAGCAGGCTCGCAGTTTATACCAGACGAAAATTATAAAATTTTATTTAGAACTAGTAATCCTGTAAACAGTTTTGATTATAGTGGAATATTAATTGAGAAGAATACTGATTTATCAGTTGATGGATCTACATTAATTGGTGGATATAAAGTATTAGGATATAATACAATCAAACCATTTTTTAAATTTTATAAACCAATTAAAGCAACAACAACGTCAATAATTGAAACGGTAGATGTAAG
>Ga0302132_10001059_pt1 | contig 15628 bp, 6 predicted proteins | sample CB9_321_MG_FD_203113 | JGI IMG/M metagenome (GOLD analysis project Ga0302132, IMG submission 203113) | Marine microbial communities from Western Arctic Ocean, Canada - CB9_32.1 | ecosystem: Environmental > Aquatic > Marine > Oceanic | place: Canada: Western Arctic Ocean | collected 2017-09-19
CCTGAACAATGTCGATCACCCCCACCTCCAACAGCGCTTCTAGTTGATCAAGTGTGCGCAATTGCAAGCTCAGGTTGTCCTCTGTATTTCGAATTTGCTGCAACTGTTGCAATAGCCCTAACACCCCTCCCAAGCCACCCTGTCCTCCATAGGAGTTAACACTGGTTGAGGGGTTACCTCGACGAGAACCGCTAACACCCAAGTCACCAATCGCGACTTTCGTATAAAAACCTTGATGGTACTGACTGTGCGCTCGAATATTGGCGAGCAGATTTCGTTCAGACTGCGTCAGCCCTTCTAACGCAATGTGTTTACCCGCACCTCGCAATAGTGGCTGGACGATGGAAAAATTTGCCAACGAGGACGCAAGGTTTGCATTGTTACCGGTGAATTCGAATACAAACGAATTGGCAAAACCGGCCACAATTTCTCCGGCTGTGGAGAATTTCCTTTTAAATTGTGCGGTTGGGTTGCTGCCAACGGTTAGGCGGTTACTTTCTCTGCCCTGACTGGCGGATGTGGTTACGGTGTCACCGGTTGTGGGATCGACTCCAAAACCAGCCGGATTGATATTTCCGCGATGTCGATAATTTGTGTCATAGCCGCCGAAATATTGCGTGTCAAACCGAAATCGTTGAGCTGTGACGTCTAGTGCGGAAAGATACAGTGTTTCAACCTGAGTCTGATAAGCAGGCGAGTGAATATAAGCTAACTGAAGTGCGGAATCTACATTTAATTTAACCGCCCCAGAATCGTCGACGAAGTTATACGACGACAGAAGTGCTCGCCAGTCTGGACTTTCATATTCACGTATCGTGCCATAATCGTCCCACGTTTTTGACCCTGGCATATCATGGACCATTTTCATAAATTCACCTGACGCTGGGTCATCCAACGGCATCGGGATTTCGTCAGGATTACTGGGATCAAAGAAACGACTACGATGGTCGTCGACAACATTGAAGTCCGTAGTTTTCCAGCGTGCATCAGTGCTAGCGTCCTTAATAATGGAATAGGCAGACTCATCTGCCTCACGACGTTGCTCTGCAACAGAGCAACCAATCAACGTACAAATACTGATCCATATCAATAGACGCAGAAACGCTAGTGGAAATTTTTGCTTTAACATGGACGCCGTTAAATGTAAAATTATTGGTATGAATATTTAAATCGCTTCAAAATCGTACAAACACCAACGATTTTAGGCGATTTAGGTGTTTTTGGGACAAAAACGGGGAAACCTTGAGGTCCAACACTAAGATTCCGCAATTCGCCTCGGAAATTGGCCAATGAATTTCTAGTCCGGAAGGAATATCTGAGTGGGCACACTGCTATTTAAGCGCGCACACGGGTGAATCTTCACCGCAGATTGGGCTCTGCCCGCTACCGATTTACTGGGAACCGCATGCCGATGACACTGTCTCTATTTCCGGAACGCTGGATGTTCCGGATTGGCTCCGCTGATAATATAGGCAAGCAAATCAAAAATTTCATTACGTGTCATCGTATTGAACAAACCCTCGGGCATAATTGAGACTTTTGATTCCTCTCGTTCGTCAATATCCTGCTTATTTATCTCAACCACTTTGACGTTCTTTTCGAGAGGATTAGCTGATAACCGTAGTATTTTTTCATCCTCGAACACGACCACACCCGAGTGGAGTTTGCCGTCTAGCGTAACAACGATTTGAACTCTATATTTTGCTTCGATCTCCTTCGACGGGGCGACCATCGCGTCCACAATTTTCGCCACATCCGTTTTTTGATCAGCGAGCTTCTTTTGCAAGTCGTACAGATCAGGTGCGAGTTTCCCTCCAGTACCTTTCATTGCGTGGCAGGCAACACAGGAAACCTGTGTGAACAAACGGCGTCCCGCTTCAAAGTCGCGGCCTGACTCCAGTAAATTGATTGCGTTAAGGACATCCTGCGTGGACCACTTTCGCACAAATTTGCGTTGTGGCATGTCGCCGTGCGACTTAACAGGTGCAGTGGCCTGAAGCGGAATGTCGCTTATGTCGGCGACGACATGTACAGTACCAAACATCGTTCGCCAGTGCCCAGGAAAGGTGCACACAAATGGATATTCGCCGAGTTCCGTTGGTGCCGTAATCTGCAACCGCTGCTGCTCACCAGCCTGAAGCATACCCGTGGCAAATAATACCTTATCCGTATCCGGAATGAACTGCTTCGCAAATCCCTGCGGAGTCGACCCTAGAAGTTCTGCCAATATACCGACTTCTTCGCGTGCCCCCGGGGTCGTAATAATCAAGTTATGCGGCATGATATCCACATTTTCAAATACGATCTCCACCGGCTTTCCGGCCTGGATATAAATATGAGGGCGATCATAAATCATGCGATGGGGAATGGGCCGAATCACAATCACATCAACCGCGAGATCCGCTAACCGGCGACGGATACTGACTGCGGCTTCCCGTCCAAGCTGGCCTGACAAATCCTTGCCAAGCTGAATCGCATCCATCACATCGGTTTGAGTTCTCGATGTCGCCGGAACCGATTCAATATATCGTATTAATTCCGTGAGCAGGATACTCACCTGTTCTTTCGGAAGTTCGCTGCCGTTGAGCCGACCAATAGCCGTGATCGCGGATGCGCGGTACACACTGTCACTTACCAACGGGGCAAGTCGATGGAATGCGTCCACATCATGGCCACTTATATAACTCAGGGCATTTACCGCAGACCGTTTTATCTGAACACGGGGGTTAGCACCACCCACAGAAATTTTGACACTAGGATTAGGGCCCTTATGAGCCGCGGACACAAACACCTTCTTGCGGTTTCCGTTCATAACCGTAACCGCAACCCCATCCATACGACTGACATACGTTCCGCTATTTTCCGTGCGATTCCAGAGGACAACGTCATCAATCGGATATTCCCGACCTAAATCTACTTCCCAAAACGGATTGTTCTGCATGGACGTGTGGGTCTGTGATCCGTTGGCATACGCTCCGTCCGTATTACCATCGACTGCCCGAGCTGCAACACCGTCGAAGTCCGTAGTCGATTGTTTGGCGGCTTTGTTCAACGCCACATTCTTTCCAGCACTCATCACCTGAACTTCAGCGATCGTCAGAACGCGTTGTTTACCGAGGATTTGAATCCGTACAAACCGAGCGCTCACGCCCTTCACATCCGCGATTTGCTCTGTCAGGGGCGACGGCAGTTTTGAAATCGTTGCCGCCACACGCTGATAGAGCGACTCCCGCACTTGATCATTCGCAATCAACGGGATTGTATCGAGCGTGGTCCGGAATCGGCCTGCACTATTCAGAGATTGATCCCAGATATTTTCTGCACTGCCATCCGCAGCAATAACCGCGGCTGTGGCCAATTGTCTAGTCACAGATCTTTTTCCGCTGCGGTGTAACTTTGCAAGCTCGGGGCGTTTCATTTTCAACATAGCCGGTGCCGTCATGCGAAACATATGCACATAATCAGTCAGCACTTGTTCTGCTTCATCACCGGTCGCTTCATCCAAACGAACGACCACATCAACTAATTCCGTGACCATGTCAGTTTCATGCAACTCCGCTAGCCCCATCAGTGCTTCGTGGCGGTATTCATGCACTACGCCAGGTCGAGTTAGTAATTGATTGAAAACCAATTCACTGCGCGCCATATTGATCAGGTCCGGTGTTGCCACTCGGTCGATAATATATTGAATCGCCTGCGGGTTATCTTCTGCAAACGGGCGGCCCGAACCAACGAGCTCTCGCCAAGACGGTTCGAGTCGTCGAATCGTATGCCGTAACGCGTATTCGATATAATAATCCTGTTCTCCATGCAGGGCCAATAGAGCTACCTCGGCTGCTTCTCCTTCGTAGAAATAGCTGCAGGCTCGGACCGCCTCTAGTCGAACCCGCGGGTGGACATCCTGAACTGCGCTGCGTAACAACTGGAATACATTGGGGACATCGTGCCGCCAGAAACTAACAACGCGTACTGCCGCAGCACGTGCTCGATAGTCATCCGACGCCAATAACTCCCGCAACAATTTCAATCCAATTCCGTCATACTGATTGTGATGCTGGCACACCCATAACGCTTCCAGCTTGAGATGTACCGTTTCCTCATCTTTGGGATCCAAGGTGTCCACCCATGCCTCAATCGCAGCAACGACGTCCGCCGCTGGGAATTCCCGTAGCTTCAACCGCACGCGATAACGGGTACGGTCTTCATATGTCCTTAGCAATTCGAGCAATTGGGGTATGGACCCGCCTTCGATATCCACCGGTTTGACCAAGGGCCGAGATGGATATGTAATACGCCAAATTCGGCCGTGGGAATGATCTCGATTCGGATCTCGTAAACTATGTTGCATATGCCCCACGAGCGGGTTGAACCAATCGACGACATACAATGCTCCATCCGGACCGAACTGTAGATCCACTGGCCGAAAGTTTCGATCTGCGGAAAACAAAAGTGGTTCAATTTCAGTCGCCGCATATCCCGATTCAGCATCTTTGACAGTATGTTGTAAAATTCCTTGAAAACCGATCACGTTATTTAGCAGAAAATTACCTTGGGCCTGAGGTGGGAAATGCCGACTCGACACAAATTCACAGCCTGAGGTAGGTCGTACTCGCTTCTTTAAAAATTGCTGCATCTGTTCGGCATAGACAAATTTAAAAGGCCCAAAATCCTCTTGTCCGTAGTACTCAGGAGCGCGCGTTGAAAATGGAGCCGCAAAATAGTTCGCCCCGCCTGATGCATCCGCTACAAAGTTCTGGCCCCAACGATTAAACGCGTGGCCCCATGGATTGGCAAAGTTGTAATGCACAAATGTCTGGAAGAGTCCGTTGGTGGGGTCGTAGCGATAGACACCTCCATGAGCATTTCTAACGGTACCGCGGGGGGTTTCAACCTGGGTTATGTGAAACGTACCCTCGTGCAGGTAAAGACCGCCGCCTGGACCCCATGTAAAAGCCCCAATCGCATGATGAGAGTCGCCAGAATCAAAACCGCCGAGGAGAATATTTCGGACGTCGGCTTTCCCATCCCCAGTAGTATCCTTGAGGAACACGAGATTTGGTTCCTGCGCGACATAAGCGCCGCCGTCGCCAAGTTCAAATCCAGTCGGTAAATGTAGGCCATCAGCAAAGACCTCCATTTTATCGGCCTTTCCATCACCATCGGTATCTTCAAAAATTAGTAACTTGTCGTTTGGCTTGTTCGGTGGCAAATACTGTGGATAGCTTTGCATGGTTGCCACCCACAGGCGTCCGCGTGAGTCGAAAGTGAATTGAACTGGATTTTTCAATTCCGGAAAATCAACTTCACTGGCGAATAGATTGACTTCATAACCATCTGCTACCTGAAAATGCTTCTTGGCTTCTTCGGGAGGAAGGATATTGACTGGTGTATTAAAGTTTGTGGGCACGTCATACAATTTTCGAGTTGCGTCGTAATTAACCTGCGGGGTAACTTTCTCATTGTTAGCAACTTTCCAGATCCGTTGGTCGACAAACGCCGCCATCTCAACAAGTTTCGCGCGTTCGTTCTCGATAACGTAGGCGTCGGTGTAGGGTGGATTTCCATGGTCCCTCCGCGAGCGACCGCCGTAAATATAATATCCATTGACCGCTCGATACTTATGGAAGTAATTGAAGTTCTTTTCCTGTACCTCCCGCAAAATACTATTTGTCAGGGAGGTCCAACGTGGTTCCGAACCAAACAGTGCACTCATAAAATAGGGTGCAAACTGCTTGTGTCCCTGATCCGTCAAATGCACCCCGTTAAAGGTGTAGAAGGAGCTGTCTTGCGCGTAGAGTTTTTGGGTTAGCTCAAACAGATTTATAAAAGGTATTTGATGTGCAGCCGCGGCACGATCCATAGCAGCGGTATACAAAGCAATATTCCGATTACTTTCCGTTCCGTCCGGGAAATTCCGTGTGTCCAATTTCTCGTGAGCAATGGGCGAGATTAAGACTAAACGTGGTGCAGTGGTTCCGTTGTATTTTTGTGCCAGCGTATGCGTAATAAACTGCTCCAATTCTTTGGAGAAAGTCTTCAATCCTGCTTCTCCTCGAAACGATTCGCTAAATCCAAAGAAGGCGAATATTACATCTGCTTTGGCGGCAGTCAGATGTTGATCGGGTTCACCAAAATCAAGCGAACGAGGTCGAAATCGTACTTCATCACCCGTAAAACCCTGATTGCGGACAGATAGTTTTAGTTTTGGATATTTTGCATGAAGCATCGCTTCCCAATAGCCAAAATATTGGAAACGCTCCGCCAAATTCCCTCCAATAAACACGATGCGATCATTATTTTGAATTTCCACCGTCCTGGTAGATTGCGCAAATACCGTCAGCGTCTGAGAAATCAAAGCGAACAAAAGCGTAAAACCGACAATAATATTTTTCATGGAACTTCTCGTAAACGTGAACGATGGAGAAAGAGGCTTGAGTCCTGCGCCTGTTGTCCAAGATATCAGTTTCCGTGCCCTCCGTCATTACGTAGACCCCTAAAAACAATTTGCGGTTCCTACCACACCGGTTAATTCTGCGTTAAAATCACCTGCCTAATACTGGTTCTTTTACAAGGCGCGCCCCATGCATCGACCATTCATTTATCTACTATTGATAACGCTAATGGGCAACTCTCAATTGCCAGTCACGAGCGTTTGCTCGAACACTTCTGACTCTAACGCCGCTACGGAAAACCCCAAACAGGATCGGCGAAAAGACAATTGGGGACAGATCTCCAGGGCATCAGCTGAGTTTTATGCCGCGGATGATGTCTCGAATTTCCAAGTCAAGTTAACGAAGAAATGGTATCAAATAGCATCAAAAGCTTGGGGAAACTATGGCCCCGTTGAGTTCTGGATTGTCGGCAGTAGTGAGGAATCGGCCGCCAAGTTGGATCGGAAGTATTGTGAAACACGAAAACAAAAAGACCCATCGGTAAAACTCGAAAACTGTCTGAATCGCGGTCATAACTTTGTTTCCTATGCCAAGAACGGTAATGCCGGATTAAACACTCGCCGAAATGAACATGACCAATGGTCTGGTTTTATCATCACCATGTCCGGCAAATTCCCCGGCCCTAGCGAAGAAGATTACATGTCGGTGACTTTGCATGAATATTTTCATGTTTATCAACATGCGCATATTGATAGTAAGAAGCAGTCAGAACGTGAAAGTCGAAACCAGAAGAATCCATGGTGGGCAGAAGGGGGAGCGGAGTACATGGCGCAACTCCTTTACTCCAGGCAAGATGGTGTTCGACCGGATTATCTGCAGCAAAAAATGCAACACAAATTGAGATCACTCGACGACCTTCGCGATGGGGAAAGCATCAGAGACATCCCCTATGGCAAACGAGGGATAGTTGCCTACGATCTCGGCGCATGGTTTATCGCCTTCTTGATCCACAAGACGAATGAAGAAGCTTATCAAGTTAAATTTTATGATGATCTCAATCGCAAGGGATTCGAAGGATCCTTTGTTAAAAACTTCGGCGGCTCATCCGAAAAGTTCCTGGACGAGTTTCATAACACCTTTCTGAAATTGAGCCTTAAAGAAAAGTTGAGCATTCTGCCGTAACCAATGGCGTATTCAATTTCCGCAGGACTGAGAAGATACCTGACACTGGGCATTGCCTAAAAATAGAGTAGTGTCAGTTTTGGATTTGATGATCAAGCTACAAAATGACTATAATAGCTGTTGTAAAATAATTTGGTTTTAAATGGATACTATCTATATGTCTTTTCGGTCCCTCGCAGTCGTAATTTGCTTTTGTTCAATTTCTGTCGCCACGCAAGCGGAAAATTGGCCTCAATTTCGAGGTCCCCGATCAGACGGGATTCATTCCAGCGCAAAATTACCAACTTCATGGAATGAAGATTCTCATGTCGCCTGGAAGGTGGAAACACCTGGTCAAGGTCATTCATCACCTGTAATTTGGCGGGATCAAATCTGGATGGCAACGGCATTGGATAATGGGCACGCACTGCACGCTTTATGCTACAGCCGAGCGGGAAAACTTATTCATAACGTTAAAATCTTTGACGTTCCCAAACTTGAGCCAGTCAACACACTCAATACATTTGCCTCGCCAACCCCGGCAATCGAAGAAGGGACGGTATACCTGTATTTTGGTACTTACGGCGTCGCTGCCATCGACACCGACTCGGGGCAAATAAAATGGAGTCGTCAGGACATAAATCTAAACCATCAGGAAGGCCCAGGTTCCTCTCCGATCCTCTACCAGAACCTCCTAATTTTCCATTGCGACGGATATGATGTACAACACATTACTGCGTTGAACAAACAAACGGGTAAACAGGCATGGAAGACTACTCGTTCACTGGATCTATCCAACATCCCCAATCATGCCCGTAAAGCGTTTGTGACTCCGGTCGTGCGCCGCGTAAATGGACGGGATCTACTCGTCAGTCCCGCTGCCCAAGGGTGCTATGCATATGATCCTCAGACCGGCGAAGAAGTCTGGAGAATCGCGTATCGGGGATTTTCTGCCGTCCCCCAACCGGCGTTTGAAGGTGACACTGCATTTGTGGTTACCGATTTTGGAAACCCGGAAATATGGGCGATAGACATTAGCGGCAAAGGAGTTCTTGGCGAGGCGAATGTCAAATGGAAATACACTGTAACATGCCCATCCACTCCCTCACTGCTAGTTAATAATGGGTTACTATTCTTCATTACCGACAAGACTGGCATAGCTTCCTGTATCAACACAAATAATGGCGAGCTCGTCTGGCGAGAACGTGTCGGAGGCACTTTTAGCTCGTCGCCCATCGCCACTAAAGAGCATCTGTATTTTTTTGACAGGCTAGGCACCACAACGGTGATCACACTCGGCGACCACTTTCAGGTCGTAAGTCGCAATAAACTAGAATCGGGATGCATGGCGACGCCAGCGATAGCGGATAATGCGATGTATCTTAGGACGACAAGTCACCTTTACGGTATCAAATAGCGTTTGCATTTACGAGGCACCGAGGAATCCTATGCGTTCTAATTGAAAGGTCAGTAACACATTTGATACTTGCCTGCCACACAATCATCCATTCATTACACAGCCCAATCAATGAGTTTATCCTCAAAATTCAATTCGCTATCCCGCCGCAATCTATTGTCATTAGGATGCTTTGGCCTGTCTTCTTTTGGTCTAGGCAATTCCCTGCAGGCTCACCACTTAGCAGCCGCGACCTCGGGCAAGGCTAAACGCGTGCTGTTGCTTTTCATGGACGGTGGTCCAAGCCATATCGATCTATTGGACCTCAAACCTGACGCACCCAAAGAAATTCGCGGCCCATGTAAACCAATCCCAACGTCGGTTCCCGGAATCAACATTGGTGAATATTTTCCGAAGGTTGCACAGCAGATGCATCACATCGCTCAAATACGATCGATGAACCATAAAGACATTCCGCATGACCAGGCAGTTTATCATTCACTTACAGGTTATCGCCACGCGATCAAGGCAGGCGGCCTGAAGGTAAGCCCCAACGATCACCCTCATTTTGCGAGCAGTTTTTATCGCGCAGACCAAGCACCTAATACGCTACCCAGTTCCATAGAAATCCCCGGGCCTATGCGAATCGATGCCCGCATATTACCTGGACAAACCGGTGGTCGACTCGGCGCCCGCTGGAATCCATTCCCGGTCCATGTTACCCGAGACGGAACAGTTATCCCACCAGAACTTGGTCGATTAGAACGTTCAACGGAAGCCAATTTAGTGCATCGTTATGGGCTATTGCAGAAACTTCAAAATCAGGATCTCAACAGTAACGTTTCAGCATCGATAGAATTCCAGGCGTTGCAGAAGCAAGTGTTGGGGATCCTGCAGAAACCATCCATTCAGGATGCGTTTGATTTAGATCAAGAACCCGACAATATCCGCGATGCGTATGGCCGTGATCGACACGGTCAATCCACACTGCTTGCTCGCCGCATGTTGGAGGCAGGTGCGCGTTTCATAACCGTTTATTGGGGGAAGGAAATCCAAGATTGGCAGGGTACATTTAAGCCCATGTTGGTCAACAACCCTTGGGATACACATCGCAACCATTTCCCATTAATTAAAGATAGTTTAGTACCACGGGCGGACCGAACATTTGCAGCATTACTGGACGACTTGAACCAACGCGGCATGCTCGACGATACGCTTGTTGTGTGGATGGGAGAGTTTGGACGTAGTCCACGAATCAGTAGTATCTTCGCTACGCCTGGCAGAGAGCATTGGCCCCATGCGTATACGGTAATGTTGGCCGGCGCTGGTGTTCGGGGCGGCCAGGTCTATGGGAAAACGGACCGATTTGGAGAGTATGTTACCGATAATCCAGTATCGCCTGCTGACTTAACAGCAACCATTCTGCAGGCGATAGGCGCGAATCCGAAAAGTTCGATTCCCTCAAATCAGGGGCCTCACCAATTGTCTCAAGGCGATCCTGTGCGCCAATTGTTTGGCTAGATTGCGAGCAGAGGACAGATGATACGTTACGATGGGCTTTAAATATAATAAATCAAACCAACGACCTCGGAGAATATCCATGTCTATTAATCGCCTTCATCGATTAATTATCCTGACCGCGTTACCATTCATCATGGGAACCTGCTGCAACATTTCCCTCGCTGAGGATAATGACGCGCGACTCCAAAAACGAATTGCGGAATTGGAGGTTGAAAATGCCGCACTCCGCAAGATCTTGGCCGACATTCAAAGTGCTGTTAAATCCGTCCCGGAATCCGCCGCATCCAATTCCACCAATACAGGCCGTTTACGGATCGTTGTTTTACCAGGTGAATGGGGTGGATCATCACTGGTCGACATTCGCAAAGTTAGTGAATCAGCAGCAGCAACTATCATGACTCATCTACCCGAGGATGGTTTTGCTCCCATCATGGTTCAGCACGACAACTCAGGGCCAATAACACTCTACAAACGAGGCCAAGGTAATGAATATATTGTAAAACTAGATACCAGTGATCGAGCGTGGGCTCAACTCGCATTTCAATTTGCGCACGAGTTTTGCCATGTCATCTGCAACTACCGTGACGCCACCAATCAACAATTGTGGTTTGAAGAGACTCTATGTGAGTGTGCGTCACTTTACGCGTTACGGCAAATGGCAGTCCAATGGAAGACGAACGCCCCGTACTCGAATTGGAAAAGCTATTCGACATCGCTGCGTGATTACGCTGACGACCGCATGGGGATGTATGAGCGTAAAGATTCAATAGCGCAGTTCTATCGTGCCAATCAAAAAGAACTTATCAAAACTGGAACGAATCGTGATCTCAATACATACTTGGCGATCAGGCTTCTTCCGCTATTTGAGGACACACCTGCGGCATGGCAGGCTCTACGCTACATTAATTTAGGACCCGCAGAGGAAAACGCCTCTTTCCAGTCTTATCTCCAAGGTTGGCACGATCGGTCACCTACAAAACACCGCGCGTTCATACGACAGATTGCTACTGAGTTTGAACTGGAACTGACGGAGAAATGAATTCCTAAGAAAGCGTCGATTCGATATTAGCTAATTATTTCCCTGACGACATTCCCGTGTACGTCAGTCAGACGAAAATCTCGACCACTATATCGAAACGTCAATTTCTCGTGGTCTAAGCCCAGCAAATGCAAAATCGTGGCGTGCAGGTCATGAACATGCACTTTATTTTCTACAGCGGCAAATCCGAATTCATCGGTTTTCCCATAGGTCATACCGCCTTTAACCCCACCTCCGGCCAAAAACATACTAAATCCATGGTGATTATGGTCACGGCCATTTCCATTTTCAGCGACAGGCGTTCGCCCAAATTCCCCGCCCCAGACAATCAAGGTATCCTTAAGCATGTCACGTTGTTTCAGGTCTTTGATCAATGCGGCAATCGGTTGGTCCACATTGTCGGCCTTAGCCTTGTGGCTCTTGATATCACCATGATCATCCCAAGGTTGTCCGTTTCCATAAAACAACTGGACCATTCGCACTCCGCTTTCCACCAGACGCCGCGCAACTAGGCACGCATCGGCAAACTGACCTGATCCGTAGGATTCGCGTGTGCTTTTGGACTCAGACTTTAAATCGAACACCTCTTGTGCTGCCGTCTGCATGCGAAAAGCCATTTCCATGGACTCGATCCGAGTTTCCAATGGATTAGATTTCCCGCCGCGAGCCTCAAGATGAAGCTTATTGATACTTTTAATTAAATCAAGTTGTTCCCGTTGAGAATCTCTCGTAAGGTAATTGTTGTTTATGTGACGTATGACTTTTTGCGGATCAATGTTTGAATTGTTTATATGGGTCCCCTGGAATATTCCTGGCAGAAAACTATTACTCCACAACTGTGGCCCCACGACTGGTTTACCTGGGCATAACACGACAAAGCCGGGTAAATTCTGATTTGCCGTACCAAGACCATAAAGTAACCACGAACCCAGCGCGGGGCGTGTTGGTTGCGTCACTCCACTATTCATCATCAACAGTGACGGTTCGTGATTGGGTATATCGGTATACATAGAGCGGATAACACAAATATCATCAATGACACCGCCGATATGAGGAAATAAATCGCTCACTTCGATACCCGATTCACCGTATTTTTTGAACTTGAACGGGGACATAAGAAGACCCCCCGTCTTACGTTCCGTGCTTAAATTCGCCGCGTCAGGGCGCTGACCATTGTATTTCGCCAATGCAGGTTTTGGGTCAAACGTATCAACTTGGGAAGGTCCACCATTCATAAAAAGATGAATGACATGCTTGGCCTTGGGAGCAAAGTGCGGGGGCTTAGGGATTAAAGGGTTGTCTGACAAAGTCGATTTCCCATCATCACCTAGTGCGCCATCTTGGGCGAGCAATCCAGCTAATCCCAAAACCCCCATTCCGGTCCCAATCCGTTGCAGCGATTCACGCCTTGTCATTCCCCACGATTGCCGATAACTCATATTGATGGTCGCCTTTTTTTCAGTACGTTTGAACTCGTATAGCTTTTACGAATTTAAAAATAAAACATTTCCCAATCTAATCCAGATACATGAACTCATTCGCGGCAAGAATCGCTTGGGCGAATCGCTCCCAACGGGTTAACTGGTTTTTTTCTGTTTCTTCGATTACTAAGTATGATTTTGCAAGTTCCATTTCGGCTTTGCTGGAGTGTCTCCCATATGCCAATCTGAAAGCGTGATCTATCCGACTCTCTTGGGAGTCCGGATGTTCTTGAAGCACGCGGGCGGCAAAGGCCTTGGCCTGCGCAATCATGAAAGGACTATTGAGCACAAAAAGTTGTTGTTGGGGCACTGTTGTTTGACTGCGTTTGGAATTTGTTATGTTAGCATCCGGAAAGTCAAACAACCGTAACAAGTTATCTAGCTCGTGTCGGCTAATCTTCGCATAGACTGTCCGCCGAACATTGTTCGCATCCGCCAGATTGGTAGACGGCCCTGCGAGCGTAGGATCGAGGCGACCGGATATATCCAGTAACGCATCTCGCCATGCTTCAATGTCGAGACGCCGGCGATTCATTCTCCAGAAATACACGTTATCCGCGTCGATCTCTGAATTATCAGCGTTGGGATCTGCACTTTGTTGGTACGTCGCCGACAACATGATTTCGCGATGTAACTCCTTGATCGACCAACCGGATTGTACAAACGAATAAGCAAGATGGTCGAGAAGTTCGGGGTGCGTTGGAGCATCTCCTAGTTTGCCAAAGTTACTAGGTGTATTGACGATTCCCCGCCCAAAGTGATGTTGCCAGATTCGATTCGCCATGACCCGCGGAGTTAATGGATTATCAGCCGAGGCGATATCTTCCGCTAATTCTTTTCGTCCCGATCCTTCGACGTATGAAACGGGAACCTCTTGCGAGAGCACCTGCAAAAATCGTCTCGGTGCAATTTCACGTTTATTGGCAGGATCGCCTCGCACAAAGACTCGCATATCCTTGGGGGTTCCCTCGGTATATGCATGGGCAATGGCGTACATCGGTGTGGCATTCTTTTTCGCATTGTCATGCAAGTCCCGAAGATTCTGAAGTCCAGCTTTCAATTCCACGGACAAGAAGTTTTCTAGGTCTCCATCGGCAATCGCAAAAGGCCCGTCTTTACCTAAGACTTGGGTCAGCAAGTCATTGCCAACTTTACCCGGCAGCACGCTTGGCGATTGCGTATACACCGCAAATTGCACACTTGCCTGATCACCACAACCTCCGGCTTGATCAGACCCGCTGTTGTCCAACCCGCCCATAGCCATAAATCTAGAATATCCGTCTGGGACATCAAAGACAATCGTCGACGTCGCATGGACACCGATTCCGTTGGGATATTCCTTACCTCCGACCCTGATTTTTTTCCCTTGATAATTTTTGTTCATCGCCGGTCCGCCAAAACTGTCGGATCGTTTGACCTTAAGTCCGGATAGCATTAATTCCTCACCAGTATCATTTACGAAACGCGGGGAAATCCAGTCTGCGTGATCGCAACTTTGTCCATTGCCGGCATCTCCAACGTACAGGTGGATTTCCTTTGCTCCCCGTATGTCGACATCAATGCCCACGAGTGGCCTTACCTTTGTCGCCGGCGGAGTAACAAATAAGGGGGAGCCAGGTTTGGCCGTTTCACCCGGAATAGAGCGTATTAAATTTGTAACGCTGATCCCCTTACTATCGACGCCTGACAGCGCCATCACGCTCGCTTGGAATTCGTCACAGACCGTGGATACCGCTGCGGGAACCTTGGATCCGGGATTGTTTACTGGAGCGTCCTCGGAGGTTACTGCAAACCATTGGTCAAGTTCCGGAATACGGCCTTTGTTTTTCTGGTCTAGGAATTTAATCCAGCGTTTGAGCAAGAATTCATTGAGTTCACTGGCTTGGGCAATTTCTGCCGTGCCGGCGGATTGACCATCCGCATTGGCTGACTGATACAACCATACCGCCCGCATATACTTGGCAATCTCACCCACTTTTGACTGCGCCGCTGTGGTCTTATGATCCGCTAAGAATTTTTTAACTGCGTTGTCCGTGTCTTTGATAAGCTTTTGTCCGTCATTGTATTGCTTGATATCCTCGGGATCACAAAGCGGGGTGTTATTTAGCCGAGAACTGGAAAAAATACCAGCGATCGAATAATAGTCCTGAGTTGGAATTGGATCAAACTTGTGATCATGACAGCGCGCACAGGAAACGGTTAATCCCAGAAACCCTCGTGTCAAAGTATCTATGCGATCATCCAACTCATCGGCCATCGCTTGTTCACGGTCTGTGTTTTTATAATACTGTGCGCCCAAACCAAAGAACCCTAAAGCAATAATGTGTTCATAGGGTTGGGTCGTGGTTGGACCAATCAGATCGCCGGCAATCTGTAATTTTACAAATTGATCATACGGCATGTCTCGATTGAATGCCGAAATTACCCAGTCTCTATATCGATAGCCATTCGTGTTCGGCTTAGTGGCGAATGTGTGTGCCTGATCTTCTGAGTATCTGGCGACATCAAGCCAATAACGACCCCATCGCTCGCCATAGTGAGGTGATTTCAGCAGCCGGTCAATCACTTTAGAAAATGCTTCCGGAGAGTCATCCTCCATGTACGCATCAATGTCCGCTGGCTTCGGCGGTAAACCAAT
>Ga0302132_10001062_pt1 | contig 15625 bp, 16 predicted proteins | sample CB9_321_MG_FD_203113 | JGI IMG/M metagenome (GOLD analysis project Ga0302132, IMG submission 203113) | Marine microbial communities from Western Arctic Ocean, Canada - CB9_32.1 | ecosystem: Environmental > Aquatic > Marine > Oceanic | place: Canada: Western Arctic Ocean | collected 2017-09-19
AGAAGAGGATACGGGTGACATTGAATTTGATGAAAATTATGAAGAACAGACTTCTCAAACATTGGAAGAAATTTTAAAACCTTCAGATAAAAAAGAGGATTCGTGGTTATCCGAAATGATAGATGATATTTAATGATTCATTAAACTAGCCATAATAGCCATTTGTATATCAGCTTCTTCTTGTTGTTCTTGGCGTCGTTCAATTCCTTCTAGAATATTCTGAACAGAAAAAGTCCTTGCGCGGCTGACGGGCGATGATGAAGTTATTTCTTTTTCGATAGAATCTAATTTAAACCGACATTTAGGGCATGAAGCATTTTCTTTTTCTACCCAACGCATTACGGCGTCGGTAGTAAAAATATGTTTACAAGGTAAAATAGAAATTTCTTGTTCTTCATCAAAATTATCTTGGGTAATTAGACAAACGGTTTGATTTGGAAATTTTTCTTTAAAATATTTAATTTTTTTTATTTGGGTTTTACCCTTTTCAGATAATATCTGTTTATATTTAGCTTTATCTTCATCAAAGCTTCTAAAAAGAACATTGCTTGGAGAATTAATAAAGCCAGACGCAGCGAGATTGTTAAAAAATGGAATATATCGTGATCTTCTATTCCATTGAGAATTTATGCGATTCATAATTTGTATAGTCAATCCTCCGGATATGTCAATTGTATTGGGTATTAAATCGGGTAAATCATCGGGTTCTTCTATGAATGGAATTTCTTCATTGGTTACAATATTATTATGTTCTAAAATATTATTCATTATATCTAAAATATTATTAATTTCATTGTTTGAAGGTTGGAGAGAAGAAAAAATATTATTATTTGAGAAATCGGTCATATGATAGTATAATATATATTATATATTTATATTATTTTTATTAATAAAATCGATAAGTTTTAAAGCTAATATCTTGTATCGCTCGCCAGATAAAATTTTATCTAAAAAACTAATGGAATTATTGTGAATTTGTAAAGAACTATGAGATTTGCGTCTTCCGAAAAAATTTAAAGTAGACGTATTAAAACCGGAAATCATTGTAGTATTTTTTTTATAACAGTCAACTGGGAAATAAGGTTTATCAGATAAATTCCAATAGATAATATGGGGCATTATCGTATAAGGTCCTTTTAAATATAAATATCTCAAATAAGTGTGAATTGAGAGAGATTGAAATGGTACCTGTATTCCAGATAAAACCACGAATGAAATATATTTAATATCATCTTCGGAAATTTGTTTTTTAATAAAAATATTAAGTATTTCTTTAAAAACTGTTGGAAAATTTTGATTGATTGCACAACTTCGCCCGGAAATTATTTTAACCTTTTCAACAAATGTTTGAGATGGGTTAAATTTAATCCATTCGCCATAATTACTATAAATAAATAATCCATCCTTAAACGGCATTCTTGATTTTTCAGAAATCCGTATGCCTATGCCAATCCCGTTATATAAAGAAATTTTACCATTTTCACTAGAAAATAGTGAAGTATCAATAATTGCTATCATATTTCCCAGATCATAATTCATCAAACTATGCTCAGCCCACTGTTTATTAACAATTGCGCATTCTTCATCCGTAGTAGCATTTAGTGCTAATTTAACTAATTCATATGTATGACATCTTTTTGCGGGCAAAAAGCGTAAATTAGTATAATATTCCTGAAATTTTTTAAAGAATTCTTTTTTAGATTGAAAAGTCTTTAAATTTGTATAAAGAGTGCGAGAAGTAATGGTTGAAAAATTAATTTTATCCCAATCACCATTACACATCTTAATTTGAATAGTATCCAAAGAACAATTTAATTTAGATAATAATTTTCGAAAAGTCATTCTTGCCTTCCTTTCAATCCCGATAGTAATATCAGTTGAAAGATGTGAATAAATTAATGCCAATTTATTAAACAACCATCCATGTTTATTTTTTTCTCGCGGAGCCCATTTTGCCGCCAAAGAAATTTTTCTTCCATAAGAATATTCATTATTATCCCAGATTAACTGTTGTAAAAGAAGATTAATCGCAAACATAATAAGGGGGTGATTTTCATCTCCGGTTTTATTTTTAATAAAATGACAAAAATTTTTAATATCTTTCCATGAACCATAAGGATGATGCTCGCCAGTCCAATCCAAAACAAATGTTTGAAATGCGAAATATGATAAAATAGGATAAAATTGCCACCAAATATATATTTGCATATACGATAAATCATATTCACCTTTACCATAAACAATATCTCTCGTTTGTCCAATTAATTTATATAATAATAAAAAAGGCTTTATATGTTTGATATGATCTTGGCGAATTCGCGTTAATAAAGAATAAAGTATTTGTTCAGTTTCAGTATTATTTCTTACTAATTGAAAATAATATTGAACAACTAATTTATCTATATTAGAAGACCCCATTACCTACTATACATTTAAAAGTATTTAAGTCTTTTAGTCTTTCGTTTTTTTCCTCTAATATAAATTTTTTTTGTTTTATTCTGGCTGGAAGTTCTTTCACTATAAATAATTATTAAAGCATTCAAATCTTGAAATAATGTAATTGTATCTTGCCATTTGATAGAATTAATGTTTTTTTCTACTGATAAAAATTGATTAAAATCATTATCTTTTAAAAAATAATTAATATCTTCCGGATTGATTGTTATATTATATTTCAACAATGATAAAGGTTGAAAATTTGAATTATTATAATTGCGATTTTTCCCGATTAAATAAATAAGATGATCTTTTTCCAAAACTCCATTATTAATAATTAAACTATCTTTTTTTATATGAAACAAATCCTTTTCTTTGTTAACATAATAATAATATATCTGTAAATTTTGAACAGGTTCTTTATAAAAATCATCAAAAGCTTGCTCAGTTTTATCTTGAGTCCAACCGCAATCTAATTCCATTATATATTTTTGAGAATTAAAAAATTGGGTGTAAAACGTATTAATCTATAAAACCCCCCTTTGCTGGGAATCCGTCATCCGAATCAAAACCATCACTATAACTATCATACCCCGCTTGAAAATTATCCAAATCAATTTCTGTGAAATTATGCTTAACAACTATAGAATCTTTATCTGTTTTTAAATTTTGAATAGGATCTGGCTTCGAAGCACCTTTAATTGCCGCATTGCGCCAATCGAGACATACTTTATTTACTGGGGTCTTTGGCTTACCACCCAAAGATGGAAAATTCCCCTCTTCATACTTAAATTCGGGTCTTTTTTCGGGGATAAAACCACCAGCGCTGAAGTTATTATACCGCCCTCGCCGTCCCCCACGCGTCCCACGTCCCCCACGTCCCCCTCGCCCCCCACGCCCGCGTTGGTAAGGACGATCGGCACTAGATCTACCCCAGATCACTTCACGCTTCGGCGCAGGATTATTAACATATTTGGTGTCTCTCTCTTTGTATTCGGGATCACGCTGCCATCTGGTATTAGTTTTAAGCGGGTTCATCTTTTCAGCCATTAATACATATAGTTAATATCAAAATTTTAAATCAATTTTTTATACTTAAAGATAACACTGTAAATATATATGTCTCCTCACAGCAATCAATTGATAAATATTAACAAATTTTTTAGCATCAAGGGGATAAAGGAGACAGCTTCCATAATGGTTAAATCTGACAAGCTTGCCAGCAACACTAACCATTATAAAATTGATTTTAATATTCAAATTAAAACCAATACACAAACAATGACAAGCATATGCATACCAAGCGTCGAAAAAAGAACAACACGACGGCAAATTCTTCAAACTTTTACAAAAATGAAATGGGGAGAAATTAATAAAATTATAATGAAAACAAAAAAAGAAAATACTTCAGTTTTTATTTATTTCAAAAAATGGAATATAGACTTACCAAATGTAAAACGAATTCACGAAAAAATCTTAAAAGGAGAAGAAATAAATTTAGTATATGAATTTCCTTGGTTTTGGAAATGTCGCGCGAATATAGATATTCGCCACTTAAAACAAGAAATGCTTAAAAAAAAAGTAAAAGAACAGCAAAATCTAATCCAAAGACTGAATGCTAAATTCTTAAATTTACAATGTTATACTAGATGGCTTCAGAAAAAAAATTGAAAACAATAAATTGCAATTTTTTAATTATATAATGTCGAGCCCTATAAGTTTATGCATTCCGCGCATTTTTAACAATATAAGTCGCAAACGTATAATTAATGTATTTAATATGCTTCAAATCGGTTCTATAGAACGGATCGATCTTATTCCAGTAAATGATCATAAAAAAGCTTTTATTCACTTACATAAATGGAATCATCCAAAGCATTCTAACCTTAGGAAAAGACTTGAACAAGGGGGGAAATTTAAAATAGTTTATGATGAACCTTGGTACTGGGAAGTGAGTAAGAGTCGTTCTCCAAAACCCCCTCCAAAAATACCATCTTGGCCACGAATAATTTTGGATGATAGTCAGCCGATTGGACCAGCCGTAGGATCCCCTCACCGCAAGTTCGTCATGTCACCGCCTTTCGGAGCCACTGCTCGGGGAGCCACTGGCGATGTGTTTTCTAACCATTTGCCGGATCAAGGTTGCGGTATTATAAATCCAAATATTCTGAAAGGCTGTGAAGAATTAGAAGATTGGAGACCCATGGGATTTACGATTGGACGACATTAGTAATACGCAAACTATCATTCTTAGGAAGATTAGCTTCCAGTTCTTCGCTCATATTCACCATAATAACTCCATTATCCTCTAAAATTGGACGCCGCCTTCTTCTACATTTTTTTATTATAAAAGAAAAAAAAAGACAAAATCCCAAAGTTCCTACAAATATTACCCACCCATAACAACACACACTGGAGCAATGTGCGGCTTCAGAATGCGCAGATCCTGGAGATGGAGAAAGTGAAAGTGAAGGTGAAGGAGAAAATAAAGGTGAAGGAGATGGAGAAAGTGTAGATGGAGAAAGTGTAGATGTTGGAGATATCGATGGAAAAAGCGTTTTATTTACCACAGCTTCAACGCAGGCATAACAAACTGTAGGTAAACTAATTCTGTGCTCGTAGAAACTACAAATTAAATGAAATCGCGGATTACAAAAATCTATAGAAGGATTAAATGTAGGCGCAAAAGAAGGTCTGCTCGTTGGCCAATGAGTAGGATATTTTGTACGCCCATATATTGGGGTAATCAAAGATTCGCCAGCATCAACGCAACCTCCCTTATATTCTCCGGATGGACATTCCAAACACCGCTCATGATCAAAAAAATATCCAGGCTCACAAAAAGGATTGGGCATTTAGCTTAATTTAAGATAAAATTGATTTATTTTAAACGAATATAAGAAATATAAAATGACTCATATCTGGAACAAAGAAACTGCCAAATGGGACGTTTATATCACACAACCATCGTATGGAATTAAGGAACCGAAAACAAATCTAGTAGGAAGTTTCGATTTGGAAATAGAAGCAATTGCGGGATCACAAGTTGCTCGGCAAATGTTAAAATTAAATATTCCTACAAATCAACAAATAAATAATTGGATTGGATACCAACTAAAATAACCCTTAGATATATAATGGGCAATTTTTTTAGTTATTTTCATTACGAAGAAAACGCATATTTTAATATGGAAAAAAAAGAATCAACGTGGGCGTATTATTTTCCTCGAAAGCCACCCCAAATCCCAGACATTTACGCCAATCTAACATTGGAAAATTTAAAAAAAGAGGAATAATATAATGACTTATCAATTAACCAACGAAATAATTTTAGACAATTGTAATAAATGTTACAAAAATATTATAATTATAAACAAGATTCCACCCGATTTAGCCCCGATAATAAAAATAATTAGAAGACAAAAATTAAGCATATTTAAATGGGATGATCCCTGTGATTGTAAGAAACCGTGTTTATTCGCAATAATGGATCCAGATAATCCGGGAGATTTTCTATGTATGGATAATATAGCAAATTTATTTACTTATTTGAGCAATAAAGGTTATACAATAAATGATAAAATAACAGAATTTTTGAGAAAAAAAAATACAAGAATTATTTGTTTTATCTCAAAATAAATTGATTTAATATTAATACTGTAAAAGTATTAAAATGTCAACCGTGAAACAATATATCAAACAACTTTCTGAAAAGGATAAAATAATTTATAAAATTGCGAAAGAACATTTGAAATCATCATTCAATATAGAAAAAAGCAACGGATATTTAGAATGGTTAAAAACTAATCCTCCCCCTGAATTTGATGAACATGATCCGAATTCAGATTAAACCAGTCCAAATAACTTACATCTTTATGTTTTTCTTCTTTTTTTTTCTCAAATATAGGCGCTTCTTTATATTTGCCCCTTCGAGAATATTTATTCGCAAATTTTGCTGCTGGAATGGTCTTATCCTCATACGTCGAATTTTGTCCATCACCTTTATTATAACTTTTAAATGTAGCAAATACTTCATCACCTTCTTCTTCTTCTTCTTCTTCTTCTTTCTTTATTTGTGCCTTTAAATTTTTAATTATTTTGGCTTTACTAATTTGAAGCATTTCAATTCGATCAATATATAATTTAACACAGGAATGCTGTTTAACATATTTTCTAGCAACTGCTTCTAAAATTTTATAAGGAAAAATAACATCACCCCAATATTCAAAACCTTCATTTTTATGACAATATCTAAAACAAATATCATATTCTGTATCTAAATATTGGTTTGGGGGTATTGTTAAAGTCATAAATTTATCCTTAAGTTTGGTATAATCGGTGAGATTATTAAGAAGTTCATAATCTTCATCCGTTAAAATATATTTTTGATCAAACCTAACTTCGTCATCGGGTTCGTTATTTAATTTTTCAACCCAAGGGAGCCATATAAAACGGGCGACAGTCCATATAGATACAAAAATAGAAGATGGTATTAATCCGAGTAAAATAAAAAAAGATTGTCCGAATGTTGCCTCACACTTCATTAATATAATATTAAATTAAACTTTAAGTATTAATCTACATCATCATCTGGTCTTTTAAAAGGTGCCATATGAATCATATTTTGAAAATTTTTAATAAAGAATTTAAATGCGGGCTTATAAACATAATCAGTCAAGAATAGTCGTCCTCTAATTAAACAAGAAGCGATCAAACCGCCCCAAAGAAATCCTTTTATAAATGATGTGAAATGAACAACTGTTATAATATTGCGAATGAGTCCATTAAAGATGGTCAATGTCAATATATATAAATGCCATATCGGCATATAAATTTTATGTTTTTCGGAATCAAAAGTATCAATAACTAAATACAAATACAAAGAAAGACATGTAAAGGCGGATGAAAATACCCACCAAGTAATATCATTGCGAACGGCGATAGAATGTCCAAAAGCATTCAGGGTAGTTAAAATAGATACACCAACATCTAATTTTTCAGGGAAACGAATAAAATGTCCAAGTGAATATAAAACATACAAAAGAGTAAGTGAATACTCATGATAAACATAGTGAATAGAAGCGGGAATCAGAAAGGAAGCGCCAACAATTCGAGAGATTTCCATTATTGTTCTTTATCTTTTTTGTTTTTATTCATTTCAATTTCTTGTAATCGAAGCTCGATTAAATCATCCATTTCTTGATTTAAAATAGGAACTTTTATTCTGTTATAACTATCTTGATTGGGGTGTAAAATAACAAGAAATAATGCGGAGACAGTTTTTCCATATTTTCTCTCCAATATTCTCTTATATGTATTAAGTTGTAAAGAATATTGCCAAAAATTAGAGCTAGGAAGATGATCAACACATTTAGTTGTAGCACTTTCCCACCGATTTTCTTTTTTAATTCCCTTTGATCTTTTCCAATCGTAAATTAACAAATTTCCATCAGATGTTTCAAAAACCATATCAATTGATCCAGATATATTTATATCTTCATCAAAAACAGTCCATTCTGTTCTATAGGGTGTCATATTGTCCCCGACTTCTTTATCAAATTCTTCAAATTGTTTATATTCAACCGAATCATTTTGAAATGGAACCTTATTATAAAAACATTCAATATCAAAGTGTAACTTTGTGCCAGCTTCACATGCTTTTTTTCCTCTATCATTCCAAATTTTCTTAATTTCTTCTGAAGTTTTTCCAAAATATGGACTTTGTGACCATCTTTTAGACTTCATCATTTTTCCGATAACCTTGTCCGCATCAAAATGAGGGAAATGGCTGTGAACCCAACGTGTTACCGAAATATCCATTTTTTTCCCATCGACATAATAAATATGTGGTATTTCATCAAATTGAATTCTTGCATCCCTTTCATGGGGGTGTTTTTTTGCCAAATAATCCATAGTTATTATTAATAACTATGGATATTTTTAAATCAATTTCTTGAATGAGTACCGATTTTGATTTTCAGATAGCGGTACAAACAATAGCAAGGTCTCGATATATATTGAGGGATCCCTTCTCTGTGCCGCTATCTGAAAATCAAATCGTTACTCATGGAAAAACATTTTCTTGAAAGAGTGTATAAAATGAGTCAGAGCTGGAAGAGACAGGGGTCATCTTTTAATAATTTAGTAAAATCAACAAAGATTGTTGGTGTGGTCGATCATGCTTTTCACAATTATATACTACCAGACGCAAGTGGAACCGCCGTGCCTGCAACAGAAGCCGCAGGAAAGATTGAATTCCAGAAATTTGCTGCGGGAATAGAAGCATCCGCAAATTTATTTTTCCAAGATTCATACGATGGAATCGATGCGTCCTGTGAGTTTTTTTTTTCAGATGTTTCAGGCAGTGTAGGAAAAGCCGTTATTAAATTTCAGGACGCGAGTAATAATAATTCTGATGTTTCACAAAATATAATAATACGGGATTTAAGTGGAGAATCATTGAAATTTATATTAGATGTTGGACTTGCGATTCCCGCCGCCCCCCACACATTCGATATTTCATATGCGTATGCGCCCGGCGATGATCCAGACACAACTCTAGGAGCAGTTATAGTTCCTATGGGTACCGATCCCCCGCCACCCTTCGGCTCAGGAAATGCTTCAAAACAAACTCGTGCCTATCTTTTTACAAAAGCAGCGAACGGATATTTTGACAGTACAACAATACCCGCAGTGTCAAATTATCCAAGATTAGAAATATCAGCATACACCGTTACATCAGCTTCTTCCGAATATATTAGAATATCACAAAATCATCCCGGAATTTTGGGAAATACTGATATTAGTTATGTTCCTTTGCCCTTTTTGAATGAAGATGGGTCTGTGGGACCTGAGGGGGAAAATAATTGGACCCCAGTTGAGAAATTTCAAATTGGAACGGATGGTAATTTTAATGGCGGATTCGATAGTTTAGATTGTTCAGTAAATGTTTGGTTAAAAGATACTAGTGGAGAAACAATAGTAATTGAATTATCAGTTGATGGTAGTAATATACCATGCGCGGCTTCAACCGCAACATCCTTTCCACCTGGTCCGCTCCCAGATGTAGATGGATCTTGGAATTTTGGGGCGTCGAATCAATATAATGCCGATCCATCGGGATCCTTGGGGCGAATTACAATTGGAATAGGCAGATTTACATATGATCCTGCTACCAATTTAACGGGACCAACAGCGGTTGAACGAGCTTCGCAATTTGTAAAAGCGATAGAGGGTCCATGGCAAGATAATGCGGATGTATCTAATAACAAAAAAATAGAAATTACAGCAATTCAAGATGGAAGTCGTGTTATATTAACACAAGATTATGGAGGATCGGCGGGAAATAGAGATATAAGTTTTAATCAAGATATTTCTGGAGCTTCGTGTTGGTTGCCAATTCGAGGTTTTCCATTAGATCCATCGTCAGAAAGAAAATTCACAGGAGGTACAGATGCCTCAGATTCTTCCTTGAATGTTGTATTAACAGATATATCGGGTGATTTTATCACATTTGTATTAAATACTGATCTAAGTTGTAATGCGACAATTGAATCCGGAACTTGGCCGTATCCGTTTCATGCGCCAGTCTGGGATAATGATGTTTCAAATGTTTTAATGGTTGGAATTGGTGGAAATGTATCAGACGCATCCAATGGTGGATTCAAAGAAAGAGTTACGGGTGAAGAGCGAGCTGAACAATTTTCAAGAGCGGTTAATAATACTCCAATAAAAATTGCGCCCCCTGATCCCTTTCCTCTATATATAACAGCAGAATTATCCGGAAATATGGTAAAATTAACACAACAAGTGCCCGGAGTTGAAGGAAATCAAATACCGATATATTTCGCGCAAGGTCCAATAAATCTTCCATCTTATTTAACTGTAGGAACATGGCCAATTAATGTTCCAATTCATCCAGTGCCAGAGGGTCCACCTTTTGAGTTTTCAGGAGGAATTACTCCAATAGATAGTTCACAAAATTTAACAATGACAGATACAAATGGTAACAAGGCTATATTTTATTTAGATGTTGATATATCTTTATCCCAGATCCCCACCGCAAGTGGAGGCAATGATTGGATTGTTCCAATGGGAAAAGGTGAGGGAAGTTTATCCGCGGATATTGCGATTTCAGATGTAAGTCGCTGCGCTCAATTTAAGACAGTTCTAGATAATCCGACTTTTACATTAGGAATAAGTGGAGAAATAGCGCAAAACGATAGTGGAGCGAACACTAAAATTACATTTCATCAAGCACTTTCAGGCGCAGATGGTAATACAAGTGTGTTATATGTGCCGAATCCGAACGTTTCATTGCCAAATGCGCTCGCTTATCCAACCGGATTCCAATTTCCTTTAAAGCCTCTTATCATAGGACCAGGGTCAACAACATATTACAATACAAAGGATAGAATGATCGGCGGTGCCGATGAACAGTTGCCATATGATACACTGGTAAGAACCCAATCACGTATAATAATAAAGGGGGGGCAAAGTATTCAAGTTGTTGGTGATCAAGATGAAAATACAATTATCATAAATAATATCCAACCGGATGCTTCGCAAGCAACGGTATGGGTTACTGGAAAAGGTGGAGGAACTTCAAGTTCAGGAAATTATAATATTCAAGCAATAAATCCAGGAATGAATACAGGATTATATGGAGCGGGAGGTGATTATTCGGTTGCTGCGGGTGAACGTTGCAAATCGTTAGGTGAAGCTTCTTTTTCTTTAGGTTCAGATTGTATAGCAGAAGGCAATCAATCGACGGCACTGGGTAAAGATTGTCAGGCCTCAGGAGAACAGTGTGTTGCGTTAGGAAATAATTCTGAAGCAACTATCAATTACTCAACTGCTCTTGGATACAAGGGAGAAACAACATTAATTCCCGACCCAACGCATGAATTCCCTGCGGGTATCAACGGACTTGTTTTTGCGATAGGTTCGCAAGACGGAATTGATACATTTGGTGCGCCTGGTGGAAATATATTGGAGGTAGATACAGAGGGCAGACTATGGACAAAAAGTTTAGGACAACTTGCTGAGCAAGTAGTGGTTTTTAAAAGGCAAGATCCGGATGATGTTGATTCTGGTATCATACCAAAAGTTAATGATCACACCTCATATGCGGGTGGTAAGAGATCAATTGCGATAGGATATAATAGTAGAGTTGAGGCAGATGCTATTGCTGGATTTGCGGATGGAAGTGGATGTTCCGTGGGTGCAACATATGGAGTTGCTTTTGGTGAAAATACCATTATAAACCCGAATGCTGTAAATGGTTTTGTCGCTGGTAAAGATTGTACAGTTAGATATCCATATGGAGTTGCGTTTGGAAGAGAATGTAATTCAAGTTTGGCATCATTTACAAGTGGTTATAAAAATGACGCATCAGGTGCTTATTCGGTAGCAATGGGTATTGGAAATATAGTAGATGGACAATTTTCAGTAGGAATGGGTGCTGCCAATTATACTTTTGGTGAATCTTCGACAAGCATTGGAAGAAATAATAGAACAGTGGGTTTTGCTGGGGTAGCATTGGGATGTAATTGCGAAGCTTCGGGAAATTTCGCTGTTGCGATTGGAAAAGATTGTTCGGTGAATGGATTAGAAGCAATGGCCATTGGGTCAGATAGTGTTTGTACTTCGGACGCCTTTTATTCAGTAGCATTAGGCAAAGGATCATATTGTTCTGGCGCGAATTCACTTGCTGCGTTGGGTGGATCAGCCACATGTTTAAATTCAATTATAATTGGTCCAGATTGTTCCAATACAAATTTAACAAGTGGAGGGGGAGAATCGCAAGGAGCTATTGCCATGGGAGAATTTTGTCACGTTCATGGATTAAATGGTATTGCGATGGGAAGAAATAATGTTTCAGGACATTATTCAACGGCATTTGGTGCTGATAATAATGCGGAAGGAAGAGGTGGATTTGTGCACGGAGAAGATTGTTCTGCGAATAATGATTACGGTTATGCGGGTGGTTTTCAATCAGATTCTTCGGGGACAGCGTCGATGGCTCTAGGATACAACTGTCATGCGAGTTCTTGGTTAGATCCTTCAGCTTGGCTAGATACTACCCTTCCCAATGATGATACGACCATATGTTCAATTGCTTTGGGTGAAATGGCATATACAAGTCTAGATGCGCCATATATTGGAGGAAATCCTCCATCAAATATCGCGCACTTAAATCCCCAACAATATAGAAAAGAGCACAAGGGAATAGTAATGGCTATAGGCGCCGCAGGTGATGGTCATTGGCCAGATGTAAGTTTAAATACACACCCAAATGGTGAGGATTCAACGGCTGGAAATATTATAGAACTATATGCGGATGGAACCATTTGGACAGCGAAGTTTGGAGAACTGATAAATCCAGCGGATGCGTCCTCGGTAAAATGGACTTATGTGGGTGACCCATTTACAACCCCCTTGGTTGTTACAAGTGCGGGAAATATAGGTGCTGGAAGCGGCGCGTTAGCTGCCGGCGCTGATAATTTAGTAGACGGCGATTATTCATTTTCAGTTGGGAGGGGCAATCGAACAGATGCGTCATTTGCGGTTGCGATTGGACAAGATTGTTCAGCGAATAGTATATTTTCTGTTGCGATTGGAAATAATTGTGACGCTTCAAATGCTTATTCATTTGCTTTGGGTAATGGTGCGTCAACGGGTGAAACATCAAGTGGTGGAGATATTTCAGAAAATAGACTGATTTTTGCTTTAGCAGCGGGGGGGAACAATATAATGGAGATAGATAACAGTGGAACGATTTGGACAAAAGCATTGGGTCGTTTGGAAACACCGTTGAGTGGTCCGGGCGCGATACCAATAGGTGGTGTTATTGCTTGGGCAGGATCAATGTCATCTTTACCACCTGCGAATTGGTTATGGTGTGATGGTTCAGGATACAGTCATATCGCTGATCCCATTTATCAACCATTATTTTTAACAATTGGACAAACTTATGGATTCTCCGGTGGCGGTGGCTTCCTTGTTCCAAATTTGGAGTCAGGTGCGCCCAAAGGAACCGCGGATTTTTCAGTTACTACAGGTCTAGGTGCTGCGGGTGGCGGTGGTACCGGCGCCACCGCGGGTGCGATGAGATGGATAATTCGGTATCGATAGCCCCTAGAATGTTGTAAGGGATTTTTTTATTCTTTTTATATTATATAATGGGGTTTGAAATCACACTATCTTTAAAGAATAAAAAAATAGATACTACAATTATCGAAAAAGCTTACAAGAATAATTGTGAGAATTATTATACAACTTACGAAATAGAAGGTAGGCGAAGAACAATTCACAAAAATAAATATTTAATGACATTTCTTTTTCCAGAAAATCAAGTATTTTTAATAAAATTTTTAAATTCAATTAAAAAAAAAGTAAAAGTAGAAACAATATCAGATGACTCAGGTATTTTCCGCATTTTATATCCCATTCGCGGAAAAATAGTAGAATCGGATAAACCAATAATTAACGCATTAAAATAAAGAAAAGAAACTTTTAACTGTTTTCTTTTTCCTTTTCCTTTTTCTTTTTTTCCTCGTTTTACATCGAATTCTACAAGATATGCCACGCCTTTTAAAAGTCTTATTCCGAGGCGCAGAATGAAGTATTTTTTTCAATTCCGCAACTAAATTTCCATGTGAATGATCTTTTACTGCCTCTGTTCCAACCGGACTTAATCGTATAAATCTCATCCTTTTCATCTTATATATATATTATATATATATAATGGATTATCCCTTAGATAAACTCCCCATCCCTAAATACAAAGAAATAGTTCATAAGAAAAAAGCTGTTCAAAAAATTAATTTAGTTAAGTATATAGATCAATTATTCGGAAACGATTTCATACAAAAATATAATAAATAGTAAATGAAAACTAGAAAGCACAACCATAAAAAGAGCACCAAAAAAAAAACACTAAAAAAAAAATTGAAACTCTTTTCTTTATTATCAGATAAAGAAAACAACATGGATATTCAACTTAAAAAAATTCAGACTGAAGGGGTTCAATGTTTAAACCAACATTCCGAAAAAACACTCTCAGAAATGCTTCTTCACGCAAATAAATGTTATTATAATGACGACGTCGTCATCTCAGATTCTATATATGACATCCTGAAAGAATTTATTCAGACCAAATTTCCAGAAAATATGGCAATTAAAATGATTGGTGCTCCTGTTAAAAAAAACAAGGTTAAATTACCATATGAAATGTGGTCTATGGATAAAATAAAACCAGATACAGGTGTATTGAGACGATGGGTCGAAAAATACAAGGGAAATAAAGTAGTTAGTGGCAAATTAGATGGTGTATCGGGATTGTATTCTACAGAAGGTGGGATACCCAAATTATACACAAGGGGAAATGGAAAAATAGGACAAGATATTAGTCATATTATCCCTTTCTTAAATCTTCCAAAGGAACGCGATATTGCGATCCGAGGAGAATTTATAATTAAAAAGGAAACTTTTGATGAGAAATATACAGCAGCAAATCCTAGATCCTTTGTATCAGGAACAATCAATATGAAAACTCCGGATCCCTCAAAATATATGGATATTGATTTCGTTGCTTATGAAGTTATCCAACCGGCATTGAAGCCAAGTGAACAGATCAAATGGCTCCAAGAAAGAAATATTATCACAGTCATTCATTCATTTCATGCCGAAATTTCTAATGAACTTCTCTCAGAAAAACTGAAGATTATCCGGGAAAATTATGAATATGAAACCGATGGCATTATTGTTTGCGATGATAATATTTATCCAAGAGAAAGTAAAAATCCCAAACACGCTTTTGCTTTTAAGATGGTTCTTTCAGATCAAATGGCAGAAGCAAAAGTTTTGGATGTAATTTGGACGCCCAGCAAAGATGGCATTCTAAAACCAAGAGTTCAATTTGAACCGGTGATTATTAACGGCGCAACATTACAATTTGCATCGGGATATAATGCCAAATTTATTCTTGATAATAAAATTGGTGTAGGATCGATTATTGAAGTTATTCGGAGTGGAGATGTGATACCAAAAATAGTGAAAGTTATGGGGAATGCTGAACCAAAAATGCCAAATGTCTCGTGGTGGTGGAATGAAACAGAAGTTGATGCTATTATGTCCAACGCAAAATGTTGTGGAGTTGTTCGAGAAAAAACAATCACCAGATTCT
>Ga0302132_10001064_pt1 | contig 15618 bp, 10 predicted proteins | sample CB9_321_MG_FD_203113 | JGI IMG/M metagenome (GOLD analysis project Ga0302132, IMG submission 203113) | Marine microbial communities from Western Arctic Ocean, Canada - CB9_32.1 | ecosystem: Environmental > Aquatic > Marine > Oceanic | place: Canada: Western Arctic Ocean | collected 2017-09-19
CTGGCGGTGCGTGTCAGGGATGTCCAATTCCTCTGAGAATACCTCGGTAGAGATGACTCGAACCACACGGCCTTCTGGCAACTGTGCAAGTTCAACCTTGCCACCAATTTCAGAAAGAATCGCCATGCCCTTGGGTTGTCGTGCTTCGAAGAGTTCAACGACACGAGGTAGACCGGACGTGATGTCCTTTCCGGCGATACCACCAGTGTGGAACGTTCTCATCGTCAGCTGCGTACCCGGCTCACCAATCGACTGTGCGGCAATAATTCCAACTGCTTCGCCCAGTAGTGCTGGCGTTCCGGTGGCAAGCGACGCTCCGTAGCATTTCTGCGAAATTCCACGTTGAGTCGTGCTCGAAAGGGGTGAGAATACCCACGCCTCTTTAACGTTTGCCTCTGTGATTTCTTCTGCGATCTCTCGCGTGATCAGTTCGTCTCGGTCAACGATGACTTCACCCGTCTCGGGGTGCACCACTGGCTCGGACGCGTGGCGAGTCACAATTCGTTCGGCGAGCGGCGCCTGTATTCCGCCTTGAGTATCGCCAGAAATCAGAATGCCCTGGGCACCGAGGTCGTTGTCAGTTGTGATGATCACGTCTTGAGCGACGTCAGCAAGACGTCGAGTCAGATAACCCGAGTCAGCAGTTCTCAGTGCTGTGTCAGCAAGACCTTTTCTAGCTCCGTGAGTCGAAATGAAGTACTCAAGAACCGACAGCCCCTCAGCAAAGCTGGAGCGAATCGGCATCTCGATAATCCTGCCCTTCGGGTCTGACATCAGTCCACGCATGCCGGCCATCTGCTTGATCTGCGCGATGTTACCTTTGGCTCCCGAATCGGCCATCGTGAAGATACCACCATAGTTTGGCAGCGTGTCTTCAACAGCCTTCGTCATCTTATCTGAAACGTCGGTCCAGATTTCGACAGAAGCCTTGTATCGTTCCGGTTCGGTGATCAGACCTTCCTGGTACTGCTCGTCAAGTCGGGCGATTTTCGTGTCGGCAGCCGAAAGCAGCGACTGCTTCTGCGGCGGCACAACAATGTCTTTGATAGCGATCGTGGTACCCGACTGTGTCGCGTACCTGAAGCCCAACTCCTTCAGCTTGTCGAGCATGATGGAAGTTTTTTTGTTTCCGTACTCATTCACGGCTTCACTGACAACTGCTTCAATTTCAGGACGAGCGAACAGGTGGTTTCTGAAACCCATAGCATCGGGCAATGCACGGTTGAAGATGATGCGACCAACAGTCGTCTCAATCCATTCACCTGAACCATCTCGGACCCGCGCTATCTCACGAAGTTTAATTCGTTCGGTATCGTGCGCCAGTTGCATATCCCCGAAGTTGGCGTAGATCGCGTATACGGCGTTACCATCTTCGTCTTTTTTAACCGGCGTCAGGCCCTCACCGTCAACACCGGTCAGGTAGTACATACCAAGAACCATGTCCAGCGTCGGTGAAACAATTGGGAATCCCGAGCTCGGTGCGAGCATGTTGTTGGTAGAAAGCATCAGTCGTTGTGCTTCGAGTACCGCTTCTCGTGAAAGCGGAACGTGCACGGCCATCTGGTCTCCGTCGAAGTCAGCGTTGAAAGCTGTGCAAACGAGCGGGTGAATCTGAATGGCCGATCCATCGACAAGTATCGGCTGGAACGCCTGAATACCGAGTCGGTGGAGTGTTGGTGCACGGTTGAGCATGACCGGGTGGTTCTGGATAACTTCTTCGAGAAGGTCCCATATCTCCGGGCGAGCGCGCTCTGTCATTCGCTTAGCACTCTTGATGTTGTGGGCGTAGCCCTTCACGACAAGTGCGTTCATTACGAACGGCTTGAACAGTTCGAGAGCCATCTTCTTCGGCAGCCCACATTCGTTCATCTTGAGCTGCGGGCCGGAGATGATGACTGATCGTCCGCTGTAGTCGACTCGTTTACCGAGAAGGTTCTGGCGGAATCGACCCTGCTTACCACGCAGCAGGTCGGTCAACGACTTGAGCTTGTGGTTGTGGCTGCCCTGAATGGCGCGGCCACGCCGGCCGTTGTCGATTAGTGCATCGACGGCCTCTTGCAGCATTCGTTTTTCATTACGAATAATGATTTCTGGTGCCTGTAGACCGATAAGGTGCTTCAACCGGTTGTTCCGGTTGATAACCCTTCGATACAGGTCGTTCAGGTCGCTGGTGGCGAATCGGCCACCGTCAAGCTGAACCATTGGGTGAAGCTCTGGCGGGAGAACCGGTAGAACTGTCAGGATCATCCACTCGGTCTTGTTGCCGCTCTTTCGGAAGGCCTCAACAACACGAAGTCGCTTGATCGCCTTCTTGCGACGCTGACCTGAGGTGTTTCGAACCTGATCTTGAAGTTCGGCTCGAACGAGGTTGAGATCCGTGTTCTGAAGAATCTCAAGAACGGACTCAGCACCCATGGATGCCTTGAAGACCTGGCCGAATTTATCACGGAGTTCGCGGAATCGAGCCTCGGTCAGGAGGTCCATAACCTCGATGGCCTCAAGGTCGTCGATCTTTTCCTGTACATCGGCTTCAACGCCAGCTTTCTGCTCATCAGTCAGTTCAGAAAGTTTTGCAGATGCGCTTTCGCCCTTGAATTCAGCAATTTCAGCCTTCTCGGACTCGGCTCGTTCGGTTGCCTCTTTTTCGGCTTTTACAAGCTGAGCTTTGGTCGCCTTCTTCTTTGGCTTGTCGATCTCCGACATTTCGAGGGCAATTCGATCGGACTCTGCCTTGGCGTTGAACATTTCTTGCATGGTTACGGCAAGAACCGCCTCAACACCACTACCCGCAAGAGACTCTTTTAACGCTTCTCCGAGTCGATTGATCTCTGCGTCCCGGTACGCTTCGAGCTGCTCGATAGCGTTCTGCCGAGCCATGTTGTCGACAGAAGTCACGACATATTGCGCAAAGTACAGGACACGTTCGAGGTTGCGGGGTGATAGGTCGAGCATCAGGCCCAAACGTGAAGGTGTTCCCTTGGAAAACCAGATGTGAGCAACAGGAGCCGCCAGTTTGACGTGACCCATTCGCTCGCGTCGTACCTTGGAACGCGCTACTTCAACACCACATCGGTCGCAGATAACGCCTTTGTAGCGGATTTTCTTGTACTTACCGCAGTAGCACTCCCAATCCTTGGTAGGACCAAAGATGCGCTCACAAAACAGGCCGTCTTTTTCCGGCCGCAATGTGCGGTAGTTAATCGTCTCCGGTTTGGTCACTTCTCCGTATGACCATGCTCGAATCTGCTCTGGAGAGGCCAGGGAGATTCTGATTGCGTTGAAATCGGCGCCCGACTGCGTCATAAGTGGCCGTTTCCTTGCCTTCCGAGGTTTTACTCTCGTGGGCGGCTAACCCGGGTAGTAAAACTGGCACTAAGCCAGCTAATTGAGATGTCCCGATGAGTCTCTAACGAGACATACCGGGACGTAATTTGTTTAGTTAGTTCTCTTCGTCTTCAGTACCGGGAGTGCCATCAGTGCCATCTGCCGACTCTTCGGAAGCGAGTGTCTGAAGTGAATCCTCGGTAGGCTCTTCAGATTCATCGCCATCTTTTTCTTGATCCTCAGCCTCTTCTTCAGCATCCTCGTCGGCCAACTCAACAGGCAGTTCGTCACCACCTGGAAGTTCCTCAATGTCCAGAGCGTCGAGAGGCTCGTCACTCAAGTCGTTCCAGTCGAGCGGTGCACCAAGCGTTGCCGACATTTCCTGAGCCTGGGTCTGCGCTTGTATAAATCGTTCGATATCTTCGTTCAGAAGTTCGACCGAAAGCCCAAGTCCCTGAAGTTCCTTGAGAAGAACGTGGAAGGATTCAGGAACACCCGGCTGGATGACCTCTTCTCCCTTCACGATAGCCTCGTAGGTTTTTACTCGACCAATCACGTCGTCAGACTTGATGGTCAGCATTTCCTGGAGTGTGTATGCCGCTGAATATGCTTCGAGCGCCCACACTTCCATTTCACCGAATCGCTGGCCACCGAACTGAGCTTTACCACCGAGCGGCTGCTGGGTGATCAGCGAGTAAGGACCAGTAGACCGGGCGTGAATTTTGTCTTGTACAAGGTGAATGAGCTTCAGCATGTAGACGTTTCCGACCGTAATCGGGCCGTCGAACTGAATACCGGTTCGGCCATCATGGATCATCTGCTTGCCGAAAATCGGAGCCGAAAGGTTTCGCTCTCGGGAGATTTTCAGAGATAGCTGGATGAGCTCGGACGGCTTCATGCCATCTGTTTCAACCCCTAGAGTTTCTTTCAGCCAGATGCGGAGGCAGGCTTCTCGAGCCACGCCCCTGTTGGACTGAGCATCGCTCCAGAGTCGATCACGGTCGAAACCGCGCTCTTCTAGATACGCATCGACTTTGGCCCAGTCGATGTCATTCGAGTCAAGATCGTACTGGTTTATGGCGTTCGACTCACGAACGAACCATGCACGTGCCAGTTGATCCTCGATAACGTTGTCTTGTGCGCCATCGAATACAGGAGTCCGAGCGTGGAATCCAAGCGTTTCTGCAGCCCAACCCAGGTGGGTTTCGAGCAGTTGACCAAGGTTCATTCGAGAAGGAACACCGATCGGGTTCAGCATGATGTCGAGCGGCGTGCCGTCGGGGAGGAATGGCATATCTTCACGTGGAAGAATCTTCGCCACAACACCCTTGTTGCCGTGTCGGCCAGCCATTTTGTCGCCCTGGTTGATTTTTCGAGTGTGAGCAACCCAAACACGAACAGTCTTAGTCACGCCTGGCTGAAGGTCGTCGCCGTTCTCTTTCGTTAGAACACGAACATCGATCACCTTGCCATGCTGACCGTGCGGTACTCGCAGGCTGGTGTCTTTTACGTCACGCGCCTTCTCACCAAAGATGGCTCGCAGGAGCTTTTCTTCGGCAGTCAGTTCCGTCTCTCCCTTTGGAGTGATCTTGCCAACCAGAATATCGCCCGGGGTCACCCATGCGCCAATCCGTACGACTCCCTCGTCGTCGAGGTCCCGAAGGCTCTCTTCACCAACGTTGGGAATGTCACGAGTGATCTCTTCGGGACCAAGCTTGGTCTCTCGAGCTTCAACTTCGTGTTTGTCTATGTGTATTGAAGTAAATCGGTCATCTTTCACGAGGTCTTCGTTCAGGATGATCGCGTCTTCGTAGTTGTATCCGTCGAAGGTCATGAAACCAACGAGCAGGTTCTGTCCAAGAGCAAGTTCACCGTTCTCGGTCGACGAACTGTCGGCAAGCGGTGTTCCAGCGTTCACCTTGTCGCCCTTTTGGACGATCGGGTGCTGGTTGATCGATGTGCCGTTGTTGGATCGAACGAATTTCGTCAACGGGTACTCAGTCGACCTACCGTCTTCACTGAGAATCTTCACGTAATCGCTCGTCGACGATGAAACGACACCCTCGGTTTCGCTCATCACTACCTGACCTGAGTCAATAGCGACTCGGTACTCCATGCCGGTTCCCACCAACGGAGCCTGGGGTCGAATAAGCGGAACGGCCTGTCGTTGCATGTTCGAACCCATGAGAGCTCGGTTTGCGTCATCGTGTTCGAGGAACGGAATCAGTGCAGTCGAAATACTTACGATCTGCATCGGAGACACGTCGAGGTAGTTAACTTCATCCGGGTGAACGTATGTATACGATTCACTACCACCCACACGAACCTCAACGAGTTCAGTTGTGATCTGGCCCTTGGCATCCATCGGCGTTGTTGCCTGGCCGATGGTGTTGTTCTCTTCATCGTCGGCAGAGAGGTAATCTCGATCACCCTCATCTGCGGTGACATAGGCCTGAACCTTCACCACGCGAGCCTTCAGAGCGTTGACAATCTCAGCAACCGGAATCGTTATCGGCTTTCCAGACTCGGCAATAACCTTGCCATTTTCGTCTGCAATGTCCTCGAATGGTGTACGACCCTGAATGTCGGGGTTGTCGCTGTCCATCGTGCGCAGAATTCTGCGGTACGGCGTCTCGATGAATCCGTAATCGTTCAAGCGGGCATAAGTCGAAAGTGAACCCAGAAGACCAATGTTTGGTCCTTCAGGAGTCTCGATCGGGCAGATTCGGCCGTAGTGAGATGCGTGTACGTCACGTACATCGAATCCGGCACGCTCACGGGAGAGTCCGCCAGGGCCAAGTGCTGACAGACGACGCTTGTGCGTCAGTTCTGACAGTGGATTGGTCTGGTCCATGAACTGCGAAAGCTGCGATCCCCCGAAAAACTCACGAACGGCTGCAACTACAGGCCTGATGTTGATCAGCGCGGCAGGAGTCGTCGTGGTCGGGTCCATCTGGGTGGTCATGCGCTCTTTTACAACGCGTTCCATTCGCAGAAGGCCAACACGGAGCTGGTTCTGAATAAGTTCACCAACTGCTCGAACACGACGGTTACCGAGATGGTCGATATCGTCGTTCGAGGCGCGACCGTTGTTGATGTTGATCATGCGCCGAACCAGTTCAACGAAGTCGTTTTTCGTCAGGGTTCGGGTCGTCTCATTAACTCCGAGCCTTCGGTTCAGCTTGTATCGGCCAACCGCGCCCAGGTCGTATTTACGATCATTGAAGAACAGGTTGTCGATCAGATCACGTGCGTTATCAACACTTGGCGGCTCACCGGGGCGCAATCGACGATAGAACTCAATAAGAGCCTCATCTTCAGTCGTTGCGGCAGTGTCCTTCGCCAGAGTGGCAGCCATGTAGTTGTGGAACGGGTCGTCGTCAACATCGGCAACCAGAGCGAGGATTTCTTCATCGGTTGTCCAACCGAGCGCTCGCAAGAGCGTGGTAATCGGCGCTTTTCGCTTTCGGTCAACCTTCACGGAAAGCAGGTCTTTGTTGCTCGTTTCGAGTTCAACCCACGCACCGCGGTACGGAATCAGCTTGGCGCTGCACAGCTCACGACCGCTCGCAGGGTCGGTCTTCGTTGTGTAGTAGGCACCGGGTGATCGGACCAACTGAGAAACAACCACGCGCTCGGCTCCGTTGATCACGAAGGTACCGTTGCTGGTCATCATCGGCACATCGCCGAAGAACAGCGTCTGCTCTTTTACTTCACCGGTTTCTTTGATGACGAGCTGAACTGTGATGTAGATCGGCGCCGAGAAAGTTATCTCGCGCTTCCTGCATTCACGCTCTGTGTGCTTCGGGTCGCGAATCTCGTGGTTGAGGAATCGGAGGTCAAATCGACCACCCGAGAAGTCTTCAATTGGGGAAATCTCTTCAAGAAGGTCTTTCAAACCGTCTGTCGTGAGCCATTCAAATGAGTTGACCTGAACTTGCACGAGGCTGGGAACATCAACAGAGTTCGCTATGCTGTTGAACCCTTTGTAGTCGGGCTTCTCAGATGGGGCTAATCGGCGATCAACGATGACCATGCACACACTCCTAGAGTGACTGGATTATGGATTACACGCGTGCGAGAGACACCCTCAAACGCGTAAATACCGAAGAGCGCGCGATCTTACCTCACGTACTTTCGGTGTTGTTGGGAATTAATTGATATGAACCAGGGCGAGACGAAAAGAGATGGACATTTCTCTGACAGCCTCGAAGTCTAGCTCTCTCCCTATGTGAATGTCAACGTATATACAAAGAAGTATGCAGCTGCTGGCCAGAATTCAGCGATGATTTACTCGTAACTGGTCGTCATCACCCCAAGCTGGTAGACCAAAAGCGAGATATCATTAAATACAGATCGCACTTTGCTCTTATAAAGCTCAGTTCAAACATTTGACTAAATTATGTAAATTCCAAAAAATGTGTGTACCGATCGAATGAATAACCTCTCGGAGAGAGGATGAGTTCGGCTAGGGGGCTTGTGGTGCTGAGAACGATCACAAAAGAACTTGCGCTGGTGGTAGGTTGCTACCTCACTTTTGCGCTCGCCAAGAACCTGACTGATCCCTCCCCGGTTCTCAAAGCCGTTTCGAACGGTTGGAGCGTACTTAGGCTCGAAACCGCGCTCGCGCTGAATCACGAGCCGTTCGTTCAGCAGATTATCGGCCGAGTCTCTTTCGGATCACTCGTCGCGCTAACCTACTTCTACGCAATTGGAATGTGGGTTGGGCTGATCGCCATGGCAGCGATCCTCTTCATCAAGAACCGACCGCTATATCTCTACCTCAGGCGGATATTCGTACTGTCGATGTTGTTGGCGGCAGTAGTTTTCGCTGTTTACCCGTTAGCTCCACCCAGGTTCATGCCCGGACTCGGAGTGACCGACACCCTTACTCTGCTTGGTCTCGACCCAGCACCTGCATCTGATTCAGCTATCAGCTACAACCGATTCGCTGCAATGCCCAGCCTCCACTACACATGGGCCCTGCTGGTGATGATTGGCGCATTCAAGTTCGGTGGATTCTGGACGAAGGTCGCTGGGTTCACATTCCAACTGCTGATGTTCGTGGCGATAATCGCAACCGGAAATCATTACGTGCTGGACGCAATTGCCGGGGCGATTCTGTTACTCGTCGTTATATACATCGCTCGAATCTGGATTCGATACGAGCACTTGTTCGAACAGTTGGCGCAAGACTACTCAAACCGAGTTCGCCGGATCCAGATTCAAATCCCGAGACCTGACTAGCGCGCACGAGCCGAGAACGTAGCTGTTCGAGATCTTCACCAGCTGCTTGTGTCAGGCTTCGTTACCCGCGGGAGATACTCTGCACGGACATCACCAAGCAGAGGCGCCGTGTCGTGCCTTTCGGGCAGCAGTCATTCCGTCCCGAACTCGACGACCTGAGCCTCATACTGAGCTGACCCCTCGTTCTGGCGATCCTGAATCTCCGGGAGCCAGTGACTCTTAATGTAGGCCAGCACCTCGATCACCTGCTCGTCCGTTAGTGTTCCGCGGAACGCTGGCATTACGGTGGCGAGCGGCGGCCGGTCAAGAACCCACTGGAACAACAGGCGGTCAGGGTGATGCCATGTGTGACCAGCGTCTCCGTGAACCGGTGCGGAGGCGAGATTAATCGGCCCGTTCACTGGACCGTGGCACGATGCACAATTCTCGGCGTAGATCCGCCCGCCAGACACAACACGGTCGCCAGTGATCTTGACAGGGAATGCTCCACTCGATTGCGCTGCAGGATCGACCCTCGTGTCGACGCTGTTATCGCGACACGCACTCACAGCCACTGCCAAAAGCAACGCTAGCGCCGCAAGATAAATCTTCTTCATTTGTATCTCCGCACGCACTGACGACATCTAATCCTCACGATTACCAAACCCAGGCCCCCCCGGTGGGGGTATATACTACATGGATTCGCCCTCAAAAACCGCCCAATAGCGCCTTATGCGGCAATGCCAACGTGAAAACACCATGATTCATGAACACCACAACCACGAAGGTCACGAAGCTGCAAAAGCCGAGACCCGTGAAGACGCTATCAAACGGCTCAGCTATATCGAAGGTCATTTGGCGGGCGTGAAGAAGATGGTTGAGGACGACCGCTACTGCGTCGATATTCTCCGGCAGACATTCGCTGTGCGGCGAGCACTTCAGAAACTCGAAAGTCAGTTAATTGGCGGGCACCTCCGCACCTGCGTCGTTGATGGAGTGAAAGCGGGCCGTGAAGAACACGTTCTAAGTGAGTTAGTGGAGCTTTACGAAATTGCAGACCGATAATCCAACTTTAACTTCTGTTCCGACAACTGAAGAAGTCGAAGAAATGCTTTCGACTCTAACTTTCAGCATTGGCGGCATGACCTGTGCTGCCTGCGTACACCACGTTGGAAACGCGCTTAACGAAGTTCCGGGAATCAGCGATGCCCAGGTTAGCCTTGGCACCGAAACAGCAACTGTGGAGTTCGCTTCGAACTCGGTAACAAAGTCCGATCTTCGAGATGCCCTGTCTGGCGCCGGTTACTCGGTGAGGCAGTTTGCGGATGAAGATACGTCCATATTTGCCGATGGCGACAAGACGATACGCGAAGCAGAGCTAAAACAGACGCGCTACATGATGATCACCAGTCTCGCGGTTGCTGCGTTCGTGATGATCGCAATGAACTACACGGCGATCAGCTCGCTATCGAAGCTATCGCCTACCGCGATAAACGTGTTTTTCCTGGTGCTTGCGACTCCGGTGCAGTTCTGGGCCGGGGCTCGGTTTTACAGGTCCGCATGGTCAGCTGCAAAGCTCCGCACTTCAAACATGAACACGCTTGTGGCGATCGGAACGTCGACCGCCTACTTCTACAGTCTCGCGGTCACCGTTCTACGCCCGCTATTCGAGGATTCGCTGGCGTTTTACGGTGCAGCTGTGGGTGGCAGTCACTCCACGGGCACGTATTTCGATGTATCGGCCGCGATCATCGGTCTGATCCTGCTGGGGCGATGGCTGGAAGCTCGGGCGCGCGGGCGCACTTCCGATTCGATCAAGAAGCTGATGGGTATGCAGCCTTCAACTGCAATGGTCGTAAAAGATGGCGTGCCGATGGAGGTCGAGATCGCCGATGTTGTATCCGGGGACTTCATCGTTCTGCGACCCGGTGAGCGTGTGCCGGTTGACGGAAAGATCACTGAAGGCGCGACGACTATCGATGAATCGATGCTCACAGGCGAACCTGTGCCAGTGGAAAAGCAGGCGGGTGACGATCTCTTCACCGGAACGGTAAACGGCACCGGAGCCATACGCTTCGCCGCCTCGGCGGTGGGTCGTAACACCGTGCTTGCCGGAATCGTAAGAATGGTTCAGCAGGCGCAGTCGTCGAAAGCGCCGATAGAACATCTGGTAGATAAGGTCACTGCACGCTTCGTGCCGGCCGTTTTGATCATCGCGATAATAGTGTTCGCTATCTGGTCGTTCCTGGCTCCCGAGCCAGCAATGATCAACGCTTTGCTCATGACAGTCGCTGTACTGGTGATCGCCTGCCCGTGCGCACTCGGCCTGGCAACCCCGACCGCCATCATGGTTGGAATGGGGCGAGGTGCGACCAGCGGGGCGCTCATTCGAAACGCAGATGCGCTCGAGAGGGCACACAGAATCGACACCGTTGTATTCGACAAGACCGGAACTCTCACGGAGGGCAAGCCGGCGATTTCGAGTATTTCGGCGATCGATGTGACCGAACAAGAACTGATTCGACTCGCTGCGGCAGCCGAATCAGCCTCCGAGCACCCGCTCGCTACGGCTGTACTCGCCGAAGCAAAATCGCGTGACATCGAGATCCCCGATGCCACCAACGTCGATGCAGTGCCCGGTCGTGGCATCTCTGCAACGGTCGAAGGTTCGACAGTGATAGTTGGGAGCGCTGCGTTCATCGTCGAGATGACATCGGCGAAGTACGATTTCACGGAGCAGAGCTTCGTTATCGCCGAACGTGGCGAAACCGTGCTGGCGGTTGCCAGAGATGGCAAGCCAATCGGGCTGATCGGTGTATCGGACAAGGTGAAGCCAGGGGCCAGCGATGCCATCAGTGAATTGACCTCGCGTGGCATACGCACCGTGATGCTGACTGGTGACAACAGGAGGACCGCACAGAAAGTCGCTGAGTCGATAGGTATAGACCACGTGATTGCAGATGTTCTCCCGGAAGGAAAGACAGCGGCAATAACCGAGCTGCAAAGTGAAGGACGTGTTGTAGCGATGGTCGGAGACGGCATAAACGATGCCCCGGCACTCGCTACGGCAGGCGTAGGTATCGCTATCGGAACAGGGACTGACATCGCTATCGAGGCGGCCGACGTGACGATCACTTCGGGTGATCCGGCAATTGTTGCCGAGATTGTCGATCTGAGCAGAAGCACGATGCGGACTATCAAGCAGAACCTGTTCTGGGCCTTCTTCTACAACGTTTTGCTGATCCCGATTGCAGCAGGGGCTATCTACCCGATCTTCAGCGATGGAACGGCTCCGGGGTTCTTGCATCCAATTATTGGAGAGTTTGGCTTCTTGAACCCGATCGTCGCTGCGGCCGCTATGGCGATTAGCTCGGTGACGGTGGTTTCGAACTCGCTTCGGCTGGGTCGAGGCGCAAGAAAACGCAGCAAGGCTACTTCGGCACCGCCACCAAGCCCTCAACCCGGTCCTCAAGCTGAAGCAACAATTTAGATAGCGCTACAAAACAAACGAACCAAGCACAAATGAGTATGGAGATCCGAAATGAAAATCCCGTTCTTGGGCTCAAAATCTGAGGCCGCAACCGATCCCGTCTGCGGTATGAGCGTCGACACCAGCAACCCCGGCGGCGGGGTCGCAACGCACAAGGGCGAGGTCTACTACTTCTGTGGGCCAGGCTGTAGGGTTGCGTTTGAAAAGGATCCAGAAGGTTATCTCTCTGGCGAAAAATCTATAGAGATGTAATATCTGCTAGATGATTTTTCGCGGTTGCTTGCCTCGAAACGCAAATAACTCGCATCTCATCGACCTAGTCGATGCGTCGAAAACCGAGAAACGCGCCAGAAGTACATACGGTCAATGTAGTCTGGCTGAATACGCGAATTAGTAACTAAATCCAGGAACAGGAATGCCCAATACCGAACAGCCGCCAGTAGATGGCGTTGCAATTGTCTACACACACCCGACATGCGGTTACTGCGATCTTCTGAAAGAGGATCTCGTCAAGGACGGTATCGCTTACCGCGAGATCGATGTGTCGAAGGAACCGGATAAGTGGGTTGAGGTAGAGCGGTTGTCCGGGGGTGACAAGATCACTCCGGTTATGGTCACTGCAACTGGCGAAGTCGAAATCGGCTACAAAGGCATAGGCTGCAACTACAACTAATGGCGACGCCATGTTTTCTGGTGGATCGGTTAGCCCGGACTTATTTTATCGCTCCTACACCGGTATGGCGCGAATACTCTGGCTGAATTTCAGAAGTAATGCCTTCTCGCTGTTGACTGGCATTAGGTACCAGCCGTACTCTCATTAGACGCGGTTAATTTCGCGACGTGGTCCCGTGGTGTAGTGGTCTAACACGCCTCCCTGTCAAGGAGGAGATCGTCAGTTCAAATCTGATCGGGATCGCCATAAACGTAAACGCAAAAGGCCCCGGGCGTAGTGCCCGGGGCCTTTTGCGTTTACGTTTATGGCGAGAGAAACGCGGTGGGATGGGAGTAGACGTTCTACTGATCTGCTCTCGCAGTTGCAGTTGCCAGCTCTCCTGAGGAGCCTTTGTCGTCTATCGTCACTTCGTCAGTACCCGGTGCCAGGTCGTACGCAGGCATGAACCTCCATACGAGCACCGTTCCGACGAAAGCAACGATTCCGCCGATTATGTAAACGGTCGAGGTGCCATCGATGAACGCGTTCTTCGACGCGATCGCCAACGCCTCTCCTGCTGTGCCTTCGAGCTGACCCGCAACATGCAGCGCAGCTCCGATCTGGTTGCTGGCTACCGCCGCAAGATCCCCAGGCAGGTCCGAAACTGCACCGACCATGCTCGACGCATAAATCGAACTGAGAATTGACCCGAAAATCCCGACACCGAGTGCTCCACCAATCTGGCGAACCGTGTCGTTGAGAGCCGAACCAACAACTGCCTGCGCCTCCGGAACAGCCGCCATCACGGCGTCAGTTGCAGGAGCCATGGTGTTAGCCATGCCAAGACCCATCAGGAAGACCAGCGATCCGGTGAGCCAGAAAGTGGTTTCAACATCGAGAAACGCCATGCTTACCATGGCTATTGCCACGAACAACATTCCAGCCGTCATTACGGTTCGGGAGTTGAACCTCGAGACCAGCGTCGCACTCGTAGGCACCCCGACCATGAAGCCCATCGCCAACGGAACCATGCGGAACCCGGTGTCGAGCGGTGAGTAGCCCTGCACGAACTGCAGGTACTGGGTGAAGCATGAACATCATGCCCAGCATCGCCATGAACGCAATTCCGATCGATCCTGCCGCAGCCGATAAGCGAGCGTTCTTGAACAATTTCAAGTCGACCATCGGGTGCTCCTGGCGCTTTTCGTACCAGATGAACAATGCGGCGAACACGGCCGCTATTGCGAATCCGCCGAGCGTCACTCCAGAGAGCCAGCCCTTCTCGGGCGCTTCGATGATTGCGTATATCAATGCCGATAGCGAGACCATCGAGGTACCCGCACCTGTCCAGTCGATCGTCTTGGCGCCCGGATCCCGGCTTTCAGGAATCACAAATAGCGATCCAGCCAACGCAAGCAGTACAACGGGAACGTTCAACAGGAATACCGATCCCCAGAAGAACTCTTCAAGCAGGTAACCACCGGCGATCATTCCACCCGGAATACCAATCGCCGCAACACCAGCCCAAATGCCGATCGCCTTCGCACGCTCTTTGCGTGGGAACACGTCAACGATTATCGAGAGGGTCGACGGCATGATTAGTGCGCCACCGATTCCCTGTGCGGCACGAGCGATAATCAACTGCGCAGTCGACTCCGACAACGCTGCGGCAACACTCGCAAGCCCAAAAACAACGAGACCAGCCTGAAAGGCTAATCTGCGTCCAAACCGATCACCGAGAGTGCCCATAGTCGGCAGCACGCCGGCAAATACCAATATGTACGCGTTGATGATCCACTGCAAACCCGACGCCGAGGCATTGAGTTCTTGCTGCAGGGTCGGGATGGCGACGTTAAGAACCGTGACGTCCAGCCCAATAATGATCAAAGCGATTGAAAGTATGCCGAGAGTCCAGTTCCTCCTGGCATATCCGGCGTTGCCGAGTGCATCGCCTGTCAAAGTCGCATTACTCATAACGAAAAATTCCTAAATATCTAGCTAACTGCTTTACTGAATGACTGTCAGTCACTCGTGATCAAAAAAGTATCGTTCACATCGTTGTGTGAACACCCGGACAGATGCTCATGTACGTCTCCTCCGCAATACCGCTCCCTAAGTAACTATGACTGACGATCAGTCATAGTAAATCAAACAAATAAAAACTAGGCCGGCCGTGTCACAAACGCTCCCAGAACAACTGCTTCAGTCGATTTCATAATCTCTTCGACGGAAGCCGGTCGTGGATTGGTCGCAAACGCCAGTCGCATCGATCCTGACATGATGATCTTGAACATCTCTGCCGCGACTACGGGATCCATAGCCACCATCTCGCCGGCATCAATAAATCGCTGGAACATTCCGACAGCCAGATCGTTCACCGCAGCATGCGCTTCGAGCTGTTCAACTGCACGGCCGCCGTCGTCGCTCATGTGCATCAGGCGACATAAATCGGGATTTTCTTCGCCGACCTGGAATCCCAGATGTACGAACTTGTTGAGAATTTCGGCAAACGACTCAGTGCCGCTCAGGATGCCCTGCAGCCGAACAGCCATGTCGCTCATCGGCTGCTGTGCCAGTTCGACGACTACACCTTTTTTCGATTCGAAGTAAAGGTAGAACGTCCCCTGGGCAACTCCGGCTTTTTTCACAATGTCGGAAATCGTTGCGGTTTCGTAGCCCTTATCAGCGAACACGTCGCGGGCTGCGGCGAGAATCTGTTCTCGTCGTTGCGCCTCTGACTTTGTTCGTTCTGCTACTGCCATATCGTTCATTGCTTCCGCTGGCCGTTGGCAGCGGGGCCATTGGTCGTGGGTCCCAGAAGGGGAATCCATTCGTAAAAACCGTGCTGACTGACGATCAGTCATTCAAGATATCACAGTTAGTCAGATGTGCAAGCCTGAGAAAGGGTGCAGATTTTCAAAAATTG
>Ga0302132_10001072_pt1 | contig 15580 bp, 10 predicted proteins | sample CB9_321_MG_FD_203113 | JGI IMG/M metagenome (GOLD analysis project Ga0302132, IMG submission 203113) | Marine microbial communities from Western Arctic Ocean, Canada - CB9_32.1 | ecosystem: Environmental > Aquatic > Marine > Oceanic | place: Canada: Western Arctic Ocean | collected 2017-09-19
TGCATCTGTTGATGTTGACGTGGTTGTTGACGCTGATCATGTAGACGGCACTGCGACTGAGAACGGTGCAACTGCCGCGGACGACGATTATGACGCTGTGAATGAAACACTTACATATTCCAACGCAAGTGGCGCCACTCAACAGTTCACTGTAACCGTCCCGATTGGAGCAGACAACATAGTTGAGCTTGATGAAGCGATGCAAGTTGTCTTGTCAAATCTTGCGGCAAGTGGCCGTGAGGTTACCATCGGTAACGGTTCCGGTGATGTGAATATCCTGAACGATGATTCCGCTGTCGTACAAATCAACGACGTGGTAATCAATGAAGAAGCTGGAAGTGCAACGCTTACGTTAACCTTAAGTGCTCCAGTCGATGCTAACGTGGGTGTTAATTGGCAAACGTTCGACGGTACTGCCAGAGCTGTGTTTAACGATTACACTGTTGATGCAGCCACGGTAAGCTGGACAGCTCTCGACACAACGGACAAGACGGTTACCGTTACCGTCAGCGATGACGACATCGTTGAGCTTACCGAAACAATGCATGTTGGCTTAGAAGAAGCTCAGGCTTCTGGGCGTGCAGTTACCGTCAGTGATGAGATCACAGAAACTAACAACGATACGGATATTGTCGGTAGTGGTCAGGTGACGATTGTTAATACGGATTCTTCAGAGATCGAAATCAATGCAACCTCGGCCGTCTTCACCGAAGGTGATGATGGAATTACAAGCGTGACCTTTGATGTGACGTTCAGCGAACCGATTGATATTCCTGTGTTGATTAATCACGCATCACGTAATGGTGATTACAACTCAAACACCAACGCTGCTTTGGCGAACACGGACGTGATTGCCACAGGTGCTGAATATGCAGGAGTCAATAGTACAGCCGACGATGCGGATCCATCGAACCCGGTGGGTGAGTACGATTTCGTCAATGCGGCTCGTGCCGATGACCATGACTATGACCAAACGGAAGGTGCACTGAACTTCGAGGCAATCAATGATGGTTTGCAACACGCATCCACCGACGCTCGTTTGACTCAAACTATCACCGTACCCGTTTATGGCGACAATACTGTTGAATTAGATGAATGGTTCGTGCAGTTCATTGAGTCTTCCGATGACTTTGGGCGTAGCTTCAGTGTTACCAAGGCAGAAGATTACGGTTGGATTAACAACGATGACGAAGCACACGTCGAAATTGGTGACGTGAGTCTAACCGAAGGCACAAGCGGAGCAAAGTTCTTTAGTTTCGCGGTCACACTTGATAACGACGTTGACGTGCCCGTCGAAGTGACATTTGCCACAGCCGACGTGACTGCCACTGACCAAGAAACCGGTGACAACGGTGATGCTGACTATACGGCAACTGCCGGATCGCTAATCTTCACCGGCGACCGGGGTATTGAAGCGTTTGAGACGTTGTTTGTGAATGTACCCGTGATTAGCGATAACGTCGTTGAACTTGATGAAATATTCAATGCGGTGCTGACATCGATTACTGCAGATCATCGCGACGTCACTATCACCAAGTCAATCGGCATCGGTGAAATTCTGAATGACGACACTGCAACTATCTACATCAACGACACAGTGGTCGAAGAAGGCGACACGGGCATAACGACGGCTACTTTAATCGTTAGCCTCAGTAACCCCGTAGACGCTGAAGTCAACGTGCCGTACTTTACCAACGGTGGCGATGCCACCCCAGGTGTTGACTATATTGCTTTAAACGACCAGTTGACATTCGGAACGCTCGAGTCCAGTACGCGCGTGCTCACGATCGATGTGTCCATTATTGGCGACACTGATTTCGAACGTCACGAAAATTTATACGTGGAACTTGGTATTCTCTCAACGACACCACCCGGCCGAGATGTTAGTTATAGCGACGATGATGATCGGCCAGCTGCTGAAGGCCGTATCGATATCATTAACGATGATCGTAACCAAGGGAATTTCATTGGCGACTGTAACATGCAAGCAGAGCCTGGTGACGTTAACCTGAACGGTACCGCTCGAATTGCTCAATGGAACTTTACTTTGTCAGATTTAGATGGCCCAATTGATCTTGTCTTTGACGCGGCAGCAGCAACGGGCGAAACCGTTGAAATCGGCGTGCCTCAGGTTGTTGATAGTCGTGGGCGAGTCGTCGCACCTCTTAAAATCGGGCATATTGACGAGTCGTCAACTCCTGATCCGCAAAAGTCGTTCGGTATTTTCCGTCTTGGTGACGGCGATTACACAGTTGTTATACCGTCGTCGAATGATACGGATGGTTTGATTGAGCTAGCTTCTAGTATGCCTGGCATACTGTCATCCACAGAACGAACTGTTACCACGGCGGCACTGCAACAAACTGCGGGCGGTGTACTTCAGACCCAACTCGGTATTCGTGGCGTCATGCCGGAAGTATTCAATGACCGTATGGGTATTGATCTTGGTATCGATCAATACGACGCATGTTTGGATAGTGACCACAACGGTTTCTTGACCGCATTCGATCTCATGACGATTGATACTAATGTCGGTGTTGATGAACCTGGCGTCTATTTCCTAGAAGACCGCTTCACTCCAGCTAATTTGCTTGAAGTAAATCCGCTTGGGCAAGATGAATTGAGTATTGCTGAATTGTTCGGCTTCTCGTTGTATCAGAACCCAGCTCAACCCTTGGACGTCAACGCCGACGGTAATGTCAGCCCAATTGATGCCCTGACCGTAATTAACTCACTGAACTCTGAAGGAAGTCGCTCAGTACTCGTCCTAGGAGACTCCAGCGGAGACATGGGAGAATACCTCAACTCGCATCAATATCTATATGACACTAATGGTGACTTTGCCATTACTCCTATTGATGTTCTTAGTGTGATCAACCACCTGAATGGCAGTGCCGGTGGCGAAGGGGAATCTATCAGCGTTGCCGCAGATGCGGTCTTCCTCGGTTACGGCCTAGCAACAGCCGCAGTTGATGCCCCGGTCGTAGCGGCTATCACCTCAACTGGTGTAGACGTTGAAAACGCTTATCCTCAAGAACAGTACACGACGCCGTTACAAGCCAATGATACTTGGTCGGAAGCTGTCGATCGCGTCCTAGCTGACCTAGCAGAGCCTAGTGATGCAGACGATACCATTGAATCGTTGTTCGACTAGGTCCCAACGGTTGATCCCAGACGAAAAAACCCTCCAAGACCCGCATGATGGCGGGATTTGAGGGCTTTTTTGATATTTGGTCGCCTTGGCGACATAAATTCCGCTGCGAACCATTCTAAACGTAATATTAGCCCTTTTTATACGACTGAATTGAGTTTATTAGCGTGAAAAAATCCAGCTGACGATATTCTCGATTTCAACGATTATTCCAAAAGTAATGATTTTTCGGGGACTGCTATACCGATAAATAAAAGGTGTGAAGCATCTATAATTTCGACCATTCTTACAAGTTGTCACGGGACGACGCCAAAAATCACAGAATCTAGTTTGTTTGTGAAATAGGAAAACAGCGCATGTTTTATAAATGGAAATCGACACAGGGTGTCCTAATTGTCTTAATGATGTTTTGCACCTCTGCAATTACAGCTCAACAAGTACCCGTGCCTATAATTAGTGAATATGTACCGCCGGACTTTGATAGCATATCGTTCAACAACCGCGATGTTGCTCGTAAAGCCACTAAGGAAAGAGCTGGCACATGGTTGCGTTTCTCTGGTTGGATTGATCAAGGTTATGCATGGAGTTCGCTGAGACCGACCTCAGGGAAAAATACTCCTGTTGGACTCAACGATCAACACGAACAATATCAATTGAATCAACTGTATATGGTCATCCAAACCAAAGACATCGAAGATGACAATGAATCTTGGAGCCTCGTGGGACGCGCTGACCTGTTGTATGGTACCGACCACGGTTACGTAACCTCGCGTGGCCTCGAAGACAATGCTGATGGCACATTGCATCTTAACAGCGCGCCTGGACCCGGAGACGATTTTCGTGGTTCACCAGCATTGGCTCGACCGTATTATGGTCTCGCCATTCCTCAAGCATACTTTGATTTGCGAACACCGATTCTTAATGGAATGAACATCCGAATGGGACACTTCTATTCGAATCTCGGTAGTGAATCGATCATGGCTACCGAAAACTTCTTCTACACATTATCGATGTCCAAGATTTATGGTCGCCCTCAAACTCACACGGGAATCGTGGCGACAACTTCGATATTGGATGACGCAATTGGATTCACCGCCGGTGTAACTCGCGGTTGGGACAATTGGGAAGATGATGTGGAAAACGAACTGTCAGTCATGGCTGGATTATCATTCGATTTTGAGGATACCAGCATTGCACTTAACGTGCACACCGGTCCAGATCATTTGGGAATAGACAACCTCGGTAATCCAACGGTTAACGAGGTTACCATAGTCACGATGTCGCTCGCTCGTCAATTGACAGAAAAAACTCGTTGGATATTGGACGTTGACTTAGGTCACGGTGACGCGATGACTGCTAGTTCAGTGACTGGAGGCCTTTCAGGTGCCCGTTGGTATGGACTTACGAATTATTTCATTCACGATTTTGGTCCAAAGCTATCGATGGGTATGCGGGTTGAATGGTTTAGAGACCAAGACAATTCTCGGATTCTGCCTGGTGCTTTTTCAAGTCAAGTAAGTGGCGGAAACTATGTTAACGTGACGCTGGGTGCGAACTATCGACACACGGATCGCTGGACCTTCCGTCCCGAAGTCCGTTGGGATTGGTCCGACACGAAGAGCAATGACTTAAGTGTGCCAGGCGCTTTCGGTGATTTTTCCGAGAATGACCAATTCACACTATCACTCGATGCGATCTTTACCTTTTAAGATGGATTGAGGATAAGAAAAATACTTCAACCGTCCGTGTTTCTGAGAAATGCGGACGGTTTTTAATTGGTGATACTGCACTACGAGCTGTAAATGTGGGTAACCAATAGCGAAATGCCCCGATATACTGACAACCATGACATTTGAAGAACTAGGATTATCAGACCCGTTGTTGAAGGCCGTGAAGGTTGCGGGATACGATACGCCTACGGAAATTCAGATCGAAGCGATCCCACGAATTCTGGATGGGAAAGATATTTTGGGTTGTGCGCAGACTGGCACGGGTAAGACAGCTGCGTTTGCTATGCCGACTATCCAGAGGCTCCTAAAGACGTCTCTGAGACCGCCTCGCGGTGGAAAGAACAAGTCTCGACGCGGCATAGTGCACGAATTGCGATGCCTTGTCCTAGCACCGACACGGGAGTTAGCTGGGCAGATCTCTGAGAACTTTCGAGAATATTCTCATTTTACCCGCTTGCGTCAGACGGTAATATTCGGCGGAGTTGGTCCCAAGCCTCAGATTCAACGTTTGCAACGAGGAGTTGATATCCTAGTAGCCACACCTGGACGCCTACTAGACTTACATGGTAAAGGGCATTTGGAGTTAGACCAAGTGCAGACTCTGATTATCGACGAAGCGGACATGCTGTTCGATATGGGATTTATTAAAGACTTGGAGCGAATTGTTAACCTGACCCCACCTAAGCGTCAAACGCTGTTATTTTCCGCAACAATTCCAGAGGAAGTACAGCAGCAAGCGGCTCAATGGTTACGTAATCCGTATTCAATTGAAATCACACCGGAAGCGATTCCGATAGAGCTGATTAATCAGAAAATCTATTTCATCGAACGTGATGAAAAGGATCAGATGCTGATTCAATATCTGTGCAGCACTCCCCGCGGGCGAACGATGGTGTTCGTGCGAACTCGACTAGATGCGGATCGCGTCGGGCGAAACCTTAACAAGGTTGGGCTTACAGCGGTTTCTATACACGGCGAAAAAGCTCAGGCGAAACGGAAACGTGCGATTACAGATTTTAAATCTGACGAGCCACCGATTCTAGTTGCCACTGATGTAGCCGCTAGAGGGTTAGATATCTCGAAGGTGTCACACGTTATTAATTACGCAGTGCCCGAGTTTCCGGAGATATACATTCATCGCGTTGGTCGTACTGGCCGAGCAGGTGCAAAAGGTGAGGCGATCACTTTGTGTAGTTCCGATGAGCGATACCATTTAGGCCGCATCGAAGAGTTGGTGGATATGAAACTACCAACGTCACAATGGCCATTCGAGGATTTCCCAGACTTACCGCATTTGGAAAAAGCCTATCACCGCAAGAAGACGGGACATGATCCGCGGCGGAAACAGCGATGGGAAAAACGGTCTACCGGTAAACACGGGGGAAACTCCGAAAGTAAAGGGCGGAAGCCAAAGAAGAAACGCAAATCGAGAGGTAAAGCGATTACGCAGAAGGATATTCAGGCCAACAAACGAGGTTAAGGCTACTCCAACGAGTTTAAATTGAACCACCCACTGGTTCCGATGCTGATGACACCTTCGCATTTCATTCCTGGTGGTGCATTGATTTTGAGGTACAGCACTCCGTCCTTTTCAGGAGTTAATAGTTTGCCTCCGCCGACAAGAAACGCTTGGCTAGGTTTTTTGTCTCGAAAGTAGACGCCGATCAATGCTCCGAGCGGCATTTCATCGTCCATACCGTCTTTTTTGACATCGCCCTTGGATATACCCTTGGCCGAGAATTCGACGGACGGTGCCATTGTGAACGTTCCAGCGGTAATAATCTTAAAACTACGGTCGGCGTAAACGTTTCCGATCGGTGTCCAACCGATCGCAGTGTTCAGTTTGTGAACAACTTGGTTTTTATCGAGTAGCGAATTTTCTAGAAACTTGATTTTAGCGGGTAGTTGTTGCTGCCGTTTGTCGAGCCGAAAAATTTGCTGGTACATCAGGCGCGCTTTTTCGACATCTCCATTGTTCTCGTATTCAATGGCTAACTCCAGTGCTTCGACTACGAACGCTTGGATAGCTTTGTTGGAGCGGACGTCAATGGCACGTGATGCGGAGGCGTCTTGCGCTTGGGTAATGCAGGCAAATGAAGCGAACATGATTACACTGGTTACAGCGACAAATTTACTAGTAAACGTCATGGGTAAACCTTTAGAAATGAGTGGGAGCGTCCTTTGCATTATACGCAATAAGCCGCAACTTCTATTAGGAATATTACGATTGGACGCGCTGTTTGAGGAAATGACGGATCAGCAGAGGTGTGATGGCTAGTAGTGAGAATGCTAAGGCCAGTTCCCAAGTGATAAGGGCTGGCAGTCCTGTTTTTATTAATTTATTGAGCGGCGGCAAACTATTACCGAGGTAAAGGTTCACGATTGTGCCAGGCAACATCGCAATTTGGCTAACAATAAAGAAGGCGCGGGCTTTAATCGGGGTCAATCCCATAAGAAGATTGATGGAAAAGAAGGGTACGTAGGGCGCCATTCGCATACTTGCGAGATACCATAAACCGTCACGCTGCCAAGCTTCTTCAAACCGTTGAAATCGGTCACCAAACCAACTGTGGACCATATCCCGAAGAAGATAGCGGCTCATTAACATGCAGATCGTTGCACCGACGGTGGAGGCGATACTTACTGCGAAGATGGAGACCCACAGTGGTAAAATGGTCGCGGACACGATCGAGAGTGCGGTGGAGCCTGGGAATCCAGATGCGGTTACGATAACGTAAATCACCATCGCTATTAGTGTGGCCGATAGGAGGTTTGTTTCGGCGTATGACTTAGCAGAAGATTGCTGGTCGGCGAGCCACTGTAAAAATTGCTCCTGATCTACCCACGGGGAGAACCACGCGACGGCGATTATGGCGGCGACAGCAAGTAGGGTGATATAGCCTCGGCGAGCGCGCAAGCGAGGTTTGGTGTTATCCATTAACTGGCATCCTGCAGTTTTCCGGCAGGCGTTTCCGCAGCAAGCCCTGCGATCATTTCTAGCGTAGCGGCTTCAACTGCACGTTGCCAATCCTGAGGTGAAAATTTATCACGAAATTCTTCTCGTTCGTGTGCAAAGATGATTCCTCGCGAGCTGTTGATAATCGCGCCCAGTCCCTGGTCATCAAACCCGCCGGCAACATCACTAGCGCCGCCACCTTGTGCGCCATAGCCGGGCACGAGTAGCCATGTGTTGGGCATAGATTGTCTCAGTGCGTCAAGTTGCTCTGGATACGTGGCACCGACGACGGCGCCGACGCATCCATACGAGTGACTGGCGTCCTGTCCCGGCGTGTTGAGTGCGAGTTGATTCACGAGTTGGGCAACATGTTGGTAGACCGGTTGTCCGTCCGCGACGAGATCTTGGAATCTTCCGCCACCGGGGTTCGAGGTTTTGACTAGAACGAATATACCATTACCGTTTTGTTGGGCGACCTCGACGAACGGCTCAAGGCTATCCTCGCCAAGGTAGGGACTAACTGTCAGGCAGTCCGACGCGAACGGAGTGGAGTCTGGCGGGCCGAGGTACGCCTGAGCGTAGGCGGTGGCGGTACTGCCGATGTCATTGCGTTTAGCGTCCGTAATAACGACTAGACCTTTACTGCGGGCGTATTGAATGACTGTGCCGAGGGCTACTGTGCCGGCGGGACCGATTTGCTCGAAGAAGGCGGATTGTGGTTTGACGGCGGGAACGAGTGGCGCTACAACATCGATGATACCTTTACTGAATTGAACAAAGGCGGTTGCGATTTGCTCAGGTGAGGGAGATTCGGCGGTTGGTCGCAGCGGTGCAGGGAGGTTATCTAGCCGCGGGTCGATACCTACCAGTGCGGGGGTTTTCGTGCGGCGGACGGCTGCGGTAAGACGATCAGCAAAATGGTGCACAATAGCATCTCCAAGCGTTTGGTATCAATTCATCTAAGATAATACCGTCTAGGAAAAATAGTTTCTAGTATGGGATACTCCAACGTCGTTAACTGAATTAGAATACACCGCATCAGCGGGATGTAGCGCAGCCTGGTTAGCGCGTTTGACTGGGGGTCAAAAGGTCGGAGGTTCAAATCCTCTCATCCCGACTCTAGGCTTGGGTCAATCCGCCTGCGGTCCGCTTTCGGTCCGCCTGCGGCGGACAATGTGCGGTTAGCCTAACACATCAGCAAATACATTACGCGTGCGGCGCCACATTTCATCGCTGAGAACATGCCCCGTGCCCGGTTCAATGTAATAGCTGAATTGGTCCTCAGCGTTGCCTTTGGTATAGATTTCGGCAATCTGCTTTACTCCTAGTCGAACTTCTTTGATTGGTGAGCCCCCATCCGTTTCGCCAAAATTGAGGTGTAGTCGCCGCGGAGCGATCAGTCCGGCAATATCAGGCGTGTCACCAAATTGTTCCCAACCAGGGACAAAGTTGGGGAAGCAATGTAAAAGCTTGGTGCGGTGGATCGCTGCATAGGTGGGCAAACAACAATTTCCAACGAGGCATTTCAAACGTGGTTCCCACGGCCCTACCATCCACGTATGCGTTGAACCCATCGAATGCCCGTAGCAACCAATGCGTTGGGCATCGACTTCAGGCCGAGTTACTAAATAGTCCACCGCCCGCCGCATGTCCAATATGTTCTTCCAAGCCATGCTTTTACCAGCTACGACATAACGCAGGAATTCAAAACGCTCAAAGGCGCCGCCCTTGAGTTTTTGTTGTGAATCTTGACGTTCTTCAAAGCAGAGTGCATCGGGGCATAAAACGACGTAGCCCAGTTTTGCGAGTGCGACACCAGTGTGGTGCATCGCGTTACCTGCTAGTCCCGCAGGCTCGCTTTTACCAAGATCCCATTGACCGTTGTGCTGATGCCAAATAACGATCGCAGGCGCCGCGGAACTTTTCACCGCGTCGGGGATCAACGTAATTGCTGGCACTCGGTCGCCATCTTCTACTTCGTAACTTAGCCATTCCAAACGATAGCCATCCATCTGCTGTGTTTTAGTAACCGTCGGTTTGAGATCACAGGGATCAGGCCAATCGCCACCAAGGCATTGCATTAGATTTTGTTTCATGTCTTGTGGTGGGTCGGCGTTTTTAGGACTCACGGTTGATTCACTTTCAGCGGCTCTGGTTGAACTTGAAATTCCGAGCCCGGTAGCTCCGAGCCCAATGGTGGTGGAATTTCGTAGAAATTGACGACGGTTGCTCTTGGGTAATGACATGTAGATGTTTCTCGAATAAAGGTTGAGATGTAGCGGACTACACACGCGAATCGATGAAGATCTAACACTCTTAAACCTTGGCGATCACATGCATTTTTTCCAAAGGTTGGTTATTTGTTGTTCGAAATAAGAATGGTTTTGGATGGAAATGACGGCGAATGGATCTCATGAACGGAACCATCGCGACTTTCAACGACATAGACTCCACCAATACGTGCTGCAAGTGTTAGCGTTTCTTTGGGCGCGACCAATCGACGTCTACCACGTCGTCCGAGGGGTGAAATTGGATAGACATAAAGGTCTGTTGTTGTAGTGTTATTGATTTTTAACTGACTAGGGAGTCGTCCGGAGTTTGGATTGGAATGAACAGCGGGTAGCAACGAGTGCTTCCTAGGTGGGTGGGACATGAACAACGTTTCTGATAGTTCGTTGATTAATTCTGGCGCCGCTTTGTCAAAAATATTTTCTGTTTCACCGTGATTAGTGCGGTGGTCATAAAGCTCATGTGCGGTAATCTCGCCGGTTTCGAAGTCTCGCCACTGTACGTAACGGTAGGTCGCGGTTCGCATTGCGTATCCCATGTATTGCTTGTATTGCTTGTACTGTGGGTCTGCAGCGTGGTCATGTCGGCGATAATATTGGCTATATGCGATAGATTGATGTTTCCCGTTGGGATTGTTAAGCATAGCAACACGACTTTTCCCGTCGATAAACGTGGGCATCTCAATTTCAGCTAAATCACACAATGTCGGAAACAGATCTAGTAGTTCTACTGGGCTAGAAACTCGCTGTCCGGCGGATTGTGAGTCTGGAGTGGAAATTAATAAGGGCACGCGGGTGTCAATTTCGTAATTGCTCATTTTTCCCCAACCGTTGTGTTCGCCTAATTTCCAGCCATGATCGCTCCACAAGATCACGATCGTGTTGTCTGCGTGACCATGTTCTTTTAACGCTGAAAGAAGACGACCAATTTGTGCGTCGACATAGCTAACACAGGCATAGTAACCATGCATTAGATGTTGAGCGTTTTCATGGGTTAGCCGTTGCGTGTCTGTCGGTTTTGGGAAATCGATTTGGTCAACATAGTGTGTAAGTTCATAGCTGGTGGAAATTGAATAGGGTGGAGTGTTCGGTGTAACTTGTTCGTTGATAAGAACGGGGAGTGTGTCGGGGTCGTACATGTCCCAGTACTTTTTAGGAGCAATCCATGCAAGATGCGGACGGATGTATCCCATCGCCAAGAAAAATGGTTGATCGGACTCGGCTAATCTCTCTAAATCTTCAATGACAAGATCAGTACGGGCACCGTCGACAAGTAGGTGATCGTCAATTACCGGGGCAGCGGTGGCCGGACCACGGAGATTGTTTTTTCGCCAATCCGCCGCTGGGAGTTTTGCTTGAGCGGAACGTATGACGTCTCGTACGTCGTCGGGATACCCTTGATGGACTCCGGCAAGTTGTCGTATTGGTTCGGACCATGATTGTGGATCTGGCGTCGGGTTGTGAAATATTTTACCGTGGCTGATCGCCGTATACCCATGACGCCGAAACCACTGAGGCATAGTGACCGCGTTTGGTCTGGCCTCGCGGAAGTGAATAGGGAGCGTCCAGACCCCAAGTTTGTCTGGCCTGAGCCCCGTCATTAAACTAGCACGTGAAGGATTGCAAACTGCCACCTGGCAATGCGCTTGATCAAATAATACACTGCGTTTCGCTAAGGCGTCGATATTTGGTGAGATTGCGTGTGTGTCGCCGTAACAACCTAGCGACGGACGAAGATCATCCACTGCAATAAACAGGATATTAGGATTACGAGCACTTTTTAGCTCGTCCGCCGAGATGGAAAAACAACACAAAGTGAATGCCAAGCCTAATAAAGAATTGGCGATGTGGTGATTTTTCATTCGCGATGTCCTGCCTGAAGTGGACGGAAGGCGAACTAACCGCTGTGAGCAGTGAGCTTTATTCGTCGCCTGCTTTTAGCCACGGTGTTAGTGTAGGTTCGTATGGGCAGATTTCTGCTGGGTCGAAATAGAGTTGCATTTCACGTTCGGCTGCTTCTGGGCCATCCGATGCGTGTACTAGGTTCATTTGTCGACTACTACTATAGTCGCCGCGGATTGTTCCAGCAGCGGCGTTGAGGCCGTTTGTTGTGCCCAGCATGTCGCGGACGACACGGATAACGTCCAGACCTTCAATGCACATTGCGACAACTGGTGCGCCGGTGATGAATTCTTCCAAGCCGGGATAAAATGGTTTTTCAACATGTTCAGCGTAATGTTGTTTGGCCAATTCCGGAGTGACCTGTAACATCTTCATCGCAATGACGTTGAAGCCCTTAGTTTCGAAGCGGGAAATGATCTCGCCCATCAGTCGTCGTTGTACACAGTCAGGTTTGAGCAATACTAAAGTGCGGTCCATGTTTGAATCTCTTGGCCTTTAATTCAGTTGACAGATATAGGAAAAGTAATTTTGGTTACGCGGTAGATTAATGTTGTTCTGTTTCAGGTCCAGTGGCAACCGTGGTTGCCGGAGAAAGCGGATATTTATCAAGTACTTTTTGAATGTCGCGCAAAGTGACCGCTTCAATTCGCTCAATCGATTCGCGAGTCGTTTCGTAGAGTCCCCTTTGAATCCAATTACTGCCAACATTAAACATACGGTTTGCTGGTCTTTCACCACGCAGGACAATGTGTGAACAAACTTTCGCTTGTGCAGTGTCAAGTTCTTGTTGTGTTACGCCGGTCTCGTGGAGTTCCGCTGTAAGTTGGCAATAACGATCCAATAACGTCTGTTGGTTTTCCGGCGGGCAACAAAGATATCCTAAGAAAATACCGGATCCTTGGTATTCTTGGGATTCGAGCACAGCGTACTCCGCCTTACCCGTGTCAATTAAATCCCAGAACAGACGACTGTTGTTATCGTCTCCAAAAATTGTGGACATCAGTTGACCCGCTGAACGGTCCGTGTCTGTGGCAGATGGTCCGTCGACAATCTGAATGATGTATTGTTGATGAGCACCGTCTTTTTGGATATTAGTGATTTCGTCTGTGTCGGGGTTGGTTGAATATCGATCGATATCACGACCGACATCGTGATGGGTCCAATCACTGCAGTCCGCTTCAAGTTGCTCAATGATCCTATCAAAATCGATATTTCCGGCCATCGCCAAAGTTAGGTTGTTAGCGCTATATTGACGGTGGAAATATTCGAGCATTTGGGGCTGAGTGAGCGCCGATACGGATTGGGTTGTTCCCAAAACTGAATTTCCGAGCGGGTGAGATTTGAAGTGCTTGACCAACGCGGCATCGTGACCGCCATAGGGCGGTTGGTCGTCGTACTTCGCGATTTCTTCGAGGATGACTTGCTTTTCAGTGTCGAAATCACTCTGCCGTAACGTGGGTCGCATGATGTCACTGAGTAGGTTGAGTGCCGAAAATTGGTGCTCTGGCAACACACTGCAAAAATAAACGGTTTGTTCTTGAGAGGTGAAAGCATTGCTTTGCGATCCCATTTCGTCGAGCTCGCGATTGACGTCCTCGGCTGAACGAGTCGGCGTTCCTTTAAAGCACATGTGCTCAAGGAAGTGGCTGACTCCGGATAGTTCGGCGGATTCGTCGCGAGCGCCTGTGCGGACGAAAAACGCGAGGCCGGTGGATAGGGCATCCGGATTGCACTCGGCAACGAACTCTAAACCATTAGAAAGCGTGTGCCGTTTGAATTCGATGTTGGATTGGACGCCGGATTGATCGTTCATGGCGGTTACAATGCCCCGCTGTTCGTTGAGGTCGCGTCTGGGGTCGTAGCCGCGGATGTGTCGAGTGCGTCTTGTCCAAGTGTGACGACGCGGAAATTGTTTGGACGGTTGTTAGCTAGGTAATGATTAATCGAATCGCAGGATAGGTCGTCAAGTATCAGTGATAATTCACTAGTCGTTCTGACTTTACCGAGCAGATGCCAGTCCGCTGCGATTGAAGACGCACGCGAGTTGCTACTTTCTTGTTGCATGATCAAACCACTTTTGATTTTTGTTTTGAGACGATCTAGTTCTGCCGGAAGAATGCCGTCGCCGAGACGCACCAGTTCCGTTAACAATACATCAAGTGTTTCTTGGGCGCGTTCCGTTGTGGTGCCAGCGTATGTTAAGACGCAACCCTGTTCGCGTATCGTGTGACACATGGCGAATACGGTGTAGCAAAGCCCGCGTTTTTCACGGACTTCGCTGAATAATCGTGAACTCATGCCGTCGCTGAGCACGCCGACGGCTCCCCGAGATTGAAAATAGTCCGGATGCGAATAGGGAACGCTGGGGAACACGATACCAATCTGAGTTTGATTGGATTCTTGTTCGATGTGATGGTGTCCGTCGGGCGGCGGCGTCGTTTGGATTTGGGTTGTTTCGTGGCCCGACCAGTGTCCGAACAACTGCTCGACACTTTGGGATGCTTGCTGCGAGTCGACGTTGCCGGCTATGCTGATGATGGTTTGCTGAGGCGTGAAGTTTTCGGTGTAAAACTCTTGTACATCATTAATGGAAATCTCTTGAAGTGTTTCCAGGGTGCCGTGAGCCGAACGGCTGTAGGGGTCCGGGTACTGGCGAATGCGGAGCTGCTCCATTAGTTTTTGGCTGAGGTCGTCTTGCATGGCTAAGAGCTCTTGGATGCAGACCATCCGCCCGTCCTCAAGTTGTGTGGCCGGCAAGAGCGGTCGTTGTAGGAGGTCGGCGTAGATCGATAGTGCTGCGGGGAGGCGAGTTGCGGGCATTGCCGCACTGAGTCGAGTGTGATAGTTGGTGACGGCCGTGCTGCGGGCGAGCCCCAGTTGATCCATAGCTTGTTCGAGTTGGCGGCTTTGCAGGTCGCCGCAACCACGCTGTAACATCTCAGCAGTTAATTTTGCCAGACCAGGCTGGGTGGCTGGATCGCGTTGACAGCCCGCGGGTACCAGAAATGTAACTGCAGCAGATTCTAGCCATGGCATCTGTTCTACGAGCAGTGTCAGGCCATTGTCGAATTGGTAGGTGTCGATTGAGGATGTGGGCACTAGGTGTGGATACCTTGGTTTGTGGTGGCGTATTTCAGGTGTTAAGACGTTATAACAGTGGATGGTTTGTAAACCGTCTTGATGATTTCAAATCCAAGGCGTTTATATAACCGCAGAGCACCGTTGTTCTGTGCAGTGACCTCCAGCATCGCCCGTGGGATATCAAGTGATTTTAGATTGGATAATGCACGGTTGACAAGTGCAGTGCCAATTCCTTGGTGTCGGTGGTCCGGTGTAATTGCAATGTTCTGAATCGCTCCGCGGTTTTCCAGATCATGGAGTACTTGGATTGTGCCAACGGCGATCGGACTTGAAGCTTCATCGGGTTGAAATTCAACTAACCAGGTCGCTTCGGGGATAAAGTTGTCGCGATTGGTGATTTGAGTCATCAGCCGATGACACCCCTCGTATTCGCTGAGGCTGGGAAACACGTGGGCGTCGATTTCGAGTTCAA
>Ga0302132_10001073_pt1 | contig 15575 bp, 16 predicted proteins | sample CB9_321_MG_FD_203113 | JGI IMG/M metagenome (GOLD analysis project Ga0302132, IMG submission 203113) | Marine microbial communities from Western Arctic Ocean, Canada - CB9_32.1 | ecosystem: Environmental > Aquatic > Marine > Oceanic | place: Canada: Western Arctic Ocean | collected 2017-09-19
TTTTGGAGCGTGAGTGCACCAGATATTGATCTAGATGTTTGGTCTCCTATTGATTGTCCATGTGAGGAAACATGGGAGGCTAATGGTCAGCCTGTTTGGGATTCAACTATTACATATCCAATTAATTCAGTTGTGGAATGGCCTGCTGGTTCACTAGATTTATGGATCGCTATTGCACCTTCAACTACTGCAGGCGTTGATCCAACCTATGCTTGGGCTGATGGTAACGAATGGGAATTATGTTCTTCTGATAATTCAACCGACGGTGGCCCATGTTCTGGATTAGAGGTGGTAGGCGTTTGGGATTCATCAATTAACGTCTCATCTGGAGAAATTTATGAATATCCATCTACTTCGGGAATATTTTACCAAGTAAACCCTGGAGGCCCATTTTGGAGCGTGAGTGCCCCAAATATTGATCTTGATGTTTGGTCCCTTATTGAATGTCCATGTAAGGAAACTTGGGATGCTAATGGCCAACCAGTTTGGGATAGTTCCATTGTGAATTATGCGGGTAATTATGTCGTAGAATGGCCTGCCAATTCAGGAATATTGTATATCTCTGAAGGTGGTGGATTAACCGGATCTGGTGAACCGGGTGTTGATACTCATTGGTTCCCTTGTGAAGAGACTCCATCCGATGGAGGCCCGTGTGCTGGATTAGACGTAGTAGGCGTTTGGGATGCAACAATGAGTGTCACTTCTGGAGAGATTTACGAATATCCAGCTAATTCAGGAATATTCTATCAAGTCAATCCAGGTGGCCCATTTTCGAGTGTAAGTGCCCCATATATGGATCTAGATGTATGGTCTCCGATTGATTGTCCATGTGAGAAAACTTGGATTAACAATGGCCAACCAGTTTGGGATAGCGGCATTTATTATTATTCAGGTAATTATGTCGTAGAATGGCCTGCCAATTCAGGAATATTGTATATCTCTGAAGGAGGCGGATTAACCGGTGCCGGTGAACCAGGCGTTGATACTCATTGGTTCCCTTGTGAAGAGACTCTATCCGATGGCGGCCCATGTGCTGGATTAACTGTAGTAGGTGTCTGGGACTCAACATTAGATGGCCCGAATCTCACACCTGGAGACATTTACGAATATCCTGCCAATATGGGAATATACTACCAAGTAAACTCTGGGGGTGCATCATCATTAAGCCCAGATAATGATCCAGTTGGTTGGTCTCCTATTGATTGTCCATGTAAGGAAACTTGGGATGCTAATGGCCAACCTGTTTGGGATATTTCAAATACTGGTTATTCGGGTAATTATGTCGTAGAATGGCCTGCCAATTCAGGAATATTGTATATCTCTGAAGGAGGCGGATTGACTAGTAGTGCTGGTGAACCAGGTGTTGATACTCATTGGTTCCCTTGTGAAGAGACTCCATCCGATGGTGGTCCATGTGCTGGATTCGATTTGGCAGGAGTATGGGATAGTTCCATTACTAATTATACTGGTAATTATGTCGTAGAATGGCCTGCCAATTCAGGAATACTGTATATCTCTGAAGGAGGAGGATTAACCGGTGCTGGTGAGCCAGGTGTTGATGGTCATTGGATTCCTTGTAAAGTAGCAGAAGAATCTGTGGACGTTGCAGAAGATTCGGGAAGTTGGATGCCTTCAATTGGCTTCGTTGGAACTATTGTTGCAATTACGATGGGCGCCTTTATCGCAAATCGACGTCAATTAATACTTTGAAGATCTATGAACAATTTCAGAAAGTTAGAACTTTTTCACTATCTCTAACCCATGCTGAACATTCAGCCATTGTGGAGTAATTTGCTTCTTCATAATATGGCTGTCCAACCGCAATACCGCATCGTTGCTGGCAAGTTCCGCAAACCTTGACAACTACGCCACTGGCAATCAAATCCTTGGTCATCTGAACCATATCTTCAACTCCGGCAGGAGGTTCAATTCCATCACGTGCTAAATCAACACTATCGTTCATCAAGAATATTCTAACCTCTTCTCCATCACTAACCAATTGCTTAGCAAGTCGTAAAGCGTTCCAAGTTACATCGGTTCCGTCATATGGTTGTTGATTGAGAATAATCATTATTGCCATGTTGGTGGCTGTACAACATTTGATTTTAATTCACTGGTTAGAAATGATTCTTTACAAACATGGTTTGAAGAATGAGAGAGGATGCCCCTCGGTTATGGGCATCATCTTTGACGAGGTTTCTCAGTGGCTAATACCTCGTCGCCGTAAGGTTCACGTTGCTGTGTTCCTGCTTACAGTACTGATGATTCCTGGGGCATTAACTGCATTACAACCGATAGATATGGAATCATATGAAATGGATTCACCTGAATTGACTGCACAGGAAATAATTAATGAGGAATTTAGTAATGCTGAAATTATTCTAGGGTTCATGGTTTCTGCGAGAGACCCACAATATATCCCTCCAATCAATGAATGGCAATCTGTTCCTTTACTACCCGGTGGAACTCCTGATTATTCCGCCCTTCCACCTGTGCAACAGATGGTTGCTGCTGGTGATGAATGGCAAGGGATTGACCAGCCATCTGCAGGCATCCTAAATCTTGAACTATTGAGAGAAATTGATGCCAAAAGACAAGTGATTGAAAGCCATCCTCTAGCACCTGCACTAAAGCCATTCATCAGCGATGTAACCGGTTTACAGACCAATGGTAGTATGTCTTTACCAGACCATTTTAGAGGTTTTATGAATGGAACTTCAATACTGACACAAGATGCCCTTTCTCCATTTGGAGCAACGATTCCAGCAGTGACAAATTGGAGTGATTGTGGAGAGTTAGAATGTCTCTTATTCGATGATGTAAATCTAACTCAAGAGCATATTGATTTAGCATCGGCAAGGATGGCTGAAGTTAGTCAAAATTATTTTTTGAGATGGTTATCATTGGACAGGGGATTTGTTGCTGATTCATCATCAAATATCACTGGACCTATTGGTGGCCAATTATCGGCAACTGGTGAATGGGAATCACATTATTACGGCCAAGGAAGGTGGTCTGCAAGCGCTACATGGCTATTGGTTCAATTTGATAGAGGCATTCTTGAAGAGATGGGTTGGGAATTAACATGGAAAGATGCCCACCAAGAAAAAGATGTAAAATTCTCTGATGAAGGAGTGATAATTGGCGGTTATAGAGTCGCAAATGGCAACCTCGTTCTAAACCCCCCACAATATGATTCTGAGACTTGTAAAGAGATGGCTGAAGCGGGTGCTGGCTGTTCTACCGAATGGTCATACATGGATTTGGAAGGGCGATTAAGAAGCCATGATAGAACTACTATTACCCTATTAGTAGGCCAAGGAGTAAATGTTGAAGTTAACCGAGAATTGCAAGAAAGTGGTGGCTTAATCCTGCTGATGGGTTTGGTAATTGCTGGATTATTGTTCATTAGTTTGAGAAGATGGTCTGATGTATTAATCGTCTTGTTTTCATTAGGTGCTGCCCTGTTGTGGATGCAAGGACTAATTGGCCACTTTGCCGCATTTACGCAAATGTTTGGCTGGACAATAATAGCCCGTTCACAATTTTCTAATCTACTTCCAATATTGGTTCTTGCTTTGGGAATTGATGATTCATTACATGCCTTACATCGTTACAAAGAGGAGAGAAATGCTGGCAATTCTGCTGAATCAGCAGCGACTACTACTCTGTCGAGAGTAGGTCGTGCAATCATGCTAACTTCATTGACAACAATGGCTGCTTTTGCAGCTAACCTATTCAGCGATATTGCCGCGTTACGTTCATTCGGAATTGAAGCAGCATTAGGAATATTCGCTGCATTCCTTTTGACTGGAATTTGGGCTCCATTGATTCGCCTTAGCCTAGATGAATGGTTGGAAAAACGTGGCATTGATACGAGCACTGCAAACTCTCGCAACAATAAACCCACTGAGAAGGCTTTGAGACTGATCGCTTCGGGAAGTGGAGTTAGAAAAAATGCTGTTGTCATTGCATTTTTAGCACTCTTAGTAACAATTCCAGCTGCAGTTGGAATGACTAATTTAGAAGGAGATTTTGCAGTTGAAGATTTCCTAGATGAAAGTTCTGATTTTGCTTATGGAGTCAATGAAATAACCGTTAGGTTTGCTGACGAAGGTGAGCCTGCCGTTTTGTTGATTGAAGGTGATGTGGCAGACCCGTTAGTTTTCGCTGCAATAGATGAATTTCGAAGTGAAATGAACATCCATGGAGAAGATGTTCCCGACAAAATTACAAGGCAACCGGATGGCAATATTGACATTCTTGCTCTTGATGAAATGTTATATTATGCTCAAGCCAGTATGAGATATAATACAACTCCATTTGAACAAGCAGGATGGTTGGTTGAAGAAGACGGGCATGGGATGAATTGTAATTCAAGTGGAAGTAATAATATTGCTGACTTTGATGATAGAGATTGTTTGATTTTCTTCTATGGCTATTCTTACTTATATGGAGTTCCAGGCGCTGGACCGATTCCTTCAATTCCTGCATCAATCGTGCGCTTGTACATCTCACCCACTGTTGAATTAAACCAAACACAACCTTGGCTTGACATCAATGGAGAGCCTGCAGAATATCAAAGAATGCTAATGCGCTTTGGTATTACATCCCCAGAAGATTTCCCTAGTATGAAAGGTGGAATGGAGGAGTTGTGGAGAGATTTGAGTGTGTTCACTAATCTATCTTCGGGAACTTATCTCAATGCTGGTCAAAAGGTCGATGATAAACCACTGACTTGGGTCATGCCATCTGATAGACCAATAACAAGATATGTTGCTTCAACTGCAATGCAAAATGAAATGCAGTCATCTCTTCTCCTCGGCTCATTATTCGTATTTATCACCCTCACAATCGGCTTTAAATCACCAAAACAAGCAACTGTAACATTAGTTCCAATTCTCCTTGTAGTGGTATGGCTATATGGAATAATGTATGCTACTGGAGCATCTCTAAATATCGTGACTGTAACTATTGCAACGATTTCTTTAGGAGTTGGTATTGATTATTGTATTCACGTCACTGAAAGATATCGCGAAGGAATAAGAAAGGGAGAAGACCACCATACTGCATTAATTGGAGTAGGTGGTGCTTGTGGATTGGCATTGGTAGGGAGTGCAGCTTCAGATATTGCTGGATTCCTCGTAATCTCACTATCACCAATGGGGTTGTTCAGTAACTTTGGAATCTATTCTGCCGCGATGATCGCCCTCTCATTAATCGCAAGCCTAGTTCTAACTACTGCTGCTCTTGGCTTAATCGCTGGTCGTCAAGCCAATTTTAGCGAATCAGAATAAGCAACTGTTGGTTTTATTGAGCCACACATTTGATGAAGGGCAGGCGTCCGGCTTAACTTGCTGTCTTTGGGGTTGACCCCGTGAAAGTGGTGATTGAAATGTCTGATAAAGAACAAGAGGACCCTGATGAAGAAGATTGGATGAAATACGCCAATGCTGGTTTCGGACAAACCGATTATTCTCTATGGGATGATGGTGAAGCAACTGCTGAAAATATCACCCAGCCTGTTGATGATGGCGACATGGATGATGGCGACATGGATGCTGCTGCTCAACTTACCACCCATATTGAGGAAATTCCACGCGCACCATCACCTGCGGGTCACAAGCACTTGGTCCGCATTGGGACCTGTGACCACTGCCTAGGAAGAATTGGTGGAAAGAAAATGTTTGACCAAACAATACAACAGGCAGGTGAGAACATTCGCATCTCGATAATACGAGGCGACACACACTTAGAAAAAATTAGAGAAGATAATCCGTTATGCCCATTCTGTGAAAACTTATACCAAGAATCAGGATTGTTAGCAGATATAATTTATGATTCACTCAAACCATATGAATTGAAAAGAGTGCAATTAGGTGCTCGCTTTCCAAAGGATCAAATCGAAAACGAAGAAGAGATTCGGAAGCGCTTCGGCGCTGGTGGTAGTGACGCTTTGAAACCAGGCTTGGTAGCAGAGATTGCTAAGAATCTAAGCAACCGACTTGAAGGTGTAAAAATTGTTAGTGATAAGCCACAAATTGTTGCGCTCATTGACGTACTAACCTTGACCGTTGAGTTAGATATCCGTTCCGTTTACATCTATGGAAGATACCAAAAACTGGAGAGGGGGATTCCTCAAACTCGCTGGCCTTGCCGTGCTTGTAAAGGAAGAGGTTGCAAGCGTTGCAATGAAACTGGATTACAATATTTGAAGAGTGTTCAAGACTTAATTGGCAATCCTTTACTCGAAAGATTTGGTGCTATTGAACATTCATTCCATGGCATGGGAAGAGAGGATATTGATGTGCGTTGTATGGGTAGTGGACGTCCGTTTGTAATTGAATTTAAGGCGCCAAGAACTCGTACCATCGATTTAGTTCAGGCAATGGCTGATCTCAATGAAGCTGCTCAAGGTTCTGTAATGATTACTAGCATGCGGGAGAGCAATCGCAGCGAAGTAGTTCGAATCAAAGAAACTCCTGCTGAGAAATCATATTCAATTCGCTTCAAGTTAGTACCGTTGAGTGAAGATGAATTTGCAGTTTTAACCGCACCTGTTGACCTTATACACATAGATGTACAAGAGAGAGGAAAGGGTAAGAAAAACAAACGCAGAAAGAACCGTCGTGGCGATAAAAATGATGACCACACCAAACCATTACCATCGGTTATTGAAGTTGAAAAGGCCGCGCCAAGCGAAGATGAATTACTGGCTATGAAGAAGGGTGAACTAGTTGAATTGGCAACTTCATTGGACCTCTCAAAAACAGGTACCAAAGCAGTCCTAGTCGAACGGATTATGCAAGCGGGACCACCTGCACCGGAATACTTTAAACTGCCAACCGATGAATTTATCCGCGATGTTGTTGATAATTTAGCGGGTGTTAAATTGGCACAGAGAACTCCAGAACGTGTTGCTCATAGACGCGCTGATTTAATTCGTAGAAGAGTCGTTTACGAAACCAATAGTTTGGTAATTGAAACTAATGAAGAGGGAGAAAGAGAAATTGAATTCACCCTTAGATGTGAATCTGGTACTTATGTCAAAGAAACTATTCATGGCGATAGTGGAAGAACCCAGCCGAGTATTTCTTCCCTCATCAAAGCCAAGTGTGATGTCATTTGGTTAGATGTTGCAGATATTCATGCAGATTGATGTTTAATTGCTAAGCAATCACCCTTTGAGAGCCTTATTAACGCGTCGCGGTTCTTATATGGCGAAGGCAGGTCGCCGAAGTGTTCCGAAGATGCGTTATTGCTAGTTCGGATTAATTGGAGGTCACCATCATGAAGCGATCAAAGGGTTCACGCCAAGGAACACGCAGTATGCTACGCCGTAGAAAGAGCGAGAGAAGCAAGCTAAATATTAGCCGTGTAATGCACAAATACGAAGAAGGTGACCGTGTTGCTATCGTTCTAGACGGTGGCCAACAAATGGGTATGCCTCACCGCCGTTTCCACGGCCGCACAGGATTTATTGAACGCCGTCAAGGAGTTGCATGGATTGTTGCTGTTAAAGACGGCAACATGCAGAAGACAGTGATTGCAAGACCTGAACACCTACGCCCACTTGAGTGATTCCAATGACCGAAGAAGAAAAATTTGTTGACTTTGCAACTGTCCGAGATATGCTGTTGAGCGCTCAAGAGCGTCGTAATGCACTAACATACGAGCAAAAGGCTGCTCTGCAACATGCAGAATGGGCTGCTAGTACTAATCGTAATGGTTACCTAACTACTCCAGAGGTCTTTGAATCTCTACGTGTTGCTTTGGCTGAAACTGAGCTTCTATCCCCGCATCCAGCACTTGCAGCAAAATTAGCGGAATTAATGCCGTTATACCCTGGGGATGTCAAGGCCGTTCTTGCAAGCCGTCGTATCACAATAGATGACGGTGATATTTCCACTATTTTGGAAATAGTTCGTCAACATATTGGATTTGAAGAATAACTTACCACCCACCCATGAGGCGTTGAAATGAGCGGCATTAATCGTGACCGTAAAACCAATATTCCTGCTCGTAAGAGTAAAGGTGAATCTGGGCAGAGTACAGATATCTCTCGACCGGCAGAAGGACGAGCAACAGTTCCTGTGACTCCTAAAGTGAAGCCTGTACAAGTAAAGAAAGAGACTTCACAGAATGAGAATCGTTCAAACAATAAACAAAGCGAAAGAAATACTAGCCAAGGGGCTAGAACTCAAAGCCGCTCTAACCCAAGAGGCAATACTAGAGGTGGAAACCGCACTGGTGGGAGAAACCAAGATTCAAGAAACTCTCCACAAAGACCTTCTCCTATTGATGGAGAAAATTGGGCTCGTGTCATAGAGCACGATACTGTTGAGGGCATTATTACGGCAATAACAGAAGGTAAATTATTCATGTGCAGACTCTCTGTAAAGAAGGGTATTGCACCCCTAAACCCTACCGATAGAATCTATATTGGGCTTGATCAATCTAAGAAGGTTCATGTTGATTCTTACGTAGGAGGGGCAAAACTTGACCTTATGAGTAACTTTGCTCGTCAAGATATGCCACTGGTAATTCAATTATTTATTGAAGACAACTCCGATCATTTCGTCAAGTCATTTTTCAATGTCGCTGGCAATCTTTCTCTAAAGCAACATGCGTTTGAACTTCTTCCTAGCATTGGCAATAAAAAAGCTGTTCAAATGGTTCAAGAAAGAGGTTCATCTGGATTCAAAAGTATGGAAGCGCTAAATCAATCCTGTAATATTGATGCTGCTGAATTACTGGCAAAGCGCTTCATCAGTGAGATAGAAGACCAAAACATTGAACCACGCTTAGTTGACCTATTGCTTCCGGTGAAAGCATGAGAGGAGCCCGCTGGCTAGTCGATTCTTTGCGTGCAAAGCAAGATATTGACAAATCATTAGGGCAACATTACTTAATTTCTGATGAACTAATATCTCGTGCGGTTGAACTCGCTGAAGTTAATTCAAACGACCATGTTCTCGAGATTGGCCCTGGTCCTGGCGTTCTTACTGAAGTTCTACTTGAGACTGGATGTAGATTAACAGCAATTGAAATTGATGAGGTCGCTGTTGAGCACTTGCGTGGTGCTTTCGCACCCGAGATTAAAGATGGCCAATTAGATTTGATTTGTGGCGATGCATTAATCTCGGATTGGCCTAAAGATTTGAGTAAAGTTGTAGCAAATATACCCTACCAGATTTCATCACCCTTGATTGAATTACTAACCCGCCACCTAAGAAATACTCGCACTGAAGAAATCTCTGACGTAGTAATATTGGTTCAAGAAGAATTCGCTGAAAGGTTGGTGATGGAATATGAATCTGATGTTGGCTCGCTTGGGATGACCGCCCTACTGGATTGGAATAGTGAAATCGAAGATAAAGTCGCACCACATAATTTCAGCCCTAATCCAAGAGTTCACTCCCGTTATATCCACATGACTCCTCAACAAGAGGAGTTTCCTTGTGATAAACGACTTGTGCGATTGCTAATTCATGCTGGATTTGCAGAGAGAAGGAAGAAATTACGTTCAACTTTAAAGCGCGTACCGAAAAGATTGAATCGCCTACCTGAATGGCATTCTACTAGGTGGAAGGCGGCATATTCTGCATTTATTGAAGATGAAAGAATGGATGCTAGGCCGGAAGAATTTGAATTTGAGGACTGGCTACAATTGGCAAATGATTTTGCTTCTTTTGGTGAAGAAGAGTAAATTTTCTACCCACGCAACTGTTAGAAGAGAGGCGACGCACCGCAGAATCATGTCCGAGTTACGCTTACAGACGGCTTCTGGTATCATTGATACTGAGGCCTTCTCCCTTGAAACGGTAGTTGATGCTATCGAGGGAAAGGGTTTAGCGTGGCTAGACATCAAGAAGCCTGATGATTCAGTGAAGGACTTTTTGCTCAATGTAATGCAATTTGATGAACTTGCGGTTGAAGATATTTTTGGACACGCCGACACTACTGCAATGAAATTTAGTAACCATCGTTTCGTCGTTGTTAATGCACGTGATGCTGATAATCAACTAGACACTGAACCAGTTGCGATTTTTATTACCGATGATTTGATAATTACTGTACGCCATACAAGTATTCCTGCTCTGATGAAATTCCGCCGTAGATTCAAGGAAGCTGAAGAGGAGGAACTCGCTCTCGGGATTGATTTTTTGCTGTATGAAATATTGGACGCTATTGCTGATGACTGGCAACCAATTCTGGGACGCTATTCAAAAACTCTAGATGAATTGGAGTTTTGTGTTTTCGATCCACGGAAACAATATGAGAACTTACTGGAAGGACTACACAATTTGAAGAGACAACTTCGTGAAGCGAGTAAGTCGATTGAATCGCTTCATACCGTTACTTTGCGAATGCAAAATCAAAAGTTGAAACTGATATCTACTGGAGTGGCAATCTACTTCTCCGATCTAAACCAACTTTGTACCGCATTAGTAAAGAGAGCCAACAACTATTCTGCAGGTGCAACTTCAACAAGAGACACATATCTTTCCAACATCTCAATGGAATTATCACAATCTAATGCACAATTAACTGAAGTTATGACAACACTAACAATAATCGGTGCAATCATGCTTCCATTGACATTAATCGCTGGAATCTTCGGCATGAACAATGAGGACCTACCTCTAGACCAGGTTGGCGGATTTTGGGGAATAATCAGTGTGATGACCGTCTTCGCAGTATTGATGTTGACAATGTTTTGGCGGCGTGGTTGGTTGAATACCTTCACCAAGAAGTGAATCGTTTTTCAACCGATAGTTGAAGAACCATTGGCTTATTGTCATTAATATGTCAAGGGGTGCCGAGGTTACTACAGGCCCAATCCCCATCGGTCAATTTGTCACTTTAGTAAAATCAACTTTGAAACGAGACCCTTTGTTTCAACATCAAGTATTGAAAGGTGAAGTCAGCGGAATGAAACTTGCACGTTCTGGCCATACCTACTTTGATTTAAGAGATGACCAAGGCCAAATGAATTGTGCTATTTGGAAGAATAGATGCCATATTGATAGTACGATAAAGGATGGAAGCGAAGTCGTTGTTATCGCCAGTATTGATGTCTATGCTCCAAGAGGTAGCATGACTCTTAATGTTGAAAAAATTGAACCGATTAGTAGCGTTGGAGCATTGGAAGAAACTCGGCGAAAGTTGATTGGCGAACTACGTGATGATGGCTCACTGGATAGAGTTCGCCTGCGGATTCCACTAATTCCAAAACATATTGTCATCATCACTGGCTCTGCTTCGGCTGCATTATCTGATATGCAGAGATTGATTGAAAACCGTTGGCCTGGGCTACGCCGAACTATCCTCGGAGTAACTGTTCAAGGAGATAGTTCGGCTTCTGAAATTTGCCAAGCATTAGCCACTGCTAGAGAAATGTGCAAACCCGAAATTGCAAAAAAATTACAACGGCCTATTGTTGATTTGATTATTGTAGCTCGCGGTGGAGGTTCTCCAGAAGATTTGTGGACATTCAATCTTGAAGCGGTGGCTCGCGCAATTATTGCCAGCCCAATCCCTGTAATCTCTGCGATCGGGCATGAATCTGATATGTTAGTTTCCGATTTGGTAGCTGATTTACGTGCCTCCACCCCTTCGGATGCCATCGAAAGATGCGTACCAGAAAAGAGTGCCCTGTTGATGTGGCTTGATGATATCGAGGGGCGGCTTGAAAATTCTGTATTGCGAAGGTTTGGGGAATCTCGCCAACATCTAGTTTCACTGACAGCCAGATTACGTTTGGCGCCATTAGCAGGATTAGCAAAGGCTAAGGACAGATTGAATAACATGGAAATGCGTATCAAGAGTTCTTCCCAAAGAATGCTTTCCGGTGAAAAGGCTCGGCTAGTTCATATCGGGGCAATATTACAATCATCACACCCAAAGCGCGTACTCGAAAGAGGTTATTCAATGGCGCAAACAAAGGACGGGGAGGTCCTGAGTAGTGTAAAGAATATTTCTTCGGGACAAGAAATTACTATGACTTTTGCAGATGGATCAGCGCTTGCTGACATCAAGGAAATTATTGAGAGTGATGAAAAATGAGTGAAAAAAGAAGTTATAATGAAGCGGTATCTAGATTGGAAACTATAGTTTCTGAATTAGAGAAAGGAGGAAAAAGCCTTGATGAAACATTAGCGATGTTTGAAGAAGGGGCAGCATTACTGAAAGTTTGTCAACATGAGTTAGATGCTGCTGAAGGTCGCCTCGCCGAACTTAGTTTAGAAGAAATTAATTCACAAATTAAAGGATAAGTGTCTACATGTCTAAACGGAAACACAATGCCTTAAAACGCCGTGTGGTTCGTTTATTGTCCGATTGGAAAGACCCACACCAATCGGTTGGCTTGACACAATCGGATATAATTCAAGCAATAGATATCGCAGAAGATGGTGAAACTAATCTCACAATAAAACCATCACGACCGCATTGCCCTTGCTGCCTTTTGGATTTAGATTCATTACGCAAGAAGATTTGTGAAGTGAAGGGTGTGACTTTTGTACAATTCACTATTGTAGATGTACCTGCTTCTGAACGCTGGACTAGGATACTGAATCGCTAATTGAATTACGCCTACTTAGCACAATAAATGCTGGTATCGACCATCCAATTACTGCAACAAGCCATGCGATGATGGAGCCGATTAGCACCCCAAATTCAGGTAATGACCAGATACTGACTATCGCATAAACTGCGACACTTGCACCTCCTAACATCATCGGTCCTGCTGCACCGCGAGGGACTGTTGGCCCTTGCGCCATCCATAATGCCACCATGCTGGTTAAGAAAATTGCAGGGAATACTGCCGCTATACCGGCGATTAATGGTTGACCTTGCCCTGATAGCCAAACTGCAAAACCAATAGCGATCGCAGCGGCTAATCCCCTACATACCAAGACAAAAGGTGAAACTGTGTGTTTTCCTTTTGGTGTTTCTGTATTTTTCCAATTTATAATTACAGATAACAATACCAGCAATAACAGACCAATAAATCCTAAATTAATTGCTAATAGGTTCTCGCCTAATGCAATACCTACTATTTTTAACATAATAATGGCACTAAAAGTCCAAATCAATAATGCTGAAATCGTAGTGATGGTTAGAGGTCTTTTTCTTTGTGATAGATGGGGTGGGAGAATAATCCATACGGTCAAAAAGAGACCATTGACAAGCATTCCGAGTGGAATTATTGCCATACTTTCAATCAATGCAGCCTCGCCTCCAGCCAGATACATTCCAGCAGCTGCAGGCACAATTGTTGAAGGGACTGTTCCCAATATGCCGCCTGTTAGCCCTCCCCACTTTTCTATCGCCACCGTCACTAGTGTGGCCACAATTCCTGCGAATAAGGCGGAAATCAGAACAGATTGACCGAGAATAAAATCACGACCTAAATTACATCTGGAAACTCAGTTCAAAGATATCGATTCAAGCGGTTTGTTAGACGAGGTATATTTCCGCCAGCCCATTCTTTGACTCTTTCACCATCAATATATATTGCATTGTATGGCAAAACATCAACTTCTGAAACCCAAGGATGGGCGATTTTGAAACGTCCAAGGCCAGGAGTGTCGAGAATTAATTTTCCAAATTTTGCTCCTTCTGGTGATTGGCCGGAATCAAACCATTGTTGTAAATCTAAAGTCCACTGTTCGCAAGCGGCACAGCCGTTTTTGCCAAGTATCAATACTGCTAGAGGGGCAGAAAGAAAATCTTCCCAATCATCTCTGCCGAGAAGTTCTAATTCAGCCAATGGATTCACCTATTGCGATTGATATGAAAAATCAAGCAGCGAAGTTGTCGCCTTTCTTCCAGTTTGCACCACAAAGTCCGCCAACCATTGTTGCTTGGCAGGTACGTAGTACCTCTGAAGGTGATCTTCCAGCATCCATATTGTTAATTGACCACATCTGAACCTTACCTTCATCATCGACCAAAACACAGCCACGGAATCCAACGCCCAAAGCATCGTTCATCATTCCGAATCCATTTGTTACTTGATGTGTAGTATCTGCAAGAACTGTATGAGAAACCCCTTGTGGGAAAATCTCTTTGTCAGCAAACCATGCAGAGTGTGAGAAGTATGAATCAGTAGAACAACCAATTACTTCGATTCCATCGTCAGCAAAATCATCTTTTAGAGCTTCAAAACCAACAATTTCTGTTGGGCAGATAAAGGTGAAATCAAGTGGGTACCAATAAATTAGATGCCACTTTCCGACATAGTCTGTAGAAGAAACTACTTTCTTTTCTCCATTCACGCATGCAGTTGTTTTCCATTCAGGAGCCGGCTTTCCAATCATATTTCCCATGTATTATATCCCTCAAACAAGGCTAAATGGCTCAAGTATATCAATCACTGTATCACGGGCAACAGAACTGAAGAAATAATTTCGAACATACTTGAATCATTCCGATTCCAATAATAACCGCTTCTGTCTTTTTCTGCGAGCCTCAAATTGGTGTCTTAATTCAATTTCATCGAACTTTCTCTGTATTTTTCGCTTTAGAAACCAGATTATTATGGCTACAGCGACCACTAGAAAAGGAAGTATTATCGATTCTTCTAATCCCCATTCCTCAAACATCATTTCACCTCAAATCGGCGGTCTTAAATCGATATCAACATCGCCTCTTGGCAATCCAATACAACCTAATATTGCACCTTCATCAACTAAAAAATCATCTAAACCAGGTGGAAGAGGCGATGGTAATGGGACCTCGCCCATCAGCAATGTGACCATGCATGAACCACAAGTGCCAGATTTACAATTTGTTGGAATTTCAACTCCGGCTTCAATCGCATGTTCAACCAATGTTTTTCCTTCGACGTATGGGGTTTGCCCCATCAAGTGCATTCCGCGTAAGAATCTAATCACTGGGTCGCCTTCATAATCAAGTGTGCCAAAACCCACTTCTGCTGATACTGTCCCTGCGGACATAAATCCACCTCAACGAACATCCTTGTGGCGAGTCCAGCGTCCAGTCTGCTTATTGAAGAACAAACCAGCCTTCTTCATCCATTTGTTGAACTTAGTTGCACCTGCACCAGTTCTGAGAATGAAATCTTCTCGGTCTTCTTGTGCTTGGATGTAATCCTTAGCATTGAGTTTCTTGTCAATCCAATCATTAATTTCCATTAATCCACCAACGAGGTCGCTCGCTTCAACAGCCTTAGAGATCTCATCTGCGGAGGCGCCAGTCTCTTCCAAATCTTGCATGATTTGTTTGTTAACTGTACTAAAGTCCAAACTTGCAGGCTTTGGAGGTACAGGATTACGAGGTCCTGCTTCTTCATCGATAATGATTCTCGTTCCATTGGTGAGTCTATCCTCTACCATTGCTGCCAAAACTGGGACGAAACTTGTTTCACATTCCCAACAGATTAAAGCCCATTCTTCCATTCTCTCAGTGTCTCTAGCTTGCCGAGGATCCATTTCATCACCGCATTCTGAGCATGCGTGGAAAATCAAACCTGGAACATGATTACGGCGGAAATCTACAATGTCTTGAGGTGTTCCTTCCAAATCAAGCATTTCATGATCTCTTGC
>Ga0302132_10001075_pt1 | contig 15553 bp, 12 predicted proteins | sample CB9_321_MG_FD_203113 | JGI IMG/M metagenome (GOLD analysis project Ga0302132, IMG submission 203113) | Marine microbial communities from Western Arctic Ocean, Canada - CB9_32.1 | ecosystem: Environmental > Aquatic > Marine > Oceanic | place: Canada: Western Arctic Ocean | collected 2017-09-19
TGAAATCCGTAGATCGTCTTGACCTAGATTTTCATAAACTGGCATTGAGCTTAATCCCCAATAATCAAACCCGCCTTTTCCTGCTGCTGAAGGGCTAAGTTTAAAAGATCCCATCGAGATTAGCAGAAAGGTAGCCATTGCCATTAAGCCGATTGTTAACGCGCTACGGCTGGGATTGCGCCCAGCGTTACGTGCAGCGAGCCAAGCAAGAGGTTGTGAAATGTTCCGTATGGACTTAGCTTTCCAGCCGCCACGTAAATACTGTCGAATCAATAGCAGCAGTGCGGATAACACGCTGAAGCCACCCCCCACAAACGCGCCAGCCTGCCCTTCGCTGCCGAGGCGGTCACCCAAACCTGGCATGGCGGCCACAACAGCAAGTAAAATTCCTGCCGCCAGCAAAGTGATTGCAATCCACTTGGATCGTGTTTGATTTATGGGGCTTGCTGAAAGCGGGGGTTCCGTATTTCCTCCAAGTAATCGGCAAGCAGTTACTGCCTTAGTCGCGCGGATAGCCCACGCAATGGTGGCGACGGACATGATGACACCCAGCAAATACCCAATCACCAAACTGCGCGGCGAAATATGAAATTCTAGAAATGAGGTAGCAATGGCATCAACCCACCAAGTGCTGAGGCCAGCCAGCATTATTTTCCCATAGCCAATGCCTAATCCACATCCAATAAACGCTCCGACACTTGCGACGATTGCCGCCTCGCCGACCCACATTCGAATGGTTTGTTTACGACTGAGTCCCAAAGCCAGTAATAATCCGATTTGGCTGGCACGCTGCTGTATTCCTAATCGAAACAATACAACAATAAGCATTAGGGCAGCGGCAATGACAAACAAACTAAGGCCGAGGAACAAACCATCAAAGGGTGTTGAACCGCTGGACGCAGCCAAACCATTACGTTTAACGGCCACAAATTTCATATCTAAATTATTTCCTTTGTCCGCGTCGTGGGCTGCTTGTTGTAATAACGCCGCAAGGAAATCGGTTTGTTTGTCGTCGGCAAAGCGGACGCTGGTAACATTTCCGAAACGGCTGCCCCACATTCGTTGCCCGACTGTTAGATTGACGAAAGCTTTGGGGGTTGTACGGTGATTGTTCCAATAGTTGTCATCTTGGCCGCGAATGCGATAAACAAGTGGGAATGGTAAATCCCAGTCATCGATCGACGCTTGATCGGTAACTCCGGGTACCGCGGGTGTTAGCGCTGGATCTGTTATCAGTGTTGGCGGGTTTTCGAAGATAGCGACGTTGCGGCGACTGTAGGGTCTGCGAGGCGCGGTCAGCGACAAGATATCTTGGACTTCAAGGTCTATAAAATATTCTTCTCGCTCACCGTGTGTCGTTTCGGGGTCAAAATAATCAACCCGTAACCAATCCCCTTTTGTGATTTGTAAATCGTCGGCGAGCCAATCGGAAATGACAACTTGGTTGTCGCCTATGATGATCGGTTTTCCGTTTGCATCGAGCAACGGCCCAAGTGCCTCTGTAGAATCTACAGCGGTAATAAGTGAATAGGGTGTGATGTTACCGTACTGCTGTGCCGTACGTTTTTCAGTGACTGTTCCACCTGCAGGCTGGGGTGTCGCGTCAGAGGGGACTTTCATCATGGCGTTGGCGAGATACGTCAGAACGGATTGTGATGGATTTTCACCCGCTTGTTCAACCATGGCGACGGTCGGGTCATCGAGCATCATTCGTTGACTGGAAAGACTATGGTATTGCAAAACAGTCGTCATTTCTGATTGGGGATCACTGTGGTTTGGATTAAACTCCAACGCTACCTCATTCAGCAGTAACCCGTAATCCTCGAGCGTTGGCTTCAGCGCGGATTGCAGCGCTGCACTAGCAGCGTCATTGGGCGGGTGATCAATTTGTCCGGAGGCAACCAGGATGGTGTTTACCTTGTCTTGTTGTTTCAGTTCTTTTTGCAATCCTGAGAGATTAACGTAGGCGTTTAAGGAAGACTGCTGAGAAGGTGAAAGTGAAAATCTACCAAAACCAGTTGCGGGAATAATCGCCGATACGACGAGTCGTGGAATACTGCGAATGCGATCTTCTTTGTTGCCTAGCGAACTGTCAGCACTGACTTGTTTATTGGCGGGTAGTCGCAGAGTGATAAGATCACCGACGTTCACCTGTAATTCGTCCGCGAGTGTTTGATTGAGGACAATTTGATCATCCAGCGGATGGATGGAATCTTCTCGTTCGGTTAAATCAAGCGGCCAAAATTCCTTTCGCACTCCCAGCACCAAAACATTACCGGCTACGGGTGAGATAGCATCCACTTGGTTTTCGGACTCAGCGGCTTGCAAGGTCCCCTGCGGAAACAAGATAGCCCCAGTCGCTGTTTGGTAGTGTTGTTTAAAATTAGGTTCAGTTTGTAGTTCCGCGACGAGCTGTTCTCGAAAAAAGTGCTGGGTAATAAGCAGCTCATCGATTTGCCCGAGTCGACCAAGTGTAAGGTCTTTGAGGCTGCCCCGCATGCTATCGCCAATGAGCAAGGCCCCTGTGAGGACGGCTGTGGCTGCAGCAACTCCTAGTGCCACGGCGCAATTTATGCGCCAGTGGTGAATTAGGCTGCGACGAATGAATTGCCATTGAACCATAGTATTAAGTTATCTCTTAAATGTGCAGGGTGTTACTTCGCTAGCGGAGTTAATTGGCCGGCGGCTAATTCCAATTGCTGGTCGAGTTTTTGCGATAACTCCTGACTATGTGTAACGACTACTAAAATCATTTGTTCTTGGCGTTGGATATCTAACAGCAGCTCGCCGATTTGCTGAGCATTTTCATGATCGAGGTTACCGGTTGGTTCATCAGCAAGCAGTAGCATCGGTTTGTTTATCAGTGCGCGAGCGACTGCGACTCGCTCTCGTTCACCACCAGATAATTCCGCCGGTCGATGATGGCTGCGATCGGTGAGGCCGACGCGTTCGATAAGTTCTTCTGCTCGTTCGATATCAGCAGCTGTTGGTTTACCACTCGCTAGCGTTGGAACCAAGATATTTTCAAAGACGCTTAACTGGGGCAGCAAATGATGTTCTTGGAATATGAAGCCAATGTTTTTGTTACGGAAGTCTGCGAGAGTCTGTTCGTCCATGGCGAAGGGGTCATCTCCGTCGAAAAGGACCGTTCCACTGCTCGGTGTGTCTAGCGTACCGAGTATATGTAGTAGCGTGCTTTTGCCGGATCCGCTGGGCCCAACAATGGCAACGTTTTCGCCGGCAGAGAGCTCGAGATTAAGATCGTGTAAGATCCTCAGAGGTTCACTGCGAGTGGGATAATGTTTGGATAGATTTTTAGCAACGAGGGTAGTCATATTAAAATGTTACTTAGGGTGATAATGATGCAGGTAATTTGAAGTTGTAAAATGAAAAAGTTGTTAATTTATGGGTTTGTTAACAGCGCGATGGTACCGAGCCCATAAAACGTATATTCGACGTCACAGACTTCGTCCCAAGCGGCGCCCAAAAAACCACCACCTATTTGTTCTAAGCTACTAGCATACCGCATTAGTCGTTGTTTATCGATTTCCGAATCGCCATTGAGATCTTGAAGTGTCAAAAAACCGGTAAAGCTACTCAAAATATCGGCAATCGGAATCCGTGAGTTGGCTCGCAAACCGCCTTCATCATTCTGCATTTCTGCGAGGAATTCAACGGTTTGCGTGACAACCGTTTCTGGTAACGCAGCTAGAATTTTAAGGATCCCGATCGCGGCGGCTGTGGGATTTGTCCCGCCACGCTTTTGCACTTGGATTTCTCGGAAGCCACCCTCATCACTTTGTTGCGACATGATGAATTCAATGAGGTGCTCGGGGTTGTCCAGCGGTCGTTCAATCAACTCACGGCAGAGTAAAACTAAGAACGAGTTGTATGTGCTACTGCTACCCCCTTCGGCTGTACGAGCGTACCCGCCGTCTGGGCGACGTAATGTTTCGAAGTAATCAGAGCATTGGTCGCGCCAATTTGGTTGAGCTTTTTCATAGATGTCGATACCGGCAGCGTTGTCTAACAACGTGGCCGCGTAGATGAGCGAAGCGAGGTCGATGATTGATTGCTCGGTGGTGAGTTGCGAGATTAAATATTGAGCAACTCGTTGGGCGGGATCACCGATCAGTTCGCCAGTCATCGCAAGTGTTCGAAGTGCAAATGCGGTGTAATATAAATCGCTGCCACCTTCCCGCCCGGAAAAGCCACCGTCGCTTTGCTGGCAACTCCAAATCCAATCGGTATGACGTTGTCGCGTTTTATCATCAACATGACCCAGCGAAGTTGCGAGGCGAATCGTTAGTTCCTGTAGATACGCTGGCATGATATTGGGTACGTGGGACTTGATAGTTGTTACTCGATTGTCGAGTGCTGCAGGTATGATTCGAGTTGCGTGCGAAGTTCTGCTGGAATTTCTTGTGCAGTAGGAGCTTGGCTAGAGGTGATTTTACAACAGACGGTTGTGATACTGCCGCTAGCCACTGGTTTACCAGCAACGCTAAACGTGTGTTGATACGTGACACTGCTGGTGCCTAGCCGGCTAATAGAAATCTCTATTAGGAGTTCATCTTCAAACCGTACCGGGGCTGTATATTCCGCAGTTGCAGCGACACGAGGCCAACTTAGGGAATGTCCTTCATTAGCAACGATGACACTAGTCCCGAGGCTCCGTAATAATTCATGTTCGGCCTCCTCCATATAAGTGAAGTAGGTCGAAAAATGCATTAAGCCCGCTGCGTCGGTGTCACGAAATTCGACACGTTTAGTAGTTTTGAATGTCTCAGCCATGGGTGCATTATAGTTCGGAAGCAGCGAAGTGGGGTAATGTTATGGTACAAAAAAACGCACGATCATTTGACGGATCGTGCGTTTCGTTTGTTTTTTAGCGGCTTCATTTGCCGACTCGGATCATACGTCTTCGTATGGAAGCAAGGCCATAAATCGAGCTCGTTTAACAGCTTGCGTCACAGCGTGTTGACTTGCTGCTGTACAACCAGTTTTGCGGCGGCCAACGATACGACCGTGTCGATTGATTAGTTTTTTGAGAAGTTCGACGTCCTTGTAATCCACAAACATTGGACGGGGACGGACGCCATCTACAAAGATTGGATCTTTCTTGCGTGATCGTGATCTTACTTTACTACGCTTACGCGCCTTGTTACCTGCAAAAGGTGCCATTTATTCATACTCCTGAACGAGCCAGCTTGGCTGACCACTTATTTTACGCTCGTCGCCTCCCCAGGACTCGGTTCCAGTCCCTTGGACTAACCTACACGTGTAGGTAAATGGAGGAGGGAAACAATCAATTCTAGGTTACGGTCGGTTGCCCACAAGGGCAAATGAAAGAAAACGACCATGAATTACGACTACAAATTACACGTATTATCCTAAACATGTAAAATCAGTAATCACTCTTCTGCCGGGAAGAATTTATTGAGTGTTTCTTTGCTCGGTGGTGGCGTGATGAGCGAGACAACAACCATCGCAATTGTGGTCAACGTGATCATGGTGGCAACGGGCATTACACCAAAAACAGTGTAGTTGGCGTTTGCTGCGTAATTGGCATCGGCAAACATGTAGATCCATGATACAGCGGCCGCCAAAATCGCTGCATAGGCACCAAGTTTGGTTAGTCGCTTCCAATACAGACTTGCCAAAATCAATGGGAACAGGCTTGAGAAACCGCTGAAGCACCAGACGCCAAGTGTGAAGACTCGCCGCGGTTCAAATAATGAGAACAGATATGTTAGCGCGACGATTAACACAATAAACACTCGTGCAATCGTAATCAATTGTTTGTCGGTAAATCGTTTCTTACCTGCGTAATGCGAAACAATGTCTGTCGTGAACATCGTACCCACGCATAGGAATTGACTATCGAGCGAGGACATGATTGCCGCGAGGATTCCAGCGGTTAACAACCCAGCCATTAGTGGACCTGTCAGTGCTTTTACAGCTGCGGGTAATACCGCATTAGGAGGGAAATGCGCAGCGATTATAGGGGCCCCGGATATAGGGTCTGTCGCACTAGTCATCCAGACACCTAATAGAACGCACGGCACCCAGACGATCATGATAAAGATCGGATGGGCAACCACGGCTAGCTTGAAACTATCGGCACTTTTAGCCGTCAGCCAATGTTGGAATAAGTGGGGAAACATACCGACAGAAAGCGGGACAAAGAAATAAGTCAAGAATTTCCAAGGGTCCATGCCATGTGGTGGATCGGGCGCCCAGTGTGTTGCCCGGAAAACGCCTTTGGCTTTCTTGCGGGTCCAATTAGTACCTTTGCCACTGGCCGCAGGTCTATCGGGATGACCAACATTTTTAGCGAAAATCGTTAAGCCTTCACGGTCGGTTCCTGACAATCGTGGAAAGGCCATAATATCGTGATGCGTCATTATGCTTGAATTTGAAATTCGCTCATCCATTGCAACTTTCACTGCACCTTTGGTGGTGGGCATTTCATAGCGGCTGTCTTGTATTAACAACGCCAAATTCTGATCTAGAATCGAGAGGTTACTCAGCAAGCCAGCTTTCTTTGCAAAGATAGCTGGTCCACGTGTTTTCTTTAAATAACCAGCAGGGCCAGCCTTTGGAAACGCTGCAATGGCAGCTTTCTCATCTGCAGGATCAAGTTTCAGGCCTTTGTATTGCTTGGCATACTCGTATTGAGCAAACACGATCCATTTTTTGTATTTGTCTTCATAGGTGTCAATATCTGCTGGATCGACCGACCGCATCATTTTTGATGGGTTCTTGGCAAGAACTTTATTGGTTGACTCTTCGAGGCCCCCAAGTTTATCGGAGATGATGACAAACGTGATCAAGCCGAGAATCATAAACACAATTGTCTGCGCGGTATTGGCAATGGCAGTTCCACGCATCCCTCCAAAGAAGACGTAGGTAAGCACGACGAGGCAAATGACTAGCGAAGCGAGCCAAGGTGGAACACCGTAGTCGTATTGGGCAAAGGCAGTGTCGAAGGCGCCTTCGGTGATACTGTTGATAACTGTTCCTGAAGCCATTACGCCAATGAGCAGATAGGGGATGATCAGGCCGACAAGGATTGGAAACAACAGGATCCCGATGCGATCACTTTCGAGTCGATCACGGAAAAATTGGATCTGTGTAGTGTAGCCATGTTTTTTACCAAGGCTCCAAAGTTTCACGCCGAGCACAAAGAAGCAAAGCGAGTGGATGATTCCGCTTGAGGATGCGAGCAGTCCGTAGACGCCAGCACCTTCCTTGAAGGATTCACCGGTTGATCCCACGAGCGCAAAGGCGGTCATGGTTGTGCCGAACAAGGACATCAGTAGCATGAACGGTCCGATACTGTGACTCGCGAGCATATAGTCCTTGCTCGTGCCACGGAACAGTCTGCTAGAGAAGAAACCCAGTCCTAGCAGTAACGCTAAATAGATGGAGATTATGATTAGCTGTGTCATGTTTATGCATCCTCGGAAGTCATACTGGATGTCGGTTCGTCGTCTTCAAACGTGGGCCAAGCAATACGCGTTGCTAGATACCAAACTAGACTGGCACCGATTGAAATTCCTGCATGCCATGCTAACGCAATGGGCATGAAGCCAAAGACAGGGTCTTTATTATCCCAGTTCCAGATATCGTGATGCAGAACGATCAGCAGGCAAACGAGCCCAATGATGATACATTTCCCCCAACGTTTATTCATAGGATTTATTCTCATCCAAAGGATTTTGCAGCTACCAAAGCCAAACAATTAGTTTAACGTAATCGGCCACACCTAGGGGCGTAGGCGGTGAGTTTTTATGCTGCAACAACAAATTTGCTCAACGGATTGTTTTGAGATTATTCATGTTCGCCGGCGGTTGCTTTTTTGATGGCGGGGTCCATATCATCGAAAATACGGCCAGCTCCTTCGTGAAAAATACGGCCGATTAGCAGATCGGTTAGGTCGCCCGTATATTGCGGGTGCATTTTCAAAAACTGGCCAAAGCTAAATGGGTTCACGTAGTAAGCAGCTACTAGCTTGCGAATCCACTGGGTTCCTTCGCCGTATCCGGCGATCCAATTCCCCAACTGTTCGCCGGAGATGTCGTCGGCTTGTAATCCAGCAACGATGGCATCGCTTGCGAGGAGTCCCGACTTGAGCGCAAAATAAACACCGGAACTATAAATGGGATCTATAAAACCAAAGGCATCGCCGATTAGAACCCAGCCTGGACCGCTCTGTTTACTCGTCGTGTAAGAAAATTCCCGTGCAACGCGATATTTTTCAGTTGCCGTTGCTTGGTCCAATCTCCCCTGCAGCGCGGAACATAATTCCAATTCCTCGGCAAAAATTTCCTCCGGTTTACCGCGTCCCGTTAGCATATAGTCGCGATCTCCAACTACTCCAATGCTCGTAATGTTATTACGTAACGGGATAAACCAAAACCAAGAATCCTTTTTCTCAGTGTGCAAGATGATTGTTGCTCCACCGTGCGGGCCGGCTTCCCGTTTAGCATTTTCAAAATAGGACCAAATTGCGATTTTACGCAAATTAGGATCGTCTTGTTTGAGCCCCATTTTGTTTGCCAAGAGGGCACTTAAGCCAGTCGCATCCACGACGACTTTGCAAGCGGTTGAGTGTTTTTCGCCGTCGCTTGTTTGCAGGGTCACTCCGTTTGCTTGATCTCCCTCAAACAGCACATCCAACACTCGGGTTTCATCTCGACACTCCGCGCCGTGTTCGGCAGCATTGTCATACAGCAATTTGTCAAACTCCGCTCGCTCAACTTGCCACGTCGTAGAGTTTTCTCGCGGATCATGTTTTTCAAAGAAAAATGGATTGGACTCTCGGCCGCTATGACTAACAAACTGCACACTTTTTTTACGGATGAAATCACTTTCGCGCATCTTATCGAGGATGCCGAGTCGTTCAAAACACCAGAACGCCTCAGGCATTAGCGATTCACCCACATGGAATCGTGGTAGTTTTTCGCGTTCGATCAGCAGCGTCTCATAACCCGCTTGAGCGACCATTGCCGCAGTCGCGCATCCACCCGGACCAGCGCCGATGACGATGCAATCATATTCATCTTTAAAAGCGGGTGATGTCATGTTGTTCAAACAGAAGTAGGGACGATGGTTAATGCAGAGTAGTTGTCTTAAGCTGCAGAGGTGACAACCTCGAGCAGTTCAATGGCTGGTTCACCATTGCAATAGATCCACGCCGTGCGGCCATAAACGATTGTGTTAGGTGAAACGCAGAATAGTTCTGCTAGATCCTGACCCACTTGGATTTCCCACAACTGGGACAATTCGACCCGTCGCAGTACATTGTGGTTGATCAAGATTCTACCAAGCGGCGTGTTTTCTGCCAGGATCTCTTGTTGTATATGGGTTGCGAGGAACTCAAAATTCAAACGAACGATGCCGAACTGAACGACCGTACGGTCGGTTTGTTTTGAGAGTAAGATTTTGCGGCTGTAAGCTTGCCCAGTGAACAAGGTCTCAAGCACTTGAACATCGACTTCACAATGATGATGACCCTCTACCGTTACCGTCATGTGGTGTTCGTGGTCCAATAATTTCCGAGCAACGGTCGGCATGTCAGCGGCAGAGATCGCTTCAATCACGCCAAACTCAGCAGTGTCTTGGTAGAAAAGATGAAGCAGAGTATCAAGATCCGGAGCTGGAATTTGCTGGGTCACAATAGGTGCATTTAGGAGTAAATGTTTTTGTTGCGATTGTAGGTAGGCAGGCGAGTTGCTGCTGGAGCGTTAGTCGTTAATGGTATCTGCCGTCGCGACTTCTTGTTCGATTGCGATATTATTAACAATCGGTATGGTTGTAACTTGTGGTGCGGAAATTTCGGGTCGTTCCAGAATCGAATCGATGAGAAAATACATCAAACGACGGAGGTCCTCGGGTTGGATGTCATCGGCAACCGCTTCGGCGCGAGCTTGGTGTTTATCGATCAAGCGATCCGCGAGTTCGAACACTCCCGCTTTCTCGTATAAACTTTTGATACGTTGAATTCGCTCGGCGGGTGCATGTGTTCCGGTGGCTGTTAATTCAAGCAGTTCAGTTTGATCGGATTCACTTAGCGTTTCTAGTGCGAGAGCGTGCAGCAGGGTAGGTCGACCACCTAGTGCATCTCCGCCCGCTTCCATTTTATTGAAGTCGTCGCCTTGCCAGTCCGACAGGTCATTGAGAATTTGAAACGCGACACCTAAGTTTCGTGCGAACTGTTTAACGGGTTGTCGGTACTCATCGATGGGCTGTGCCATGCGGATGCCTGACAACATCGCAGCTTCAAATGCTGGTGATGTTTTTAGAGCATATATTTTCAAGGCGTCGATAGGCTTGAGGCGTTTATCTAGGGCATCGCGCCATAATAATTCCGCGCCTTGTCCTTCGGATAAGCGAGTATGTGCTTCTGCTAAAACGTCTAAGATATCGGCTGTTACATCCGCTCCGAGCGTTGCTGATTCGGTACTAACGAAGCGATACCCCATGCCGATTAAATAGTCGCCGATATTAATAGCGGTTGGAGTTCCATAACGGTGATGAATGGTTTTTTCACCATAGCGAAACGGATCATCGTCTTCGATATCGTCATGGACGAGTGATGCTTTGTGGAATGTTTCGATTGACATCGCTGTGCGCTTAATCGAATTTGTCCAACCGGCGATTGTTTTGTCGCCGTCACGTTGTGTGGCTCGCCCTCCGGTCAGGGCATCGTAGGTCGCGAGCGTGATAAACGGCCGCGAGTGTTTTCCGCCTTTGCTCAGAAAATCATAGGCAACAGCTTCGGTCGCACCAATGGGATCCATGGCTGCTAAGTTTGCGGCATTGGAGTTTTCGTCGATGCGTAGTGATCCGCGAATACGGGGGATGATTTCTTCAAGCTTATCGGGATCAAACAACGCCTCAGATGCTCGCATTAAATGCATGTAAGTACAGGTCTGTGGTGTGGAATTGTCATATTCCAAGCGGATCATCTCATCGACCCATTGTTCATCAACGGAAGTGTTTCGACAGTCATCGGACAACAGCGGTACGGCCATACAAGGGATACCGGCAAGTAATATTTTATCGACCGCTTTTTCAAGCACGTTGAGACAAGCAACTCCGACGACGGCGTCGACATAACCAGAAACTATAATCTTGAGGACGATCGGTGACCCTTCAGCAACTAAGACTCGATAGCCTAAGTCCTCAGCCAATCCGCGGAAATCAGCAATACTGCAGGCGCCACAAGTTTTGCAATCCAGACCGAACTGATCGTAGTCAGCTGGACAGCCTTCGGAGTGTTTTAGACAATGTGGCAACAAAAACAATCGTCGCGATGGTGGAACAGCGGCTACTTGGTCTCGCCAAAATTCCGAGGCGAACATAACCATGGTCCAACCGATGAAATGTTCTTCGAGTTCCATGTCCGTTAGGATTTCTCGCACAACGACTTCCATCTCTTCCGTGGTCATTGGACGAGTTTTATCAATCTTGCTAGTAATCTCACGGCAACGGTTTCGAATTTCATCGCGCAGTGATTGAGGCTCTGGCACCTGTTTGAGGTGAGATGTTTTGCGGCGCCCCGATTTGCGTTTAGGCGGGGTTATGTCAGCTGGTATCTTCGTGTCGTCACCAGTTGATGATGCAGAAGCCAAATTCAAAAATCCTTGAATGTTTGGTTGATATGGGTGTTTCGATTAATTCGGCTTGTGTTGATCCAGTCGTTTCATGGCAGCCCCTAAAGCAGAAACCGTAAAAATGACGGGATATAAACGTTCATGATACCACAGTTTTGCGAAGTAGAACCCGATTGGACTGCAGTCCTTGAAACTACCATTCTCTACACTGCGAATCATCCACTCAAGACCCTTATTCACCGTATTTTGAGTTAATTCGGACTTTGGTGCTGTCAGTAGTGTTTCTATGGCTAGCGCAGTTTCTTCTACGCCACTTCCTGAGCGGTTGATACATAATTGTCCGGCGGCATTGCGGGAGTTGTTGACGCCGCTACCCCAACCACCATCGCTGTTTGCTTGATTTACGAGCCATTGATATCCCTGTTGCGCCATTGGATCTTCAGATTTTCCCCACGCATGATAAGCCAACAAGACTTTGGCAGTTCCGTAAACAGGATTTTCTTCATCGCTGCGATCTTGATTACCAAACCACAGTGGAAACCAACTGCCATCGCCGTTTTGTTTGCCTCGCAGGTACGCGAAAGCATTCTCGATAAGTTGTTGTAGCTTTTCTGGTTTACCATGAAACGGCCCATCCGGAGCTAGTATCTCTTGCTCCCAAACTTTCAGGCCGCGCAATACATTTGCCGTTAAGTCCGCACCGCTACGGTCAAAAGGCAAAGTGCCCCATCCGCGACAGAACGTAGGCCAGCCATGATCACGGTTTTGCAGACCTAACATCCAGGTAACGCCGGCCATGGCGGCAGTGTTCAATTGCGGAAAATCTATCGCGGAAAAACTATCGGATCGTCGAATGGCGTCAATAGCCAAGAGTGCGGCAGGTGTATCATCACAATCAGGAACTGCACCTGATAAATTACTCCAGCCCCATCCGCCAGGGTCAGCTCCGGTATAGGGATGACGTTCTGTGTGCTGGCAACTCAACAACCATGTGGTCGCGTCAAGCTTAGCGACATCTGTTTCATTTTGATTCAAGGCTTTGATTGCTAACGAAGTATTCCACGTTGCCAAATCCGAATCAATTGGCCAGCTACCATCATCACGAACCGTGTTCAGCAAAAATTTAACGCCTTGGTTCGTCACCGGATGATGTGCGCGTCCGGTCGCAGCGAGGCTCATTGTCACAAACGAAGTTAACGGAATTGCTTCTAGATATCCTCCGCTTGTTGGTTGGATGCGTTGAAGAACCCTGAGGCTTTTGTTTAATGTGAGTTTGCGAACTAGCCATGTTAGAGGATTGCGAGGGCGTCGATGGAGGAAGCGAACTTGGCCAATCGCAACTAATGCCGGAATAGCGTAGCTTACCACCGGTAGCCTGAGAAACCGGTAAACGGCGGGTGGACAACAGGCGAGTTCAAATGGGAGTGCCGCAACTTTTTTCCAGGACACCATACCGGCCAGCGCGGCATTGGCGAGGATCGGAATCGCGAACGTCTTGTCCTTTCCATATCGCTTTTGTAGTCCCTCTTCGATGCCGATGTCGTCGACATATTCTTGAGCGGCTTGTAGCAATTTCACGTTAGACGATTCTTGGTCGGCCAGTTTAAAAGCGGCGATGACTAAGAGCGTTGTGGAAATATTGGAATAGCTAAGGTTGGTGTCGCCCCAACCACCATCTTGGTTTTGATGATTTGCTAGCCAGACGAGGCCGTTGTCGATGACTTGTGAGAGTTGATTATTTGTCGACAAATCAGGCTCGTTAGTTGTGGCCTGATAGTGTTGCCAAACGAGGGCCAGAGCACTGATTGCAGTGGCAGTCGATAGCGACGAAGCGGCAAGTTGCCCGGTCCAATGATTACGACCCTGGCGTTGCTCTAACAAATAATCACGAGCGGTCTTGTGCGCTATATGTAGACGCGAAGTTGTTATGGATTCGGTAGTAGTTGCCATGACAATCGCAAAGACGGGGAGAGCATATTTTTCAGCAGCGGCGAGTTACTTCGTTGGCTTTTGTGGATTATCGGTTCGCGTATCGATCCACTCGTCAGCTTTGAAATGTTGCGTATAGGCACCGTAATCGTTGAACCAGAATTTCTTGGCCCAGCGATAGGCCAAGTTCTTTTCGCGGATTTCATTGCCAGGGTTATATTGTGAAGGGCGAATTTCCATTTCGTCGAGTTCCGCCAATGCTTCTTTGCGGATCGTGGTGTCTCGCGCACCATGTCGTTCGGCTAGATCTTTTAATAAATCTGGGCGTTCGAGGACTATGCAACCGCGAGTACTTTCCGCGGCAACTTTCCGGAAGTCTTTTAAAAATTCGGATTCATTAAATACTTGCTTCAATGGGCGCTCATCATAAATCGACTCGGATGCAAATTGAATGATCGGGCAAGGTTCAATATCACCCCAAGGGCTAATGTGATGAGTGAAACCTGTTGCCGCAGGGCACAGAGCATTACCTTCACCGTCATGGTAGGCGTCGATCATCACGATGGGTTTACGGGCGCGTGTTTCGACTACGAACTTACGAACATTGGTTTGTTGTTCGGGTGTGAGTGCTAGTTCCGGGCAGGCCTCAGGGCCAACGGGGCGATAAATATGGTACCAGCCATACATCACGCCGAGGTCAATCAGGTTGTCAATCCACTCTTCACTCACAAGGTCCTCGTAGTTTGTTTGGCAGACACTGGTGCAGACACCGGTAAGTAATCCGGCGTCGAGACAATTTTGCAACCCAGCCATGGTTCGGTTATAGACTTGTAACTGACCACGGCGTTCGTCGGAAACGATCTCGTTACCTTCGACACTGACTAGAGGTGTTACATTGCCAAGTCGCTTTAGTTCTTGAGCGATTTCCTTAGTAATGAAGTGGCCATTGGTGAATATTTGAAAATAGACATCACGATTGTGTTCTAGAATTTCTAGGATCTCGCCATGCATAAAAGGCTCGCCACCGAGGATACCAAAAAAAGCGTTACCCATTTCTTTGGCTTGGCCAATGATATCGTCCATCTTGGCGACGTCGATCTTTTCTTGCTTGGCTGCGACGTCAACCCAACATCCTTGGCAGCGCAAGTTACAGCTATTGGTAATGGATATATAAAGGAACGGTGGAAAGAACTCGCCCTTCTTAAGGCGTTTTTTATGCTTTTGTACCGACCGAATACCCTTGAAGCCCGCCTTGTACGCGAGGTTCCATAATAGACGTTTGTTGGTGTTAAATAACAATCGTTGTGCCATTTTTAGGTACATAATATTTGCGAGCTTTAACGAAGGTAGTAGCAACTAATGTTGTTGATATTCAAGAACATTGGATAAAAAACATCTCAAGAGAATAGTAATTGTACACCCAACTGAGCGCGTCCGCATCTATTAAAGCACAGGGTCGTATTGGAAGTCGGGTGGATGACGATATTGATTTGTATGCCAAATCGTCGGTATTTTGCCCCACCAAGCCCAGTTTGTGCCTTTGCATATTATCTATCGCGTGATATTCTAAAGAACTTATAACTTTGGCGATATTACTATATATGCGCAGCCGTATTTATTACGTTTAACTCGCCTATCCACCTAATAAGTAACACCAACGGTGTTTAATTAGATTTAGACTGAGGGAAAAGAGTCATGGCAAAACCACATCACAAAATCAAAAAGGCCAATCACGGCCGTCGTCCCGCTAGCTCGAAAGCTCGCAAGGCCAAACGCAAGCATATCAAAACCTGATATTGTTTCGTAAAAGAGAGAGTTATTTTGGCTGACAAAGACTTATTTATTGATCTTTCGCTGGTTGATTTTGATAATCCCACTGCGGGCATTGACGATATTCGTCAAAAAAACCCTCAGCGATTTGAAATGGAACAGTTAACAGCGATTGTGCATGACGATATCGACGCGGGAACTTTTGTTGCTTACAAAGATATTTCCTCGGA
>Ga0302132_10001079_pt1 | contig 15533 bp, 13 predicted proteins | sample CB9_321_MG_FD_203113 | JGI IMG/M metagenome (GOLD analysis project Ga0302132, IMG submission 203113) | Marine microbial communities from Western Arctic Ocean, Canada - CB9_32.1 | ecosystem: Environmental > Aquatic > Marine > Oceanic | place: Canada: Western Arctic Ocean | collected 2017-09-19
TAGCACCGGTGAGGCCGGTGAGGTGGTCTGTGAAATTCTCTGGGGCGGTGTCGTTGCACGGGTAGGCCGTGCAGACGCGCCTGACGATCTCCAAGAGGGCGGTCTGACCGATGAGCGACTTGGCTTGCTCTTCGTTCTCGAGGCCCGGCAGTTGAATCACAAGGCGGTCGGAGCCCATCTGTTGGATACTCGGCTCTGCGACACCTAGTTTATTCACACGGCGTGTGATGTTGTCCACGAGGCCCGACATCTGGTCGGCGGTTGGCTCGAAGCCCTCTTCGCCAGCCTGGTATACGAGGTGGATGCCACCGACGAGGTCAAGACCAAGGCTGAGTCCCAGCGGGTCGCTGGACCCACGCTCGAAACCGCCGAGGTCGATGTTCTTGACCGCGAGGGCTGCGAATGAGCCGCCAACCAAGATGATCATGGTGAGGGGCCACCGCATTCGGTAGGGCCATACGAAGAGGACAGTGGCGATGCCGCGAAGGATGCTTTGCAAAACGTTCTAGATGAGGTGGCGAGAGCCACCGTGCCTTTCGGTAAGCCTGGCAGCGGGCGCGTCTGAGCTGGGTCGAACCTAAATCGCGCCTGCATGTTGGATCGGGAGCAGGGTGCGCGGGCCATCGACGCTGCGTTTGTCACAGTGCGCACCAAGCGCGGATTCTATCACGCGGAGCCCCTATGCCGGAAGCGCTTGCGGGCCCGCGCTGGCTACTCTTTGGTGGCGGAGGTGATGAAGGGCAGCGCGCACGCCTCAATCTTGCCTACGTAGTGCCCTGCGTTGGTGCAAGCGTTGAAGCTTGCGCCAGGGGCGTAGATCTCACCGCAGTCATGGCATTCGTAACCGAGGTCTACCTCTTCTTCGTGAATGTCTGGTTGGGTGTCTGGCATGGCTAACCTTTGGTCTCCGCTTTGGTTTCCACCGCCGCTGGGGACGATGTTTCGATCATCGCCGATCTGACATCAACCTCGTCCGGCCCAGGTAACCGGGCTTCACCTTCCCCGTTTTCCTCATCTCCGGGGGTGACCTCGAACAGGTCTTCCTTGGTGCGGAGGTAATCGACGAAGAGCTTGCCGTCGAGGTGATCGCATTCGTGTTCGAGGGCCTGGGCCAGGAGGTCCTCGACGCCCTTGTATTTAATCGGTTTGCCGTCGAGGCCGACGGCGCGAGCCCACACTTTCTCGGAGCGAGGGATGTAGCCCTGCCACCCCGGAAGGCTCAGGCAACCCTCGGTGACCTCACGCTCACCCTCTTTGCGCGTGATCTCTAGGTTGACGAGCACCGTGGGCTCTTCGTCGTCCGGTATCTGAATCACGCAGACGCGCTTAAGCGACCCGACCTGGTTGGCGGCGAGGCCGACGCCGTTGTAGTAGTACATGGAGTCGATCATGTCTTCGGCTAATTTGTGCAGTTCGGTGTCGTTGAGATCGCGGACCTTGCGAGCCTTCTCTCGAAGGATCGGGTCGCGGCCGAGGTAGTGCATCGGGAGGATCGCCATGATGGAGAAAGTATAACTGGCTGGGGATGGCGTAGGGATGGCCCCAGGCTCGTTGGAGGCTCGATCGTGGATGAGGTTGGTGCTCTGCCCTTGGATCGCCGGACTAAAGGTGGCTCGGCGCTCCAGTGAGGGGCGCTGGGGCTTTGCTCAGGAGACAGAGGTGCTCTAGATGACGTTGACGGGATCGACGTCGACTATCCAGGCAGGGGGGAGTCCGACCTTGTCTAGCAACAGGTGCGGGTTAGTGGCGCGAATGAAGACGTGCCAGCGCCACGTTCCTCGCAGGCGGGGCGGGTGGCCGGGGGCTGGGCCGATGACGTCGACGTCGCGCATGTCCCACTCTCGGGCGACTTTGCGCAAGGCTTCGGCCATGCGCTGTGCTTCGTTGTGTGCGGAGGTGGCGTTCGAGTGGCCGAACAAGAGGCGTACGAGGCGCGTTAGCGGCGGGTTGCCGTGGTCGCGCCTGTACTGCATTTCCTGCTTGTAAAAGGCTGGGTAGTCCTGGAGGGCTGCGGCCCGGATGGCGTAGTGGTCGGGCTGGTAGCTCTGGATAAGTACCTCGCCGGGGGCGCCCCCGCGCCCTGCGCGTCCTGCGACTTGGGTCAGCAGCTGGAAGGTGCGTTCGGGGGCTCTGAAGTCAGGCAAGTTGAGGCCGAGGTCGGCGAGGACGACGCCGACGAGCGTGACCAAAGGCAAATCGAGGCCCTTGGCGATCATCTGGGTGCCGACCAAGACGTCGGCTTGCCCCGACAGGAAGGCGTCCAGCAGATCAGCGTGGCTCGCTGCGGTTGAAGCGGTATCGCGATCCCATCGGAGTACCCGTGCTTTCGGTAGCAGAGTGTGTACTTCCTCGACGATCTTCTGGGTGCCCGCGCCGAGCGATCTGATGCGCGGACTGCGGCAGTGGGGGCAGACCGATGGCACCTGCTTACGTTTGTTGCAGTGGTGGCACACGAGCGTTCCGGCCTGCTTGTGGTCAGGGCTGGTGTGCAGCGTCAGGGGGGTGTCACAGCGGGAGCACTTGACGACATGCCCGCAGTTGCGGCACTCGACGATGCCGGCGCTACCTCGGCGGTTGAGGAAGAGAATGGCCTGTTTGCCAGCTCCAAGCGTGTAGCGAAGGCGTTCCTGTAGAAGCCTGCTGAACACGCTGCTATTGCCCTGGCGAAGCTCATTGCGCATGTCGACGATGCGGACGTCGGGCAGGTGGGTGGCGGCGCCCGATCGCTCAATCCGCGACGGCAGGATGAGGCGCCTGATGGCGCCTCGTTCGCTGGCGTACGCGGTGCCCAGATCAGGGGTCGCGCTTCCCAGTACGACGGTCGCGCCGGTGATCCGCGCCAGCTGGTTGGCCACGTCGCGCGCGTGGTAGCGGGGCGCGACGTCCACCTGCTTGTACGTCCACTCGTGCTCCTCGTCGAGGATGATGAGGCCGAGGTTGCGCTGAGGCGCGAATAGGGCTGATCGGGGTCCGACGACGATCCCGCGCTCCCCACGGTGGACCGCCCACCATTCCTCCCAGTGGCGGACGGGACTGAGCCCGCTGTGCAGCAACGCTACTTGCCCGGGGAATCGCTCCTCGAAGCGGGCCACCGTTTGGGGTGTCAGCGATAGTTCAGGCACGAGCACGATGGCGCGCTTGCCGGCGGTCATGCAGTGAGCGAGGGCTTGGAGGTAGACCTCGGTTTTTCCTGAGCCGGTGACGCCTTCTAGGAGGAACGTTCGTGGAGTCGCTGAGGGGTCGGTCTGGCTTGCGTTGATGGCGGCGAGCGCTTGCGACTGAGGGCCCGTGGGGAGCAAGGGAGATTCGCCTATGCGTCCGCCGGTGGGGCGAAGCTTTAGGGGTTCTGCAGTAAGCGAGACGATCCCTTTTTGGACGAGGCTCGCGAGTGCGGTTGGGCCGAACTCCCTGCGGAGCGCAGGTGCGAAGTAGGTCGCGGCGGGGTGCGAGGAAATGTGTTGGAGCAACGAGGATTGCCTAGGTGCGCGCGTTATCGATGCCACGTGCGCCGGGACATCGGCGGGGGCGATGGTCAGGCGAATGACCTGCGCCGTGCGCTGTGGCGGACGCACCGGTGGCTCGGGCATACGTTCCTCAACCAGGCGTGCATGGATGAGCGCGCGCGCGGCGTTGGTGACCCACGGGCCGAGGGTGCGCGTGAGGGTGGCTATCTGGTGTGCCCGAGGGTTCGATCGTAAGTAGGAAAGCAGTCGCGTGGCACCCGCTGGAAGACTATCCGGCTCGACGGCATCCGCGATGAGGTGGACGGTGGTCCTCGATCGACCGCGCATGCCTGGGGGCAACATGGGTGCGATTGCGTCGAATAGGGAGGTGCGGTAGTAGCGGGCGAGCCACTCCACTAGCTTGAGATGTGCGGCATCGAGTACGGGTTCTGGGTGGATGAGGCCGAGCACCGGTTTCACGTAGTCGAGCTTCAGGTCGTGCGCCTGGGCGACGACGAGGCCGTGTAGCGTGCGTCGTCCAAAAGGCACGCGTACCAGGTGGCCCACGGCGAGAGCTAAGCCGGGGGGGCACTCGTATGTGAATCTGTCGCCTGGGACGTTGGTCCGAGCGTCGACGACTACCTCTACATAGGGTGCGCTTGTGGCGGGAGTGACCAAAGGGAGTCTCCTCTGTCGGGAGTATAGGCCCGCGTGCCCCGGGCGTGATGGAGGCTCGATCGTGGTTGAGGCCAATCCTCGCCCTCGAATCGCCAGACTGAAGGTCGCTGGGAGCTCCGTGGACGGGGCTCGTTTGTGATGACGTTCCGGATCGTGGGCACTGCGGTGGCAGCGGTAGGGGCTGGGGAACATTTGGGGTGTGACTGAGAGATCCGTTCGACTGCGTTCAGGATGGCGTAAATGGGCAAGGGAGAAGCGAATATGAGATTGAGGCTCTTGGCCTTGAAGCTCTTGACTTCGTCGCTGGGACTGAAGATCTGGATCCCCCGGTGGCGCTGGCCATCTCGTGCGGAGGGGCGCACGGTTGCGAAAAGAGAAGAGACCGGCCAACTGGCCGGTCTCTTTGGTAACCGTTGTGGGGTTTGCTCGCCTACCGTTTACCGGTTTGGGTGCGCTCCTTGATGCGGGCCGCCTTGCCGGAGAGTCCGCGTAGGTAGTAGAGCTTGGCCCGGCGGACGATGCCACGGCGGAGGACTTCGACGCTTTCGACGTTGGGGGAGTGGAAGAAGAAGCTTCGCTCGACGCCGATGCCAGATGCGACACGACGAACGGTGAAGGAGCTGGACGGCCCCCCCCGGCGCTTTCGAAGGACGACGCCCTGGAAGCTTTGCTGACGCCGGCGTTCACCCTCACGAATCCACACATTCACCTTAATGGTGTCACCAGGCTGGAACTCAGCGATCTTTTCGTTCGGAACCAGGGTTGATATCTCGCGGGCTTCCATAACTCACATCCTCATTGGGGTCGCAACCGCACCATTATAGTCGGAGCGGGGCAGGGCCGACAATGTTGGCGCCTACGAGAGCTCTTAAATAGAGGTGAGCAAGTGGACGTCGTTGTTGCGCTAGGTTGCTAGTACTCCGGAGCTGCCATCAAGGAGAGCGTCGGTTGCGGAACCGCCCAGGCGGGTGGTGAAGATGCGGTCGAAGCGCGTGGAGGTGCCATCTCGTTGGATGTAGCTGAGTACGGTATAACGCGATTCGTAGGCGTAGGGAGACCCGTTGATGAGGTCGGTTAGCTCCGCGGCACGCCAGCGTGCGCCCTCAGCGACGACGACGATGAAGTGGCGCTTGTGGCGAATGTCTGGTTGGCTCATTTCGCGGAAGATGTCGCCACGCTCTACGGGACATTCCAGGGTGAGAATCATCTCCGCGCCGAATGCGATGCCGGCCATGACGGCGATCTATCCGCACTTGCGCCCCATCACCTCAACGAGCATGGCTCGCCGGTTTGATGCGGCCGTGTCCCTGAGACGGTCGATAGCGCCAACTGCGGTGTTGATGGCGGTGTCTGCACCGATGGTTATCTCGGTTCCCGGCATGTGGTTGTCTATGATTCCGGGCACCGTGATTGAAGGGAATCCCAGCTTGTGAAGTTCGCCCGCTGCGACGAGCGATCCCTCCTCGCCGATGACGATAATCCCGCCGATGCCATCTTCCCCGAGATGATTGACTACTGCTTGGCGAGTTTCCGGGAGCAAGAAGCGAGGGCTTCGTCCGGCGCCGATGATGCCTGCAACGCTTGCGGACGTTAGCTGCTGGATGCGGTGGTCGTCGTAGCCGTCCTATCCGGCCTAAACCTCTTGCCCACGTTGCCCCAAGCGCGAGCGCGGCTCGCGTGACCGCACGAATCGCGGCGTTCATTCCGAGTGCGCCGCCCCCGCTGGCGATGACAGCAATTTTGTCCGCGGTCTGATTTTACGCTTGGTGAGGGAGTCTCGCGTTCGCAGACGGACCGAAGGGGGACCGAAAAATCGAACGGTAAGCGAATGTGGAATGGGTCTTGTAGCAGGTAACGGCCTGGTTGAGGGTGTAAAGGGCGGTTGACGGTTCTTGGAGGCCGTGGTAGAGTCCATCTACTAGCTCGTGGTGATTAGAGCGAAGCGGAAACACCCGTTCCCATCCCGAACACGGAAGTGAAACGCTTCAGCGCCGACGATACTGGCTGGGCGACTAGCTGGGAAAATAGGCCATCGCCGGGAGTTATTGTTTTGAATCAAGCCCGGGTGCAATGCACCCGGGCTTTTCTTTGTCCGTCATTTGAGGCCCGCATCTTGTCTGGAACGTGGGCCTGGAACGGTGGGTTTGAAACAGTGGACATGCCTAGGCCGTATGAGTAGTTAAGGGGGGGCACTGGGGGAACTCCTGTGTGGCCCATCACGATCCTGAAAACGTGTCCGTTCCGGGTAGACAGTCTTCTGCGGGCGAGCGTAGACTCGTCGCAGGCAAATAGGCATTAAAGCGGGGTCGTTATGGCTGAGGAGCCAGAGGTCGGCCGCCAATCGCAGCCAACGATGGCGGAGCTGCTCGATCAATCCACACCTTTGCAGTTCCTGCAAAGGGGGGACGTAGTTGAAGGGCAGGTCATGCGAGTGGATTCCGATGGAATTCTTGTTTCGATTGGCCATAAGTCCGAGGGGGTTGTGCCGCAACGCGAAGCGCGTTCGGTCACGCCCGATTCGGTGGCACGTTACCAGGTAGGTGCGACCGTTCAGGTTTACGTCCTGGACGCATCCCATGTGGACGGCCACGTGCTGTTGTCGATTGACAAAGCCCGCGGCGAGTCGTCGTGGGGAGTCTTGGAGGAGCTTGTCCAAAGCGGCGGCACCGTTCAGGCGAGGATCACGGGTTACAACCGCGGCGGCGCGGTTGTGGACGTTGATGGCCTCCAGGCGTTTATCCCGCTATCCCAGACCATCGTTCCTCCAGGCGCGGATCACGAGGCAGCTCTCGCAGGTCGCGTTGGTGAGGAAATCACCGTAAAGGTTCTTGAAGTCAATCGCCGACGCAATCGCGCGGTGCTTTCGGAGCGCGCAGCGAACCGTGAGCAGCGCGAGGGAGTCAAGGATCGGCTGTTGGACGCCCTTAAGGAAGGCGATACCCGGCATGGGCGCGTTACGGGTGTGTCCGGCTTCGGTGCTTTCGTGGATTTGGGTGGGGCAGATGGATTGATTCATATTTCGGAGCTCTCCTGGACTCCAGTGGCCTCCGTCGAAGATGTGGTTAAGCCGGGTCAAGAGGTGGACGTGTACGTCCTCCGAGTGGATCGCGAGACGCGGCGAATCGCCCTGAGCCTTCGACGGCTGGAGGCGACCCCGTGGGATCGCGCCGTAGGGCAGTTTGTGGTAGGTCAGTTGGTCACGGGTGTGATTACGAAGCTGACCGACTTCGGCGCCTTCGCTCGCATAGAGGATGCGATTGAAGGCCTGATACATGTATCGGAATTGACGGAGCGACATATCCGTCACCCGAAGGAGGTCGTAGGGGTTGGCGATTCGATGGCCTTGAAGATCGTCAGCTTGGATCCAGACCGACACCGGCTCGGGTTGAGCCTGAAACAGGCAGAGGCAGACGCAACGCCGACAGAGTACCGAGACCCTGAACCGGAGCCCGCGTCGTTATTCGCATTCGGGGCATCCGATGAAATAGCAGAGGACAACGTCAAGGAGCCCGCAGGCGACGAAGACGAGTCGTAGATCAAGGACGGAGACCTAGATCATGGCAAGCAGATTTGAAAAGTTCTCAGAGCGTGCCCGCAGAGTGCTGTCGCTAGCGCAGGAAGAGGCGCAGCGCTTCAATCACAACTACATAGGCACTGAGCATATCCTGCTGGGACTCGTACGCGAGACCGATGGCGTTGCGGCTCGCGTACTGAACAGCCTTGGCGTGGAGCTATCCAAGGTACGTTCCGCAGTCGAGTTCATCATCGGCAGGGGTGAGCGGCCATCTCCTGGTGACATTGGGCTGACGCCCCGTGCGAAGAAGGTTATCGAGTTGGCCGTTGACGAAGCTCGCCGCTTGAGCCATCACTACATCGGGACCGAGCACCTTCTTATCGGCATCATGCGTGAAGGTGAGGGCGTTGCCGCGGGAGTCCTCGAGAGCTTAGGCGTTTCGCTGGACAAGGTGCGGGCCGAGACGACTCGCATCCTGAACCAGAGCGTTTCCCAAGGGCAAGGTCAGCGCGGCACAAGCACGCGCACACCAACGTTGGATCAGTTGGGCATTGACCTTACGGCCGCGGCCAGATCAGGCAAGCTTGATCCGGTGGTCGGCCGCTCCAAGGAGATCGCCAGGGTTATCCAGATTCTGAGCCGGCGTACCAAGAACAACCCGGTTCTCATCGGGCAACCAGGCGTTGGCAAGACGGCTATCGTCGAGGCACTGGCCCAGAACATCGTCAGTGGCGACGTTCCGGAAAGCCTTGCCAACAAGCGGGTTGTGACACTCGACATGGGTGCGTTGGTCGCGGGCACCAAATACCGAGGCGAGTTCGAGGAACGCCTGAAAAAAGTTATCGAAGAGATTAAGGCTGCGGGCAACTGCATCTTGTTCATCGATGAGATGCACACCATGGTGGGTGCTGGCGCTGCGGAGGGAGCGGTTGATGCCGCGAACATCCTCAAGCCTTCGCTGGCACGTGGTGAGTTGCAGACCATTGGCGCGACGACCACCGATGACTACCGCAAGTACGTCGAGCGCGACCCTGCGTTGGAGCGCCGGTTCCAGCCGGTCAACGTTGAGGAGCCTTCCACTGAAGAGACGGTGGAGATCCTCCGCGGGATCAAAGTTAAGTTTGAAGAGCACCACGGTGTGATTATCGAAGATGAGGCCCTTGTGGCAGCGTCGACGTTGGCCTCGCGGTTCATCGCTGACCGTTTCCTGCCTGACAAGGCGATTGATCTGATGGATGAGGCAGGCTCTCGCGTGCGGATCCGGACAAGCAGTACCCCGTTGTCGGTGAAGGAATCGCAGAAAGTGCTGGAGACTGTGCGTCGCGAGAAGGATGAGGCTATCGCTCAGCAGCAGTATGAGTATGCGGCTGAGTTGCGCGACCGTGAGTTGAAGCTCGCGGACAAGCTGCAGCAGATCCAGAGTGAGTGGCAGGGGAATTCGTCAGACGAACAACCTGTGGTCAACGCCGAAGAAATTGCTGAAGTGGTCAGCATGTGGACCGGCATCCCCGTCACGCGAATGGCAGTGGAGGAGACCGAGCGCTTACTGCACATGGAAGACCACATCCACCGCAGGATCATCGGTCAGGACGAGGCGATCACTAGCATCTCTAAGGCTGTACGCCGGGCGCGCGCTGGGTTGAAGGACCCGCGCAGGCCCATCGGTAGCTTCCTGTTTCTGGGCCCCACAGGAGTTGGAAAGACCGAGTTGGTGAGGGCGTTGTCCGAGTTCATGTTCGGCGCGGACGACGCAATGATCCGGTTGGACATGTCGGAATTCATGGAGCGCCACACGGTTGCCCGATTGGTCGGTGCACCTCCAGGCTACGTTGGCTACGATGAAGGCGGTCAGTTGACCGACGCCATTCGCCGCAGGAGCTACAGCTGCATCCTGTTCGACGAGATCGAAAAGGCTCACCCCGATGTGTTCAACATCCTGCTGCAGATCTTTGACGACGGTCATCTGACCGATGCCAAGGGCCGCAAGGTGGACTTCCGCAACACGATTATCGTGATGACGTCCAACATCGGGTCGGACCTCATCAAGCGTGACACGTCCATTGGATTCTCGCATTCGATGACGAATGAGCAGGAGGCGTCGGACATCTACGCGAAGATGAAGGGTAAGGTGGAGGAAGAGGTAAAGCGCTTCTTCCGCCCCGAATTCCTCAACCGCATCGATGGCCAATTAGTTTTCCATGCGCTATCGAGGGAGCACATCGTCAGTATCGTTGACCTGATGCTCAACGAGGTGCGCAAGCCGATGCTGGAGAAAGGCCTCAGCCTCGAAGTAACCGAGGCGGCCAAGGCATGGCTCGGAGAGAAGGGCTACGACCCGACGTTCGGCGCACGCCCACTGCGCAGGGTCATCGAGAAGAACATTGAAGACTCGCTGTCCGATGCCGTCCTGAGCGGCACGTACAAGCCGGGTGACACGGTTATGGTCGATGTTAACACCGACGATGATGAGTTGAGTATCGGTCCCGTGATTGAGGTCACGAGCACGCAGTAGGCGACGCTAGGATAAATAAAAAGAGGGGGGAGCATCTGCTTCCCCCTCTTTTTTGTTCGGGGATTGCCGGGTGAGCTCGGTGCTCGCCCTCGGACCTCTTGGACTTTGTCTGGTAGGACTGAAGGGAGCTCGGAGCTCCGGGGATTGGGGACTGCGCAAGCAGCGATAGTGGGTTGGGGGGGGGGTATGCTCACGATGAGGCTTGGGTGGGGTAGAGCGGACGTTTGCCTCTTGCATGGGACCTGACGATGATTGAGCATGCGGGGCATGTCACCAACGCAAAAAGCATCCAGGCCAAAGATCACGTTCCTCTGCCAGGACTGCGGGCATACCAGCCCGAAGTGGGACGGACGTTGCCCCGGTTGTGGGGCGTGGAACACGTACGTTGAGTTCAGCGAATCCAAGCGGCCGGCGGTGGCTGCTGCGGCTGCTGCCAGACGCGTGGGTGGGCTTGCGCTTGCGCCTCCGGTGACGGCAACGCCTCTGGCTGCGCAGCCGGGCGGCGATGAGTTGCGTGTTCGGCTGGGCATGCCGGAGTTGGATCGTTTGTTGGGCGGTGGGATCGTGGTGGGGTCAGTGATGCTGTTGGCAGGTGACCCTGGCATCGGTAAGTCGACGCTGTTGCTTCAAGCTGCCGAGAAGATTGCGAGCGCCGGCGAGAGGGTTTTGTACGTTTCTGGCGAGGAATCGGGCGCACAGGTGCGCATGCGGGCTTCCCGCATCGGCGCGGAGGCTCCAGGTCTGCTGTTCGCGGGCGAGACGAACGTGGAAAGTGTGGTCGCGCTGCTTGAGAGGGAGCGCCCCCAGCTGGTGATCATCGATTCCATCCAGACGCTTTACCTGGAGAGCACACCGTCGGGAGCGGGCAGCGTGGCCCAGGTCCGCGACTGCGCGCAGGCGTTGCTCGGATGGGCCAAGGCGAGCGGCGTGCCGTTGTTCCTTGCGGGCCATGTGACCAAGGATGGCAATATCGCCGGGCCGCGCGTGCTGGAGCACATGGTGGACGTAGTGCTGTACATGGACGGCGACGAGATGGGCAGCTATCGGATACTGCGCTGCACGAAGAACCGCTTCGGTTCTACCAATGACATTGCGCTGCTGGAGATGCGTGGTGATGGCTTGGCTGAGGTCAGCGACCCTTCAGCCGCTCTCATCGCGGAGCGTCAGCGAGCAGTGCCTGGCTCGGCGGTTATCGTGACGTTGGAGGGTACCCGGCCGCTGCTGTCGGAGGTGCAGGCGCTGACCAATATGTCAGCGTTCTCGCCCCCGCGACGCACGGCAAACGGCGTGGACTTCAATCGCATGGCGATGCTCTCTGCGGTGCTGACCCGGCGGTCCAAGCTTAGCCTGGGCAACCAGGACATCATGGTCAACGTGCCCGGTGGTCTGAAGGTCAATGAGCCTGCCGCTGATCTGGGCCTCGCCCTTGCGATGGCTTCTAGCTACCTCGACGTGCCGTTGGATCCAGATACGGTGTTCCTCGGCGAGGTAGGACTGAACGGTGAGATTAGGCGCATCCCGCAGGTCGAGCGACGGTTGGCAGAGGCTGTGCGGCACGGGTTCAAGACGGCGGTCGTGCCCGAGAACAGCGCTAGCCAACTCAGCGAGGGGCCGGGCTTACGGGTCGTGGCGGTCGATAGCCTGCGCCAGGCGATGGCGGAGTGTGGCCTAGGGCGCCTGGCAGGGGAATCCTAGGGCTGGCCAGGCGATAGCTCAGCGGCCCTGGCTGCTTACGGATCGAATCGTGATTATGGCCACTCACCTAGGCTCATATCGTTGCTTGCGCTGGGCTGACGAGGCCGAACGTCACCAGCAGCGGCCGGGGGCCAAGTCCTTTCCCTGTGCTACCGAGTCGGCCCCGACTGGCTGGGGAGCAAGGAGCGCCATTCTTGAGCTGGATAGGGCGGGGCCGCCCGTCAATGTGAGGTACCCCAGACGTGGGTGCAACCCAGGCCGCAGGGGAGCTATAGCCTGCGCAGCTGTGGATCGTCGCCTCGAGTGAATGCTAGTAGGGCAGCGATTCCAGCGATTGCTCCGAAGACTCTTAGTGTGACTGCGATGCCGTGGACCACTAGCTCACGTTGTTCGAGACCAAGGTTGCCGCCTTCCGCCGATCCAACTGACCAGCCAGAGTTGGCGACGAAAATCGCCTCTGCTGTGGCGATTCCTGTGATGAGACCGATATTGCGAAGTGTGGGTATCAGACCCGATACCGTGCCTATCCTGTCGGGCGGGGCGGCGCCCATGAGCGCGCTCTGGTTGGGCGGGCCGAACAGTGAACTACCGAGGGATGATAGCGCCAGGATTCCGAGAATCGTGGCCAACGGTGCGTCGACGGACAGCGTCGACATAACCAAGAAGGCGGTGGCCATCGTTCCTAGCCCTAGGGGTGTCAGAAGACGTGGGCCGAACCTGTCCGAAAGGCGCCCAGTGATAGGCGCCAGGATAATCATGACTGCGGGCGCCGCCAAGAGCACTAGGCCCGCCCTCGCCGGCGATAGCGATTTGCCGAAGATCAGGTAGAACGGCATCAAGAACGACAGCGCCATGGTGGACATCGTCAGCGCCACCATCAGCCCGCTGCCTATGGCGAATGCGCGTCGCGTGAAGAGGCGTAGGTCGATCACCGGGCTAGGTGAGCGCAACGACATGATGACGAAAGTGACGGCTAGCAGGACGCTCGCGCCGAAGAATCCGATGAAGGAGAGGGACTCGAAGCCCTGGCTGGACCCACGGTTCACGCCGACGGCGAAGGTGATTGCGGCGAAGAATAGAGTGATGGATCCGGGGATGTCGAAACGACCTTCAGGCTTGTTTTCCCGAGCATGGTCCTTCTCTAGGAGAATCCAGGCGAGAGCAAAGGCTGCGAGCGCGAATGGGACGCGAATCAGAAATATCCAGTGCCAACTCAGCGTGCCCAACATCAAGCCCCCAAGGGCAGGGCCGACCATCATTCCGACCCCGGCCGAAGACATGAGGATCCCGAAGGCTTTGCCCCGTTCTTTACGTGGGAATGCTGTTGCAACGAGGGCAGACGCGAGTGCGTTGCTTGTGGCGGCACCCGCGGCCTGTACGGTGCGTGCGGCGATCAACCATCCGATGCCAGGTGCGAGGCCTGAGAGCAGCATGCCTATGGAGTAGACGAGCATCCCTCCGACGAACACACGGCGTACGCCGAATAGGTCGCCGAACCTGCCTGCAGGCAAGACGAGGCCGAGCGAGACGAGCTGGAACGCGAGGGTCACCCACACGACGTTGGAGGTGCTCGTCGAGAAGACTTTGGTGAGAGTGGGCTGCGCGATCAGGACGATGCTGAAATCGGAGGTACCGAGTATCGTGCTGGTGGCCGCGATGCCCAGCGCGATCCATTTGTAATTCGGTCGCTGAGTAGTCGTTTCGCGCATGATTTCGGATGGGCCTTGGCAACGTGGATAGGGCGCCGCGATGGTAACATTTGGCTTGGGCCGCGAAGGCCCCTACAGGCCCCGATGGCCTACGAGGTGACGCGACCCTATGACATCCGAACCGCTACCGGTACGACGATTACCCGATTGGCTGAAGGTGCGCATGCCTGGTAGCCCGGGTTTCTTGGATCTGCGCCAGAAGCTGCGGACGGCCGAGCTTCATACGGTTTGCGAAGAGGCGCATTGCCCCAACATCGGCGAATGCTGGGACAGAAAAAGTGCCACTTTCATGATCCTAGGTGAAGTGTGCACTCGTGCATGCCGCTACTGTGCGGTCATCAGTGGGAAGCCTGCAGGTCTTGACCTCGAAGAACCCGGAAGGCTCGGGCGCACCGTCGGACAGCTGGGCCTGCGCTACTGCGTCATCACGTCGGTCGACCGCGACGACCTGGCCGACGGTGGTGCGTGGGTGTTCGCGGAGAGCATCCGCCAGATCCACGAGCGCCTACCAAGTTGCGAGGTGGAGGTGCTGATCCCCGACTTCCGGGGGCATTGGGAGGACCTTCGCACGGTGTTGGATGCGCGTCCGGCCGTGCTCAACCACAACATCGAGACCGTACGTCGCGTGTTCAAGGCGGTACGGGCGAAGGGCGACTACGACTTGTCGCTTGAGTTGCTGAGGGTTTCTAAGGAATCGCACCCGGACATCCCGACGAAGAGCGGGATTATGGTGGGGCTCGGCGAAACGCGTGAGGAGCTGTCGCGGACGATGGCCGATCTGCGCGCGGTGGATGTGGACCTGCTGACGGTCGGTCAATACTTGCGCCCGAGCAACGGGCACGTGGAGATGGAGCGTTTCTACCATCCGCGAGAGTTCAAGGAGATCGAGGAGGAAGGAATGGCGTTGGGCTTCAAATATGTTGCTTCTGGCCCACTGGTCCGTTCCTCGTATCACGCTGAAGATCAGCTCGACGCTGCGCGCGGCGTGCTGCCTTAGGCGTTCGGCAATCAATCATTGGAGAAGATGAACATGTCGCTATCAACCCAGAAGACGAAGCAGATCATCGACGCAGCAGAGGCGAAGGCGCTAGAGATGGGCGTCTTAATCTCGGTGTGCGTGGTCGATGAGAACGGGGTGATGAAAGGCTTCCTCAAGATGGATGGCGCGTGGTTCACGACCAACGACATCGCGTTGGGCAAGGCGAAGGCGGCTGTTGGCACACGAACGTCTAACGCTGACATGGCAGACCGGGCAGGCCGCCCGGTATTCCAGTTCCAGCTCGTGCACAGCGGATTTGTCTTTGCACAAGGGGGCGAGCCAATCTTCGAGGATGGCGCGTGCATTGGGGCGGTTGGCATCAGTGGCGCTCCCGGAGGTCCCCTGGATGAGGAGATTGCGCGCGCCGCACTGGGGGCGGTCTAGACGGCCTTTCGACCGTACGCTGCGTACACCCAGTCTGCGGCAAGCAACGGATCAGGGAACCGCCCCGCCAACGTCGCCGCCAGTCGCTTCTCGAAACGGCGCATGTCTTTAGGGGGTAGCGGGTGGATAGAGGGTACGGCAGCGCTGATGCGACGCCTGCGCTCGGGACGTGGTGCCCGCCCGTTGGTGGGTTGCGGCACGTGCTGGCTGTAGGTAGGGTTGGCAGTACCCCGCCTAAGGAGACGCATCATGATCCGAATTGCTGTTCTCGACGACTATGCTGAAAATGCTCGGGATCTCGCCGATTGGGATTCGATTCCCGATGCTGAGGTCGTTTACTTCCGGGATCATGTTGCGGAGCCGGACGCGTTGGTAGAAATGCTCCAAGGGTTCGACGTTGTGCAGATGATGCGCGAGCGCACGTCATTCCCGGCAGAGGTCGTCGATCGGCTACCCGACCTGAAGTTGTTGTCGGGGACGGGTGGCCGGCACCCCCACGTGGATATGGACGCTTGCACGCGCCTTGGCATCCCGGTGACGAACACTAGTGGGTCGTCGG
>Ga0302132_10001081_pt1 | contig 15533 bp, 8 predicted proteins | sample CB9_321_MG_FD_203113 | JGI IMG/M metagenome (GOLD analysis project Ga0302132, IMG submission 203113) | Marine microbial communities from Western Arctic Ocean, Canada - CB9_32.1 | ecosystem: Environmental > Aquatic > Marine > Oceanic | place: Canada: Western Arctic Ocean | collected 2017-09-19
GGCGATTATCTGCTCGGCCACTGGAGAGTTGAGTGTCGGAGCTCCGGTTTGCCTGGCGCGCTGGTAGAGAAATGCCCCCTGTGCGGCGGTTGCGCTGTCGAATTCTCCAAGCTGGGCCAGTAGCTCTTTCAGATCACCTTCAGCCTGCTTGTACGCCAGACGGGCGTAGGCGTGAGCTGCCGATCGTTTTCCGTCACCGTCTCCATCGATCCAGACGGCTCCACTGCAGCCGATGCTGGTTGGCGTCCAGTCCGGTGACGTTGGCTGATACGGTTTCGCCGTTCGCCAGTACGAGCCGTCGATTCCCGGTCCCACAGCGATAGCCACCAGATGCACGTCGTGACGGGGACGGTCAATTTCCCAGTGGTCTTCCCAGAGAACGCCCTTCTTTCGCTTTCTGTCTTCCTCAATTCCCGTCAGTTCAATCTCGCGGATTCGTTCACCGTTGGAGAACAACCACACGTGTGAAACCTGTGTCCATTGTGGGCCGAGCACGCGGACGTGGACTCCAATCTTTTCTCCATCAACAGTCGCCAGGTCGCCGGACTGGTACTTCTGTCGTTTCCCATCGACCTCAATAGTGTCTTCGACAGTTAACTCGGCCAGCAGTCCGTAGCTGACCATCACACGGCCCGCGGCAAAGCTGGCTGCTGCCGCTGCGACATCAATGTTTCCCGGGTCGGAATCATCGCAACGAATGTAGGTGCGGCCCTGGCCGACGAAGTGTCGCGCCACATCGTGGGAATCACTGGCACCGACTGGAGTGACATGCAGGCCGCGATTCAACAGCGCCATCCAGTCGTGAAAGAGCAGCATGATGTCCGTCTGATTGGCCCCCGAGTTGACGACTTCCATCGCGTTGGCCGGCAGTTTCCAGCCGTCCACTCGCTCGCCGACTGCGTCGTTAAACAGCTTCGGGCCGAACGGCCGGACTCCTGAGTGAACGTCGCGGGAGTGATTCAGAATGACCGCTTTCACGCCAGGGACTTTGCCGATCGACGTGTTGATGTCGGCCCAGTTGTCGAATTTGTAGGCCGGTGGCGGCGAACCTGGCGTCACGGGCCAGATGTTGAAGTGGCCGACGGGAGTCGTCACTTCGTTGCCAATGACCGGTGTGAAGTACTTTTCGACACCGGCTTCACGGGCGAAGGGACGGTGGTCGATGTGGACGTTGTGGTCCGTCGCGATCGGTAGCTCGATGCCTTCGGCTGCCAGCGAGATCATTCTTTCCTGCACGGTCGAATCGCCGTGCCCGGAATGCGTGCGCGTATGCACGTGTGTGTCGCAGGCGACGTAGCCTTCCGTTGGAACTTCGCGGCGTACAAGCACGCTGTGATCGGAGACACTGCCCGCTCGGGTCGTGACTTCGACTTTGCCGAGTCCGAATTCAAATCCTCGTCCCACGTAGACCGTGTACTTTCCTGCCGGCACCGGAATCTCGACGTGGCCTGTTCTCTGACTCGCATAGACAGTTCCCGGTCGAACGGCCAGGTCTCGATTTGATTCGAGTCCGGTTTGCTGCAGTGCGCCGCGTGCGTTGAGGATCGTGATCCGCACCGGTGTCTGATTCCACGTTTTGATCAGGATGTGCGATTCGGTCAGTAGCTCGGCGCGCGACGCGTCATGCAGAAAGATTTCGCCGACGCGAATGTCGTCGGGCGTGCGGGCGCGGGACGCTTCGATCGTCAGTACGTTGGCGCCGTCCTTCAAAGCGCCTGCCGGAACTTCGAAGTAGACGACCATGTCGTTTTCGTCCCGCTGCAGTTGACTGAAGTCGGCATCGTTGAGCTTGATGCGCCACGTCTGCTTGTTGTCCTGGTGCCGCAGTTCGAGGCAATACGGCGCGTCGTTACTCGCGGCGTCAAACTGCAATTCCAGACGCGTGCCTTCCGCCTTGTCAGGAAACTCCGACCACTCGCGCGGACCGTCCATACTGCGGATGTGGTGCATGCGGCCGGTAATCGTCTGGGGGTCGCCAGCGAACGCATCGCTGACGCACAGCGAGACCAGGCAAGTCACAAGCATCGATAAGCAGCGAGGAGTGGACACGATCGTTCCTCCAACTGTGGGATGGAGCGCGGACGGGTGGAAGGACGGGCACCATACGTCAGCGAACGGGCGAGTCGCGACTATACGACGCGAGCCGCATGGAATAGCCATCAGGCTTTCGATGCGGCTCGGATAGAGAGTCGGAGACAGGCCGGTTGCCGTCAGACGACAGCTTCCTCAGCAACCGAGCGGTCGCTGATCAGCTTGGACAGGGCCTCGACGTCCTGCAGTTCGGAACTGCGTTTTTCCACGTAAGCGGGTGTCGGGTCTTCCTGCTTCAGCATGATGGACCGGCGTACGAACCGCAGACCACGCAGCAGGACTTCGCGCTGTTCGTCATTCAATTCGAAATTCAACGATTCGCTCATCGGCGTGAACTCACTATTTCAGGAACTCCGACATCCTTGTCCTGAGGTACCGGGCGTCCCCCCCGGCCGGCAGAGCATTATGGTAGCCAGAGCAACTCACAGTCTCAACAATTGAGTTCATCTGGCGACGATACCAGACACGGTTTCATCCGTTACTTCTGGCTGCACGCGGTCATGCGACGTACAAAAAACGACAGATCTCCGTCGCGTCTGATCGATCTGACAATTCGAGTCTACGTGACTCCACAGCTACCACACGCGGTGGATCGATCGATCACGCGGAAAACACTCAGGAACTGACCCCGGCGGCGTCAGGTGTCGCACAGACGGGAATCCTGTTTCGGTTACGGGATCGACAGGACTGTCACAAACCTGCGTCGAGACCTTCCGCGACCGAATCATGCCGCGACATCAGCCGAATCCGTTTGACATGCGGCGATTGCAGATTTCGTGGGCCTCACAACTACGGTGCATCTCGAGGTGGCTGTGAGGTCGCGGGTCTGCGAGTCGTGCCGGTTGCACGGGCCGACGGCGATCGTGGCACGGTTCGCTGTGGAAGGTTTCGGATGTTGACCGCGATCCCGTCGTTGCGGATCGCCAGATTCAGAATTGTCGCCTCAGACATCTGCTCCGGCAGAAAGTGGATTGCACCGTCGCCGGTCAATCCAAGGAACCCGCCGCGTCGTGCTCCAACCAGGTCGGGTGTCATGTCCTCAGCACTCAACGGCAGATCATCCGGTTTCGTCCAGATCACAGCGGACTTTGGCGAGGCCTCGACCACCAGCAGCGTATTGCTTGTTCCATCGGTAATTTCACGCATGCGCATCCCCGGGCGAATCGGATCGAACAATGTCCCCTTGCCAACGATCCCGACGTATGACGTCTTGCCGACCGTCATCTCGACTCCGGGTACTTTGAAGACGTTTGGTATCTGTTCGATAAGTGGTTTGTTGTGAGGACTGTCCCACGGCTCATTCATGCGAAACCGATCGAACAGCTCCCGTTCGCCGAGGAACGGCAGGAGTTTGACACGCCAGCTCAACAATGGCTCACCGGCGTCATCCCGTACGGCTTCATCCGGAAACGTCTTGAAGGTGTCATGATGATTGTGCATCGCCAGCCCGATCTGCTTCAGCTTGTGCGTCGATTGCGTGCGTTGTGCCCGGACTGGCGAAAGAGCGTCCAGGGGACTCATGCCGAACAGCGGGCTGCGACTACCCAGGGGGCCGATCGTGGCGAAAGCAAAAGGTGCCGCGACCGACCTCACGCCCAGCAATGACGCTGCCGCGGCAAGGCCCATTTCCGGACCGACAGGCAGCACTCGGCGGCTGATCAGCTCGACGCCATCATCACTCGGCACAACAGCGAACGACGCGCCGCTGACATACTGCTCAATCGCTGACAGCGACGGCAGCAGCGAGATGTCCAGGTCCAGTCCCTGCTGCTGCAACTCGGCGAAGGCAACGTTGGTCAGCATCTGCACCAGCGGCCAGCCAAGTCGCAGGAGTCGTTTCGTGTCGTAATAGCCCAGCATCAGTGGCGGCTGGTCGCGTTCCAGGCCGTTCGCGATCACCGGATTGTCCGCGAGTGAATCTGTCTGACTCCGTCTGAGATATGCATTAATTCCCTGTGGAAACAGTGAGAGCACCAGCTCGTCATCGGTGACGCACCATGCGGGAGCCACCGGCACACGTTCACCGACCGCGTTCAGAAAGTAGACCTTGTGTCCGCCCAATTCGTACTCACCGACTGAGAGTGAACGAACGCCGCGGCGGCCGAGTTGTTCGATCAGATCACGTTCGATCTGACGCGCGTTCTTCGCGATGATCGCGGCGACTTCTTTGACTTTCGCGTGATCCCGTAGACCGACGACAGCCGTCCAACCGATCATTAACGACCCGCCTTCGGAAGGCGACTGGTACACACACCACGAGTCGTCCAGGGCTGCGAGTGCTTTGTGAACGTCGAACCCGACTTCGTCATGGAACTGCTCAAGTCCCGACTCGATGTCGGCGGCCGCGCGCGGGTCGAAGGTCTTGAGTAGCTTCGAAAACTGCTTCAACACAGTGGCCGCGTCGAGTCGGACTGCGAACGCCGCCGCTGCATCTGCCGGGATCGGCGACAGATCGGATGCTGCCAGCGGTTTCGCTCCCAGTGGCTCGAGTATTCCGGTCAGCTCACCGTCAACCTCCAGCCAGGTCCGTGTCACACAGCCTTCACCTTCCAGGCCGGTGACCGTCGTCAGTGACTGGGCGTTATGGATGCCCAGTTGCTGTAGAACGGCAAGGACCTGCGGCGCCGCTGGTCCAAGAAACTGCTTGACGTTCTCGATGATCCCGCTGACGTTGACGTGACTGATCATGGCCTGCCGTTCGACGGGCAAACGCTTCTGCACGGCGGCGAGCCAGTCGGGTGTGGACTCACCCTCCAGGCGTTCCAGAATCTTTGTGTGTGTTCCTATCCCAACGGCTGCGATCAGGTAGCCGTCAAAGACACTCCACAAGACCGGCGGTACGCCGAGCGGCGTCGGCCATTGCCTCCATTCGCGGCCGTCAGCTTCGACGCTGGTGGGAGCTTCATCGGAACCGAGTGCGTGTTCCACAGCCTTGATGGCTGTCTGCAGTTCTTCCTCCAGACCGCGCACGTTCACCACCAGCCCGACTGGTGTGTCGAGACCGCGCTGATCCAGATTGACCTGTCCAACAAAGAAGGCCGCGGGTCGTGTCGCCAGAGTTTTCAACAGCAGTGGCAGGTTCTTTGCGATCACCTGACCGCGATCACCTTGCCCCGCCCCCTCTTCGAGGGCTGCCGTAAGCCGCTGTTCGAGCCCTTCCAGCAGACGCCGCACTTCCGGATCGGCCAGCAACTGCTCGGTCCGATTGTCACTGTCAGCGGACGCGTCGGCTGTTCCCGCCCAGCTCAAGTAGAGAAGACAGTTGTCGGGAGCGACTCGTGACATGACGGGATCGAGCTCGCCCGGCGGCATCGCCAGAGGCAGGCTTCCCAGCCCTCCCCCGGACGTGATCAGCATCAATGCCCCCATCAACATGCTCAACGACATTGGCACGGCCGGCATGTTTTCTTCTCCTGGTATTGAATCCGTTGTGTGGTTACGAGAACTCGTCAACCAGTCAAAAAGCCCGGCTTCACGATAAAGCCGGGCTTCAGTTTCAGATGCCGTTACAGGCGGGACTACCTGGCGAGCTGAGCAACCTGCTGCTGTGGAGCACTCAGCGTTTTCAGGAAGCTGATCAGCTTAAATCGTTCCTGCGGAGTGAGCGAGAAGTAGGCCTGCGTGATGTGCTCGGATTCTCCGCCGTGCATGGCGATGGCCTGCTCCAGAGTTTCGGCCCGCCCGTCATGCAGATATGGAGCGGAGTCGCGGACACCCCACAGTGGCGGAGTCCGCCATTCCAGACGTGTGGCGCCGATGATCTTCTGCGGGCGCCCTTGCAAACCAGGTTGCCGCACATTCACCAGGTCCAAAAGCGGCACGGGTTGCTGCACATTCACCAGGTCCTCAAGTGGCACCTGCTCTGGCGACGTGTCTGGCAGAAAGACACCGTAACTACCGGTATCGCCCAGCAACGGGCCCAGATCGTGCAACAGCAGATCGCTGAAGATGCCCGCGACTTCGCCGACATTCTCAGCATGACATTTGGCACAGCCGACTGAGGCAAACAGGCGATGACCGTCAGCAATCCACTCAGCCGCTTCCTTGTCCAATGGCACCTGTTGGGTCGGTGCCGGAAGGTCAGAGATGTACTGAATCAGGGCGTTGCATTCGGCCTGATTCAGATCGAGCCCGGCGACTTCATAGTCTGGCTTCTGCGGGACACCAGCCTGCGGGTGATCCGGAACATTCAGTCCGACCTCGACAGCACATGCGGTCATGACAAATTCGCCCAGCGATGCTGTTTGAGCTTTCCAGCCAAAGCGACCGGCAGACCCGTCTTTGAGACGCGCCACTCGACCCGTGACTTTCGGATCCGACTTCGTGCGATCTGCCTGCTGCTTTTCCAGTTCCTCAAGCAACGAAACTGGAACGGCATCAATCAGCCCAGCTCCAAACAGTGCCGTCGTGTTTCGCTGAGATCGCGTGATGGCAAAGCTTCCGTGCTGGAACGATGAGTTGGCATTGATCCCGCGCGATCGACTGATCTGAATCTGATTGCGTACCTGTTGCATCTCCGCCATCGCCTCGGATCGAGACCGGCTCGAGGGGACGGGCCCGGAAAGTACAGAGGGCACCGTGTTAACGAAGACCGGACCGCCGGGCACGAACCCACCGCGACTGGAACCCATGCCACTCAGTCGTCCTCGCCATGCATCGTACCCGATGACAGTCGCGCCCTTGTGCAGCACGACACTCGGCGAGAAGGCAAAGCCCGGGTGCAGTTGATTCAGTTGCTTGCGATCCAGGGCCAGTTGCCGACGATGTTGGTCAGCTCGCTCTTTCGCGGCAGCGAGAGCCTGTTCAGCATTCGGTGGCTCTACAACGGGTCTGGGTGGCTGCGTGCCTTGCACTGTCGAGACCGCCTGAGCAGTTCCCGGCGGCAGGGTCGGGGGTTGAGCCCGGAAGGGCGACTGGACTTGCTGGAACGGATCAACCGGGAATCCCGGAAGACTCGGCACTGGCTGAGACTGGATCGTCGGTTGAGATTGCCGCGGCTGGGACGGTACCGGTCGCGAAGGGACCGCCTGTGGAGTCTGCACCGGCACATCGACGTTGCCGAAGATGCTGCGAAATACCTGTTGCGGCAGTGTGGGCTGAATGACGGCCGCCGGTGGCAGACTGGGCGTCCGGACAGCCTGCTGCCCACGCTGCTGCATCTGCTGCTGGATCAGCCGATTGTTGAACGCCGTGACGATGTCGACATTCTTACTGGCAGGACCCGCTCCGCCGACACCACCCTGGTTATGACACGCGACGCAGGAGCTGTCGTTAAACATTGGCCCCAGGCCGTCACCACCATGCGATCGCGGGTCGTTTGGCAGCCATTCGCGAGAGAACAGCTCGCTGCCGTCGACGGCCTGAGCCACGGCCTTTGGTTCGGCGGCGGTCGTGGCCTTGTCTTTGGCGAACGACGAGTGGTGCAGGACCGCCAGACTGGCCCCGATCAGGACACATGAAATACTGGAACTGCGCATGGCTCCGCTCTCTGGATTGAGGTAATGAAATTCGATTCAGCTCCGCTGAACGAGCCGAGAATAACAGAGCGTCAGCCTGTGCCCATATGAAAATTCGGCGTTGGCGTGCGACTACCGGGGAAAGCGGTTTCCAGTCGCCGTCACTCGATTCGAAACGACTTCAGAATCGTCGCTCCGGAGTCGGCTCAGCGAGCGTTTCTCAACATACACGGTCAAGGGCCAACCTTCACGTCCCCCAACCACCGCAAGCAACGTGCGACCGATCGATTTCGTTTCACCGACCGTCGCTGTTCGTAAGTCCCGACTGATTTCCACATTCCAGCCACCCCTGCCATCGGGACCTTCGGCGACCAGAAAATATCGACGGCCGGAGTCAAGCTGCCCCTGCAGGACAAGGTCAACGCTGAACGAAGTCGGGCCCGGACCATTGTCGATTTTCGCGTTCGCCAGCGCCAACAGTTTTCCCTCCGCGTCGGTTCCCGCAATCTCCTGCACTGATGGAGGCCGCGTTGCCGCAGTCGTCTTCCCCACTTCGGCTTCACCGGAGACCTTCTCCCATTTCTTGTGCCCGATGCTGTATCCGACAAAGGCTCGTGTCTTGCCGATCATTGTGGAGAACGTCGGGTCGACATCGAACTTGATCGTGCCCGAGTCGGACAGCGTGAATTCGTCGTACGCGATATAGCGTTCCATCATGCCGCCTGCCGACGACTGACCCACATACAGAATGTATTTCCTGGACGGATTCGGCTGGCCTTCAGCGATGCGGTAATCGATCGAGATCGTCTTGCCAAATGCTCCCACACTGCGGGTTAGCTTCAGGTTGGAAAGCACAACCCACAGATCATCTTTGGCATTCGCACCACCCGGATTGACCCCTCCTGAATTCGTGCCAACGGGCATCGCACCAGGAACATCGACGGGCCGTGTTCCGGGCAACGCGGCGGGAGGCTGACCCGGCGGCACGGGTACATCAATACCCAGCGGGTTTTCGGCGATCTCCCGAGCGATGTCGGCTGGATCCGGCGGGCCATCACCTCCGAACTGCATGACTGCGACCGCGACACCTGCAATCACGGCGAGTGCAGCGATTCCACCAGCGATCCCGATCAGCATCGCCGGATTCGGGCTCGATTGTTGCTTGCGCTTCCGACTACCCCCACCAGATGGACGACGCTGAGGTCGAGCGGGGGGATCGTCCTCGTCGTCCTCGTACGAATCCTCGTAGTCGTCCTCATCTTCGTAGTCGTCGTACACATCGTCCGGCTCGGGAACGTCCACGGGGTCGCCACAGTCCGGGCACTTGACACGTCGGCCCGCAGCCGAGTCCTTCAGCTTCAACAAACGGCCGCAGTCGCATCGCAGACTGATCATGGTTCTTCCCGCCAGAATTTGTGATCCACGGATTTTTGCACGCGCATCGTCCAACGCAACTCAGACGAAGAATCGCACGCCGTGTTCCCAAAAACCGCAGTCGGAATTTCGTCGCAGGGCCTCGCTAAACGGCTCCTGCGGTCACCGGCTCGACTGGCGTCTCCACGTGATTCTCATGCTCTTCCGGTTCTTCGATCAGCCGCACCTCAGTTCGACCAGCGTTGACCACGCGTTCGGCTGACCCCAGGCCGAACATCCAGAACAAGGCGGGGTGGACAAAGAAGTCCAGCAGTGTGGAGCTGATTAATCCGCCCATGATGACGGTCGCAACGGGATACAGGATCTCTTTGCCGGGCTCGCCAGCCGCCAGCACGAGCGGCACCAGGCCAATGCCTGATGTGAGGGCGGTCATCAGAACAGGAGCCAGTCGTTCCAGACCGGCTCGCACGATCATATCTTTCGTCCAGCTTTCGCCTTCGTGCCGGACCAGATGCAGATAGTGGTTCAATAGCAGGATTCCGTTGCGCGAGGCGATGCCAGCCAGTGAGACAAAGCCCACCATGCTGGCCACCGTCAATGTCTGGCCGGTCCAGACGAGAGCCGCCACGGAACCAATAAACGCCATCGGCAGCGCGGCCATGACCTGCAGCGACAGGTTGACCGAACGGAACATCGTGAACAGCACCAGAAACACACCGATCATCGACACAACAAACAGCACACTGATAACTCGTGAGGCCGATCGCTGACTTTCGAACTGGCCACCGAACTCGACAAAGCTGCCCTCGCCGAGTGAAGCAACCACTGGAGCCACTGCCTTTTGAATGTCCTCGACAACATCGACCACACCGCGCTGCGATACGTTGCACTGCAACACGATTCGCCGCCGGACACGTTCCCGGTTGATCGTGTTGGGACCACCGGACTCATAGATCTTTGCCACGGACTCCAGCGGGATGCGTCCGCCATCCGGCAGGTCGATTGTCAGTCTTCGCAACAGCTCGATGTTCTCGCGGTGGCCTTCGTCCAGTCGTACCAGTAGATCGAACTGACGTTGCCCGATCAGAACCTCAGACACAACGTGTCCGTTCATGGCCGTTTCAATGAACTCATTCACTGCGGCTGCGGTCAGTCCATGCAGGAGCAGTCGATCGCGGTCCAGTTCGATACGCAGTTGCGGAATGATGACCTGCGGTTCAACCAGCAGGTCTTTGACGCCGGGCACCGGTCGAATAGCCGCCTCCATCTCTTTCGCTTTGCGACGCAAGACGTCCAGATCGTCACCGTAAATCTTGATACCGATCTGCGCTTTCACTCCGGAGAGCATGTGTGAGATCAGGTGTTGAATGGGCTGCTCAACCGCGGTCACGATGCCCGGAATCTCACTCATCGCATTGCGAATCTCGTCCAGCTGTTCCTCTCGAGTGCGCGGCGATTCCGGATTCAGTTCCACGATGTACTCGCTCATATTGACGCCCTCGGCGTGCTCGTCGAGTTCCGCACGTCCTGTACGTCGCACAAACGAATTCACGTCGTCAATTTCGAGCAGCCGTTGTTCGACAGTCCGATTGATCTCATTGGACGTCGTCAGCGACGTGCCCGGCGGCAGTATCACATTCAGTTGCACCGACCCTTCGTTGAACGGCGGCAGAAAATCCCGATCAAGATGAGCCGCAAAGACGGCAGCGATCACAACAGCGAAGGCAGTCGCCAGCAGATTGAATCGAGGAAACGCCAGGCTGAAACGAATCACGCGTCCGCCGACGAACTTTAAGAGGCGGAGAAACGGAGGATCGGATGGGGGTGAGGGCTGAGGGTTGCGGGCTGAGAGCGGAGGGCTGAGAGCGGATGACTCAACTCGGGACCGTTCACCGTCTGCATGAGGCTCTGAGCCCTCCGTCCTCCGCCCTCCGCGTGCAAGCAGCCAGTAGGACAGCACGGGCGTGACGGTCAGCGATACCAGCAGAGACGACAGGATCGAGACGATGTAGGCGATGCCCAGCGGAGCAAAAACGCGACCTGCCATGCCGGTGAGTGCGAACAAAGGCAAGAAGACCAGAATCACAATCATCGTGCCGAACACGATCGAGTTGCGAATTTCGACGCTCGCCTGAAACACTACCAGTAACGACGGTTTCGGATGACTCCGGAGTCGGTTTTCCTTCAGCCGGCGAAATATGTTTTCCACATCGACGATGGCATCGTCGACCAGTTCACCGATCGCGACCGCCAAGCCACCCAGTGTCATCGTGTTGATCGACAGGCCAAAGAACGTAAACACGACCGCCGTCATGACCAGCGACAGAGGGATCGCCGTCAACGTGATGAACGTCGTTCGCACATTCATCAGGAACAGAAACAGAATGACAACGACAAGGAAGCCGCCATCACGCAACGCTTCAATGACGTTTTCGATCGCACGATCGATGAACGATTTCTGCGAATACACCGGAGCAATTCGGATGTCATCGGGAAGTGATTCCTTTATCTCTTCAATGGCTGCCAGAACGTTGTCAGTGATTTCCCGCGTATCAGCACCGGGTTGTTTGTTGATTGTCAGCACGACAGCAGGCCCGCCGGAGAAGCGGAGATTCGACGGCTCTCCGGCCTCTGCCGGTTCGCGCACCCAGGCCGCGCTGTCGCCGCGTTTCACTTGAGGTCGTTCTTCAACACGTGCGATCTGCCCGAGTGCCACCTGACGTCCGGCACGTCGAGTCACAACGACCTTCTTCAGGTCGTCGACCGACTGGATACGTCCCAGCGCGCGGACGAGTAATTCGTTGGGACCCTGTTCATCCAGATATCCCCCCGTTGCGTTTTCATTGCTTTCCACAACGGCCTGTTCGACCTGATGCAAAGTCACTCCATAGCGCAGCATCAGCTCCGGATCGACAAGCACCTGGAACTGCTTCCGCCCGCCACCCATGGTGAAGACCTGAGAAACACCAGGGATGGTGAGTAGCCTCTGCCGAATTACCCAGTCGGCAATTGTCCGCAGTTCCATGTCAGCTGTGTCTGCGGAGGGCGGACGGCGGACGGCGGACGGCTTCAATGCTGTCGGCCCTCCGCTCTCCGCTCTCCGCTCTCCGCCATGCCCGCCATCCCGCCATACAGCCAGCATCAGAATCTGTCCCATGATCGACGATACGGGAGCCAACTGAGGGCGGATGCCTTCCGGCAGACGATCCTGGACGAGCTGCAGGCGTTCCATCACCACCTGCCGGTCGGTGTCGATGTCCGTGCCCCAATCGAACTCGACATACACAACCGAAATACCAATCCCCGACGAGCTGCGTACGGTTTGCACTCCGCTGGCGCCGTTAAGTGCCGTCTCAAGGGGAAACGAGACCAGCGTTTCCACTTCTTCCGGAGCCAGCCCGTGCGCTTCCGTCATGACCACGACACGCGGCCGATTCAGATCGGGAAAAACATCAATCTCCATCTGCAGCGTCTGCCATGTGCCCAGACCGAGCAGAAACACGGCGACGGCGGCCGTCAGGAGGCGTTGTTGCAGAGCGAAGCGGATGATTGAGTTGAGCATTTGAGATACCGAAGAGCAGCCAGGTTGCGAACATACGAGTACAGCGTGACGCCGACGCAGCCCTCAATGCGTATGACCGTGATGCGCCGTAGTGCCCCCGCTTGCTTTGTTTCTGAGAGCCATCTGCATCTGGTGAGCACCGCGCATCGCCACGACGTCGCCGGGAAAGACAGCGCCGTCGTTCGCGATTACGACAGTACGCTGGTCTCGATACCGCACGTGCACGGCGACGCGGTCAAAGTGATCGCCGTTCTGCTGAAACACGTAGAACTCGGCGCCTTCCTTCGTCACGGCATCAATTGGCAGGACAATCTGGTCCGGAACTTCCTCAACCGGAATGCGCAACTGCATGCGCTGACCGGGACGGAATTTCCAACCAACGAAGCGTCGTCCCTCGCCATCCGTTGAATCACTCACCATGTGGTTGGGCAGACGTACGAAGAACTTCAAGGTGCGTGATTCCAAGTCAATCTCATTAGCGAGTCTGACGATCGGCAGCCCGGTGATTTCCTTCTGCCTGCTGCCCAGGTCTTCGACGATTCCAGTAGCGGTCCATCCACGCTGGGCCGCCGCCGCGATCGCTTCCGCGTCGTGCTCAAAGGCCAGTCCTTCGACAAACAGCTCGGAGTAATCGGAAAGCTCACAAAGCGTTTCACCCGCGGTGACGGCCTGCCCCTTGTGAACGCGCAGGTCTCCCACAATAAGAGGGACGTGGTGTTCTTCGTCTTCTGCATGAGGTTGATCAGGCAATGGAGCAGCCGGCTGCCGGAACGACGCTGGCCGCATCACCTGTCGGGCCAGACGCAGTTCATTGTCGGGATGCGCGTCTTTTTCCGGCGCCATCACCTGCAGTTCACTCAGCAGGCGTCGTTCACTGACGATTTGCTCGACCTGATTGTCGGACAACCCGTGCAGCTTCAGTGCCTCACGCTGCGCCCCGTACAGCGCCTCAAGTTTGTCGCGTGCGTACTGCCGTTCGAGCAGTCGGATTTTGGGAACGGCGCCCGTGCTCGTGGCTTTGGTCAGCCGTGCAATCTCGCGACGTTCCACGTCCAGATCACCCAGCGTCCGCAGGAACCCGGTCTGAGACTGAACGAGGTCTTCGTGAGTCAGTCGGATCTGGAACAGCAGCGTTCCCGACTCGACGGCTTCACCGGGAAGGGCGTGCACGTGCAGGACGACTCCGGTCATTGGTGTCGCCACATGAATCTTTGTCTGTCCCGGTCGTTCGGCCACAACAGCGGGCAACGTGACGCTACGCTGCCATGTCGTTAATTCGACAGGGCGTATGAGATCTGGCGTCAGCCCCAGGTTCCGCAGCGCTGCGTCGGACAGCGCCAGCGAAGTGGCGTCGTGATCGTCGGCAGGTTCCTCTTCCGTGATCACTGGCCGTCGCGCAGCGATCATGTCGACGACCCACTGCCGGGCCGTCGGCCACCACGTCCCGCGGAAGGCAACGGCCAGCACAACGACGAGTAGCGCGGCTGACCAACCAATCGGTCGTAAAGGAATCTTCGGAAGACGGAGAGTGTTTGATCCCATCGGACAGTTCCTGAAGTGGCCAGAAGGACTGAACTTCGAAGGTGAGACGCGTGGCTTGCGCCCATGCTGGAAGCATGGGTCCCCCTGCCGTGGGCCGGGCCGTGTGCAACGTCGGTTGCGGCCCTGGGCAGTGGCAGGCGGGTTGCAGAAATCGACCTGCTGAACACTAAATTCTTGCGAATCCAGCTACGGTCGATTGGAAATGGCTGCTTAGAGCAGCCAGAGCTGCGTCATGGCTCGCGAATAGCAGCGCGTCGCACGTTCCGCGGAGGCGACACCCGGCCGGTAGCAAACGGCCTTGCGGGAACTCGACAGACCAGCCTCGGTTACCACAGTGGTTGAATCGGTCAGTCTCGATTCATCGGGACCGGGAACCTTCACGTGCACAGTCGGAGCGAAGTGGCACGTATCGCCATCACACGGTTTGTGCTGACAGGGATGATGTGGCTTGCTCGGCTCGTCATCCTGTTGACGAACGACATGGCCTGGGTGATGAGCGTCATCATCCGAATGCGAACCGCAGTGATGAGCTACATGATCGTGGCTGGAAGCAGTTTCTTCGGCTCCAATGTCATGATCAGCAGCATGAGCATGATGCCAGCAACATCCGAAAATCGAATGCAGCAGAATCGCTGTCATTGCCAGGATGCTGATCGAACGTTGAAGCATTTAGGCTGACACCAATTCAGGGCTCGTGACCGACGACAGTTTCACCGTATTGATCTCATCGTCATCGTGACGGGAATAACTTATCGAATTATTCCCTGTAATCAGGCACAGTCAATCTGGACCTTTGACGATGGCGGACACGGCCAGATTGAAGCTCACAAATCGATAGACTCCGCCCCTCTCATCGTAATCCAGAAATACCGCCTAAACCGCCAGCTCGCCGTAACCAGGACGTCATTGAGGGTTAGTTGAGATGCTTAATACGTTCAAAGCGCTCATCACGAATCAGTATGAAGCCGTATTCTGCCTGTGGAACACTTGTATCGATCGGTGTCCCGATTCGAGATGGGATGAACCGATCGTGAACCTGGCTTTCTGTCAGGTCGCGTTTCACACGCTCTTTTTTACGGATGTTTATCTCGGACGCGACTTCGAGGCAGTCCGCGATCAGGCGTTTCACCGTGACAACGCAGGATCTTTTCGCGACTACGAGGAGCTCGAAGATCGTAAACAGGAACTGCTCTACGATCGTCCGTTCCTGCAGAGTTATTTGACTCACTGCCGGACAAGAGCGTCCGAAGTGATCGCCGCCGAAACGGCCGAGACGCTCGGCGCCCCGTCAGGATTCCCACGCAAGGACTTCTCCCGAGCGGAACTGCATGTGTGCAACATCCGCCACATGCATCACCACGCGGCCCATGTCAGTCTACGGTTGAAGCTCGACGCCAACGTCGACATCCCGTGGTTCGGCTCCGGCTGGAAAGACGTGTGAACGCGTGCCGGCTGCTGCGTCGACAATAACAGTGGAATCGGGTGGGTGGCGGGGGGGGGGGGGGTAG